>Ga0172376_10000213_pt1 | contig 74771 bp, 63 predicted proteins | sample Lak35m_FD_121114 | JGI IMG/M metagenome (GOLD analysis project Ga0172376, IMG submission 121114) | Freshwater microbial communities from Kabuno Bay, South-Kivu, Congo - kab_092012_35m | ecosystem: Environmental > Aquatic > Freshwater > Lake | place: Democratic Republic of the Congo: South-Kivu... | reverse complement strand
TGGAGTGTTGGAGTGTTGGAGTGTTGGAGTGTTGGAGTGTTGGAGTGTTGGAGTGTTGGTCGGGCTCGAACAATTCGTTGGCCTCTCCCCAATACTCCCTTACTCCATCACTCCCTGACTCCTCTCAGATGAACTCGTTGATGAGATTTTCCAGCATCTCCTGGCGACCACTCTTCGTGATCGGCTCACCATTCGAAAGGGTGTAGGCCTCAAGCTCCTCGAAGCCGACCTCGCCTTTCTCGATCTTTGCGCCGATCCCCGAGTCGAAGGATCCGTAGCGATCCTTCTTGAACGCGTCGAGGCGGCCATCGGCAAGGATGGCGTGGGCGGTCTTGAGTCCGCGGGCGAAGGCATCCATCCCTCCGATGTGGGCGTGGAAGAGATCCTCGACCTCGAAGCTCTCGCGACGGCACTTCGCGTCGAAGTTGAGTCCGCCCGTGGTGAAGCCGCCCATGCGCAGGACGCAAAGCATGATCTGGGTGGTCAGATAAATGTCGGTGGGGAACTGGTCGGTGTCCCAGCCGATCAGTTCGTCGCCGGTGTTGGCATCGATCGAGCCGAGCGCGTCGGCCGCCATCGCCACTTCGAGTTCGTGCATCATCGAGTGACCGGCAAGGGTCGCATGGTTGGTTTCGATGTTGAGCTTCAGTTCCCCCATCAGACCATGCTCGCGGAGGAAGTTGAGACAGGCGGCCGAGTCGGAATCATACTGGTGGGTGGAGGGCTCGCGAGGTTTTGGCTCGATGTAGAAATCACCCTTGAAGCCGATTTTCTTCTTGTGCTTCACCGCCATGTGAAGGAGCGCGGCGAGGTGGTTCAGTTCGCGCTTCATGTCGGTGTTGTAGAGAGTCGCATAACCCTCGCGCCCACCCCAGAAGACGTAACCTTCACCGCCGAGGCGATGAGTCACTTCGAGGGCCTTTTTTACCTGGGCAGCCGCGTAGGCGAAGACGTCGGCAAATGGTGAAGTGCCTGCACCCTGGTTGTAACGCTTGTGCGAGAAAAGGCAGGCCGTGCCCCAGAGAAGTTTGATGCCGGTCTCTTTTTGAGCCTTCTCCAACTCGTCCGCAACCGCGTCGAAGGCGTCGTTCGAGGCTTGGAGATCGTTCAGCTCGGGCGCGACATCGCGATCGTGAAAGCAGTAGTAGCCGATCCCACATTTCTGCATGAACTCGAACATCGCCCAGACGCGGCGCTGCGCGTTCTCAACCGAATCCGAACCGTCGTCCCAGGGACGCTCGGCGGTGGGGCCGCCGAAAGGGTCGGAGAGCCCGTTGCGCATCGCGTGCCAGTAGGCGGCAGCGAAGCGAAGGTGGTCGCGCATCGACTTGCCTCCGACGAGTTCATCGGCGTTGTAGTGCTTGAAGGCAAGCGGGTTGCGGGACTTTGGCCCCTCGAAAGGGATGACGGGGATTCCGGGGAAGAATTCTTGGCTCATGATGGGTGGGAAGTGTCCCGAAGTTGGGGGCGAGCGCAAGCGAAAAGGGGAGGGCGGGCCTGCGCAAGTGGAATCATCTCCGCAGGTCATAGCAGATCAGCCTCGGGGGATGGCCCTCCATGTCTTCCTCGTGCTGGGCGATGTAGAGCAATCCCCGATGGAGCACCGGTAGCGACCAGGTCGCGCGGGCGAGGAAGAGTTGGGTGCGGTCGATTTCCTCGAAGCCCGCGGGCGTTAGTTTCAGGATACCAAGGCTCCCGAATTCCCCGAGCGCCCAGGTGCGTCCGTCGGCTTGAAGCAGGCTGCCACGAAAATACTTCATCCGGTAATCGCGACCGCCGGGACCGGGGGTCGAGAACTCGGGGTCGGCGCTCCAGTTTTCCTTGCCGGAAGCGAGCTCGACGGATTTGAAAAGAGCATCGGGCTCGTTTCGGCCGTGGAAGCCGTAGAGATGGCCCTCGAGGAGGAGGGGGGTGGTCCAGTGCAATCCAAAACCGGGAGTGCGCCAGAGCTCCTCCCATTTGCCGTCGGCGTTCAGTTTCAAAAGGACGCCACCCTTGTCGTAGGATGCCGAGAGAAAGACGCGGTCATCGCCGACGGCGAGGGGAGTCGAGCCGTTGACGCTCTCGTATTTCTCGGGCCGCCACGGAAACGCGTCGAGGAGGGTCCCGTTCTCGGGGTCGATCGCCATCAGGCCGCCGACCGGGGGATCGCTGTCGTCGCCCGCGAACACGAGGAGCCGGTCTTTCCCCTGCAGCGTTGCGATCACGGGCGAGGCGTAGCCGGCCTGCCAGGTATGTCGGGTGCCCCATGCCAGTTTGCCGGTGGCGGCGTCGAAAGCCGCGACCGAGAGACCGTCTTTCGTCCCGAGGGGCACGATCACGTTGCCCCCGTGGACGACCGGGGAGCATCCGTGGCCGAAGAAGTAGGGGAGCCGGTCGAATTCCGCGGCGAGCCTTCGTTGCCAGATCCGCTTCCCGGACGCGAGATCAAGACAGGTGAGAACGCTCTCGGCCCCGAGGGTGTAGACATGTCCCGCAGCGATGACGGGGCTGGCGCGCGGACCATCGTTGAAGCCGTAGCGGTCGCGATAGCCGGTCGGGTAGGCGTGCGCCCAGAATGGCTTCCCGGTTTCCGGCTCGAGGCACTGGATCACCTCTTCGTCACCATGGCGGTTGAAGACCACCATCTTCCCTCCCACGATCACCGGCGAGGTGTAGCTGCGGCCTTTCGGCATCTCCCAGACTTTTTTCGGACCGCCCTCGGGGAAGCGCTCGAGCAGGTGGGTCTCGGTCGTTTTTGCGTCATTGCTAGGGCCAAGGAAGCGCGGCCAGTCTGCGGTGACAGCGGCTTCGGAGAGTGGCTTCGGCGCGGCATGAAAGATCGGGCCTGGAGAAGTGGTCGGATCGCTCGGGTTCGACTCGGGCGGGGGCGGGTTGACTTCGGGCGGGGCCGGGTTGACTTCGGGCGGGGCCGGGTCGGTGAAGCCCTGAGCGCGGGAAGGCTCCGCCAGACCAAGGAGCGTCAGGCCGAGGAGGAGGGTGATTCGGTTCAAAACCATGGGGCGACGATAAAGGCATCGACCACCTTCTGCCAAGGCTCGAATGCGCCGCAGTTTCGGCCCAAACGAATGCAGGGCCCACCGACCGGGTGGACCCTGCAAGGAACCGCTTGTTTTTGACTGTAACCGACGCGTTGCTCGCAAGGAGGAGGTCCTCGGCTGCACGACCGTTACAGATGGATTTGTTTCTCTCGCGGGGAATTCGTTCGAAGTTTTTCGGGAAAAATGCGATTTTCTTTTCAGGGCGGCGCCCCATCTTTCAAAGCCCCCTCAAATTCCAACGTTTATGGCAAGGATTCTCTTGGTCGAAGACGACGATGACAACATCGGATTGCTGACGAGGCTGTTGGAACATCACGGTCATGCGATCACCGTGGCCACCGATGGAGCCACGGCGGTGGACCGGGCGCGCGAAGATCGGCCGGACTTGATCTTGATGGACCTCGAGTTGCCGCCGACACCCGGTGACTCCCCTGATCCGAACGCCGGGCTTGAGGCGACCCGAAAGCTCAAAGCCGATCCCGCGACGGCTGACATTCCTGTGATCGCCCTGACCGCGCATACCATGGCCCACCACCAGGAGCGTGTCGCCGCGGCCGGGTGCGATGCCTTCCAGGAAAAGCCGATCTACCCTTTCGAAAATCTCCTCAACAAGATCGCCCGCTTCAGCTCGCGCGATGTTTGAGCAACTGTCAGAAAAGGCGGTCGTCGGGACCCTGATCTTTCTGGGTTGGGAAATCCTCGCGATCGGGACGATCGTCAATGTCGTCATGAAGTCGCGCTCCGCGGCGTCGGCGTGGGCCTGGTCGATGGCGGTGCTGGCCCTGCCTTTCCTCACCGTGCCGCTCTACTGGATCTTCGGCCGCTACCGGTTCCGCGGGTATCTCGAGCGGCTTCGTGAAGCGAGAGCGCAACACGAGGCAGCCTATCGCGATTACCTTGCGGCGATGACGCCTCACTACGCCCTGCTCGAGGGCGACGAGGCCCGCTACGGAGCCGTGCTCGAAAGAATCACCGAGCGCCGCTTCACGCGCGGCAACGAGGTCTGCCTGCTGATCGACGGCGATCAGACCTTCGAGGCCATTTTCGGGGCAATCGAAGCGGCGGAGAGCTACGTGCTTGTCCAGTTTTTCATCGTCCACGACGACGAGCTCGGCAATCGCTTCCGGGAACTGCTCGAACGGAAGGCCGCCAGCGGAGTCGGCGTTTATTTCGTCTACGACGAGATCGGCAGCCACAAGATCTCGAGGCGCTACCTCCGTTCGCTCCGCGCGTCCGGGGTCGAGGTGCATCCCTTTCATTCGACCCAGGGGCCGAGCAACCGTTTCCAGATCAACTTCCGCAATCACCGCAAGATCGTCGTCGTCGACGGGCGCGTCGGTTTCGTGGGGGGGCATAATGTCGGCGACGAGTATCTCGGAAAATCAAAACGCTTCGGCTTCTGGCGCGATACCCACGTGCGGCTGGCCGGTCCCTGCGTGCAGAGTCTTCAGATGATTTTTCTTGGCGACTATTACTGGGCGACTCGCCGGGTGCCCTACCTCGAGGGGGGCGCGGTGTTGCCTGCCGAGGGACGGGGCTGCGGCGGCGGACCGTCGGTGGTGCTACCCCTGCCGACCGGACCGGTGGGTCCGATTGAGGGAGGCACGATCTTTTTTCTCAACGCGATCACCCGGGCGAGGTATCGTTTCTGGATCGCGACACCCTACTTCGTCACCGATGAATCGATCCGATCGGCCCTGCAGATGGCGGCGTTGCGCGGGGTCGATGTCAGGGTGATGATCCCCGGCAGGCCGGACAAGTGGCTGCCGTGGCTGGCGACCTTTTCCTACATTGGAGAAATGGAGGCCGCGGGAGTGCGGATTTTCCGCTATGAAAAGGGCTTCCTCCACCAGAAAGTCCTCGTCGTGGATGATTATCTCTCAGGCGTTGGAACGGCGAATCTCGACAACCGCTCGATGCGGTTGAACTTCGAGGTCACCGCTGTGGTGTTGTGTGAGGATTTCGCGAAGCAGGTCGAGGCCATGCTCGAGGTGGACTTCGCCAACTGCCGGGAGGTCGGGGCGTCGGATTATTCGGATCGGCCCTGGTGGTTCCGCCTCGGGGTGAGGGTGGCCCGACTCTTCAGCCCCATCCTTTGAACGAAAGACGACGCTGCCGGCATGAGAGGATACTTCGATCACAATGCAACCACGCCGATGAGCGAGGCGGCGAAACAGGCTTGGGTCGGAGCGGCGGAGCGGCATTGGCAGAATCCTTCCGGTCTCTACCGCGAGGCGGGCGAGGCGAGGCGCATCCTCGAAGACTGGCGGGAGGCGCTCGCCGATCATTTTGGTGTCGGGGATGCCGGACGCGTGGTGTTCACCGGCGGCGCGACCGAGGCGAACAACTTCGTGATCGCCCACCTCGCTGGGTATTTGTCAGGATGTCTCGTCGTTTCGGAGATCGAACATCCCTGCGTGGAGGCGGCGGTGGGTCGGGGTCTCGATCCGTCCCGAGTGCGGCGTCTCCCGACGGATCCCGCGACCGGAGCGGCCGATCTTGCGCCGCTCCGGGAATGGATCGCGAGGCGGGAAGTCGGGGCCGTTTCATTGATGGCGGCGAACAACGAGACGGGAGCCCTGCAACCCTGGGCGGCGGCGGCGGATCTCTGCCGCGAAGAGGGCATCCCCTTTCACACCGACGCCGCCCAGTGGATCGGCAAGCTACCGGTCGCGGGACTGGGAGCCGCAGGCTACGTGACCGGCAGCGGGCACAAGTTTGGCGGGGGAAAAGGCGTCGGCTTTCTCCTGCTGCCTGAAGACGGGGAGGGCGTGCCGTTCCAAGGACTTGTCGGAGGACCTCAGGAGCAAGGTCGCCGTGCCGGGACGGAGGATCTGCCGGGAATCGCCGCGATGGTAACGGCCTTGCTCGAGCGTGACGGGGACCGGCTCGCGGATTGGGAGGGATGTCAGGGTCCCCGGCGTGATGCTTTTGAAACGCGGATTGCGGAGGAAGCCGGGGCCCGCCTCCTCGCGACCGCGGGTGAGCGGCTCTGGAACACGTCGATGTTCGTGATGCCGCATTCGAAAAACCTGAAGTGGCTCACGAGACTGGGTCGCCGCGGATTCGCCGTCTCTACGGGATCCGCGTGCAGCGCGGGAAAGGGTGATCCCTCGTCCGTGATGCTGGCGATGGGATTGGACTTCGAAGAGATGGGCCGCGTCCTCCGAGTGAGTGGCGCAGCTGGCACGGGAGCGCGGGAATGGGACGATCTCGCCGCCGCCGTCATTGAGGTGGGTCGTGAACTCGCTTCGGCCTCGAGTCAATAACGCGGCACCTGCGGATCGATCTGCCGCGACCAGAGATCGATTCCACCGGCGAGGCTCCAGGTCTCTTGTTTGCCGTGCTGACGGAGGAATACGGTCGCATGCATCGAACGCATCCCGTGATGGCAGTAGACGACAAGGGGGCGCGGATCGTCCGATTGGAGGATCTTGCGATGGGCCTCCTCGCCGAAACGGGAGAGCGGGATCAGCTCCGCGCCCTCGATCCGGCAGAGGTGGAATTCGTCCTCCTCCCGGCAGTCGATGAGGCGGAACTCGGGGGCATCCGAATCATGGCGCAGGATCGCGAAGGCTGCGGGAGAGATTTCGTGGTCGTCGGTGGAGGGGAGCATGGCGGGAAAAAAGAGTGTCGGCGTGCGCAACGTCGGATGAATCGTGGAGTAATGGATGCATGAAATATGGCATGAAACGAATCGCGCGGCTCGGGGGATTTGGGATCCTGCTTTCGGGAGGTTTCTCCTTGTCGCTTGCTGCCGCGGACCGTCCCAATTTCATCGTCATCCTCGCCGACGATCTGGGTTGGGCGGACTTGCCTTGCTATGGAAACCGCTTTCACGAAACCCCCGCAATCGACCGTCTTGCGGCCGAGGGAATGCGCTTCACCTGTTTCTATTCCGGCGCGGTTTGTTCACCGACCCGGTCGAATCTCCAGAGCGGCCGCCACGAGGCGCGTTATGGCATCACCCAGCACATCCCCGGACACCGCCGTCCTTTTGCAAAACTGATCGATCCGGCCGTGCCCCTGCAACTGCCGCTGGAAGCCGAAACGCTCGCTGAGCGACTCGGCGCGGCGGGCTACGCGACGGGCTATTTCGGGAAATGGCATCTGGGCGGAGCGGGGTTTGGCCCTGCCGAGCAGGGCTGGAAGACGGTGCTCGAGTTTCAGAAACACGAGGTGCCGCCTGCGGTTTCGGGCTCGGAGGGGCCGCGACGGGCCGCGGCATTTCTCACGGAAAAGGCGGTCGATTTTATTGAGGAGCACCGCGCCGAGCCTTTCCTCCTGCAGGTTTCGCACTACGCCGTGCACCTCCCTCTTTCGACTACGCCAGCACTTCTGGAGAAATACCGGAAAAGGGAAAAGGTTCCTGGTTTTCCCTGCCTGCCTGAATACGCCGGCCTCCTCGAGGAGCTGGATACGAGCGTCGGCGACATCGTCGCGGCGGTCGAAAGTCTTGGTCTTGCGGAAAAAACGATGATCGTCTTGCTTTCCGACAACGGCGGCCTCGTCCACGATCAGAGTGGAAAGACCTACACGTCGAATGCGCCGCTGCGCGGTGAGAAGGGCACTCTCTACGAGGGCGGTATCCGCGTGCCCGCGATCGTGCGGATGCCCGGGCTTGTGCCGGCGGGGACGGTTTGCGAGGAGCCCTCGGTGACGACCGACATTCCCTCGACCGTTCTCGATCTCGCCGGGCTGGCTCCCGCGGAAGGCGAACCGCTCGATGGCTTGAGTCTCCTGCCCTTGCTGCGGGATCCCGTGGCGACGTTTCCGCACCGAACGCTCTACTGGCATCTGCCGCATTACCACCACGGGACTCCGGCCTCGGCGATCCGCAGGGGCGAGTGGAAACTGATCGAGTTTTTCGAGGACGGGGCGGTCGAACTCTATAAGTTGTCTTCTGATGTCGGTGAGTCGAAGGGGCTCGCCGCGGAAAATCCCGCCAAAACCAACGAACTGCGGGAGGCCTTGGCCGCGTGGCGGAGTGCCATTGGGGCGCGTTTGCCGGTGCCGAATCCCGATCATGATCCGGCCCGGGCAAAGGAGATGGAGGGCGGGAAGCGGAAGCGCGGGGTGGTTGAATGAGCCCCGTTGCCGAATGAACGGAGGTTGCTTTAGAGCCAGCCCTTTCGTTTGAAAAACCAGTAGGGAAGCAGCGCTGAGAGGATCATCAGACCGATTGCAAAGGGATATCCCCAGGGCCAGCGGAGCTCGGGCATGTGGGCAAAATTCATCCCATAGACCGAGGCCACGAGCGTGGGCGGCAGAAAGGCGACGGCGGCGACCGAGAAGATCTTGATGATGCCGTTCTGCTCGATCCCGATCATACCGAGGGTCGCGTCGAGGAGGAGGGTGATCTTGCCGGAAAGGAATCCGGCGTGATCGCCGATCGAGTGAAGATCCCGCGTGATCGTCTTGATCCGGGTGCGGCGGTCTTCGGTGCCCTCGATCCGCACGATGTGCTGGGCGTAAAATCCGACGGCACGGTCGAGGGTCATGAGACTGTCGCGGATGTCGGAAATGAGGTCGCCGGCGCGGCCGATTGTTTCGAGGTAGGAGCGGTGCAGCTGGGCCCGCTTTGGCCGCGAAGAATCGGATTGGAAGATTCCCTTCGAGACCGGCGTGACGGCCCGTCCGGCGCGCTCGATGATGTCGGCGAGACGGTCGACGATGGTCTCGAGGAGGCCGATGAAGATGGTCTCGCCATTCTCCCCCGCAATCGAGGAACGGGCCGCCCTCGAGGCAAACAGCTCGAAAGACTTCGGATCGTGGTAGCGGATCGTGACCAACTTGCCGCCGATGAGGACAAAGGTCACCGGACCCATCGTCGTGTTTTCTTCCTCGGTGTAGGCGGGGAGCTGGGCCGTCATGAAGATCCCGCCATCTTCTTCGTAAAGGCGGCTCGAGATCTCGATCTCCTCCATGTCCTCGCGGGTGGGGAGTTCGATGTCGAGAATCTTCTCCAGCGCGAGCTCTTCCTCGCGTGTCGGCGAGATGAGATCGATCCAGATCGCCGCCGCGAGATCATCAGTCTCGAGGAGGCGCCCGTTGCGGAGGAGGTAAGCCTGGCTCATGGGGCGGTGGTTTTACTCGGCGAGAGGATTCGCGGTCTCACCCTCCACCGCCACCCAGGCGAGCAGTGCCGCACCCATGAGGAGTCGATACCAGGCGAAACCGTTGAAGCTGTGGTTCTGCACGAAGTGAATCAGCCAGCGCACCACGACAAAGGCCGAAACCGCGGAGACGATCGTGCCGAGGGCCAGCATGGCCCAGTCTTCCTTGCCGGCGCCGCCGTCCTGGATCACGTTGAAGATCTGGTAGGCTCCCGCCGCCATCAGGGTGGGCACACCGACGAGGAAGGAGAACTCCGTCGCTCCCGGTCGAGCCGCGCCAAGGGCCATGGCGATGAGGATGCTCGCACCCGAGCGGGACGTGCCCGGGAAAACCGCGGCGAGAATCTGGGCAAGGCCGACGGCCACGGCGACGCGCCAGCCGATCGCTTCCTCCCCCGGATGATTTCTGCGCCAGGCCTCGATTCCGAAAATCACGAAGGCACCGATGAAAGTCGCCCAGGCGACGGGTGCGACCGTTTCGGGGAGGCCGATGTCGAGCTTCTTGATGAGGACGCCGCCCGCGGCGGTGATCACGAAAGTGGTCGCCAGCTTCGCGAGGTAGTCGCGCGTTCGCGGGTTGCCAAGGGTGGTGGCGAGGCTCTTGATCCGTTCGGCAAAGACCGCAACCACGGCGAGAACGGCGCCACTCTGGATGACGATGGAAAAGAGGTCGGACTGGCGTGGCAGCCAGCCGAGATTCTGCGGGATGAGAAGATGGCCGGTCGAAGAGATCGGGAGGAATTCGGTGATGCCTTCGATCAATCCGAGGAGGACAACGGCGAGCCAGGTCGGGAGGGATTCCATGCGCAAATTGGGGGAGGTTTCTTCGGTCCGGGGCCCGGGAGAATCAAACGGATCTTCGGCGGAGATCGACAAAACGGCAAACGGGAAGGAGCCCCTTTCACCGAGTGATTCCCACGCGCCGGCAGGCTTCCGTGAAGTAGGTGTTGTCGATCTCAAAACCAAGACAGTTTCCGATCCCCGCCTCGCCGGCGGCAACAGCGGCGTTCCCGATTCCGAGAAAGGGCTCGAGGAGAGTGATGGAGGCCGGATCGCCCCCGTGGAGCGCGATGCATTTTCGGGCGAGGGCGACGGGGAAGGTCGCGGGGTGGGGACGATCTTTCGAGCGGCTCAGGATCGTCTCGTAGGGGATGAACCAATTGTTGCCGCGGCAGCGCTGATCGCGGCCGCCGGTGTGCCCCCAGCGGTCGACGTTGCTTTTGTCGGCATAGGGCACGCCCACGGCAAGCCGGTCGAGCGGAACGTTACCCTGTTTCGTGAAATGGAAGAGGTATTCGTGGCAATCGGTCAGGTAACGCCCTGAATTGATCGGCTTGAAATGTCCCACGGAGACGGGATCCCCGCTGCGGGGTTCGACGGTGATGGATTTGATCCAATGGATCGTGTTTTGCAGAACGAAGAGGGGACGGAGGGCGAGCGCGAGTTCGTGCGGCGTCCAGGGGTTCGCGGGAGCGGCGCCGATGTTGAGGAAAAAAGATCCGCAAGGCTTCAAGAGACGGCGCACCTCGGTGGTCCACTCGAGCGACCAGGCGAGGTAATCAGCCGAGGAGAGGCGGTCTTTGTATTTCCCGTAGCCGATGCCGAGATTGTAGGGCGGCGAGGTCACGACGAGATCGGCTGACTCGTCCGGGAGCGATTTCATTCCCGAGACGCAGTCGCCGAGGCGGAGGTCGAAGCGCGTCGGATAATCCGGCGTGAAGGATCCGGTGCCGGGGGGGGATTCGGGCGCGTTCATCGCGGTGGGCTGTTTGTCAGGCTTCGGCTGCGAGCCTTCCGTGCATGAACCGGGAAGCCGCCTCGCGGAGCAGTTCCCCTGCGCGCGCCATGTTTTCTTCGAGGCTCTTTCCGGGATGGCGGATCTCCACGATGGGGCCGAACTCCTTTTCAAGTGATCCGTCCCCGAGCCGGCCGCAGAAAGCGACCGTGGCCTTGCTGTGAGCGCGAGCGAGTCGGATGACTCCGTGAGGGGCCTTTCCCTCGAGAGACTGCGCGTCGAGGCAGCCTTCGCCGGTGATGACGAGATCCGCCTCGGCCACGGCGTCGGCAAGACCGAGTCGCTCCGCGACGAGGTCGAAGCCGCGGACCAGCTCCGCCCCCAGAAAGACAAGGGCACCGAAGCCGAGTCCTCCCGCCGCTCCAGCGCCGGGGCGGTTCGCGGCGGCGTGGCCTTCCCCGGTGACCCCGACAAGGTGGGCGAGCCGTTCCTCGTGGATGGAGAGGTCCTCGGGCAGGACGCCCTTTTGCGGGCCATAGATGCGGGTGCAGCCATTGGGACCGAGGAGAGGGTTGATCACATCGCAGGCCACGACGACGCGGGGAAAAGTGGATCTGTCAGGAGGCACGATCCGGGCAACGAGTTCGATTCCTTCAGGCAGGTTTTCGATCGGCGCGCCGTTGGCGTCCTCGAACCGATAGCCGAGGGCCTCGGCGAGGCCGGTGCCGCCATCGTTCGTGGCGCTGCCTCCGATTCCGAGGATGATCTCGCTTGCGCCCGCCTCGATGGCGTGCTGAATGAGTTGCCCCGTGCCGTAGGTCGAGGCTCGGAAGGGATCGTTTTCGCGATTGCCGAGGAGGACGAGCCCAGAGGCTTTCGCCATCTCGATCACCGCGGTCTTGCCATCCCCGAGGAGGGCGTAGCCGGCGGCGAGGGGGGCGCCGAGAGGATCCCGCACCTTGGTCTCGATCCACCTTCCACCGGTCGCGGCGAGAAGGGTCTCGGCGACGCCGTCGCCCCCATCGGCGATGGGGGCGCATCGGATTTCGTGATGCGGATCCGGCAAGGCCTCGCGCAGGCCCTCCGAGATCGCCGCGCACGCCTCGACGGCGGTGAGCGAGCCTTTGAACTTGTCGCTGGCGACGAGGATCTTCATCGCGGGAGTTTCATCAGGACTTCCGGATCCACACCACCTCGTCGATGAGGTTGGCAAGTTCTCCCTCGTCGTCGGATTCGCGGATGGCCTTTTTCAGACGAGAGGAGTCTACCGCCATGGGAGCCGGTGGGAGGTCTGGGTGGTAGGCCGTTGCGGACTCGATCACTCCGAAATCCATCTCGAGGAGTGTCGCGAGGGGAGCCTCCGCCGGGGCGTTGCTCCGCGCGAGTGTGAGGATCCCTCCGTCTCCGGACGCAAAACGGATCCGGCTCGGCGGGGCGAACCGCGAGGCGACGAGAGGCGAGTTTGTCGCGATGAAACGCCGTTCCCTCGGCGAGGCCGCAAGGGAGCGGAGCAGCGGTGCGAGATCGAGGGCCAGGGCCGGCCCCAGACCCGCGCCCGCCTCGTCGAGAAAGAGATGCGCATCGGGACGCGAGGACGCCAGTCCCACCTGCAGGAGAAGCTGCCGCAGTGTCGAGCCGAGGCGCTCGAGCGGAACCGGGGAGCCTGACCGATCCACCAGGCACGCCTCATCGCCGCCCAGAGAGACGCGCAGTCCGGACGAAGCAAGGACGCGATCCCAGGCATCGCGGAGATGACGCAGGGCATGTGGAGAGGTCGCTTCAAAGATCTCCTCGACCTCGGCGACGGTTCTCTCGCGGTTTCCGGGATCGCGGAGGAAGCGGTGGAAAGCCTCCCGACGCTCGTGCAGGCTCAGTTCCAGAAAGGCGGTGAGATCTCCCGGCGATTCGCCATCGACGAGGCAATGGTCCGGGTCACACCAAAGGGCGGCCCCGCTGCCAAAACCGGGCGTGGAATCGAGAATCACGTCATCAGCGAAGAGAGTGCGCAAGTCCTCGAAGACGGGAGGATCGCCGGTAAATTTTGACCACTCCGCCGAAGATTCGATATCGCTTCGGAAACAAATTCCCTCGCTGCCGCCGAAGGGTCTCGAGAAGTAGAGATCTTCTTCCCCGACCTGCCACTTCGCGAGGAAATAAGCATCGCCAAGCTCCATCCAGCGCGGACGTCCCGTGACCGCTTCGTGAAGGCGAGCGAGAAGGCTGCTCTTGCCGCAGCCGTTCGGACCGATCAGGCAAATCTCTCCGAGGGGTTCGCCCGTCTCCGGATCGGTAAGGTCCAGATCGACGAAGGGGAGCCGATCGTCGCGGAGGATGAGAAGGCGTTTGAGGACGGGGGCGTCGGACATGGAGGGCAAAGATACGGTGTCCTCCGCGACCTGACAACCGCCAAGGATTCACGAGAGAATCTCGCGCACCACCTTGCCGTAGACATCGGTCAGGCGAAAATCCCGCCCCCCGTGGAAGTAGGTGAGGGCCTCGTGGTCGATGCCCATGAGGTGGAGGAGGGTCGCGTGGAAGTCGTGGATGTCGACCTGGTCTTTCACCGCGTGGTAGCCGAAGTCGTCCGTCGCGCCATGGTGATGGCCCGCCTTCACCCCCGCGCCGGCGAACCAGGTCGTGAAACCGTGCGGGTTGTGGTCGCGCCCGTTCTGGTGGCGGCCGGTGACTCCGTCAAAAAATTCGAAGGTCGGCGTTCTTCCGAATTCGCTCCCGCAGATCACGAGGGTGTCTTCGAGGAGGCCGCGCCTCTTCAAATCGTGGAGCAATCCGGCGATGGGGAGGTCGACGGAATTCGCGTTGCCACGGTGGCCCGCCTCAAGTTCGGAATGCTGGTCCCAGAGATTGCCGTAACGCGTCGAGGCGTGATTGATCGTGAGGTAGCGGACTCCGGCCTCGGCGAATCGGCGGGCGAGGAGGAGGGCGCGACCGAACTCATCGGTGTGGGCCTCGCCGATGCCGTAGAGCTTTTTCGTCGCCGGTGATTCACTCTCGAGATCGAGCAACTGCGGTGCCTCGGTCTGCATGCGGAAGGCGAGCTCCATTTCGTCGAGCTGTGGGTCGCCTCCATCGGCGGACTCGAAGTCGCGAAGAAACTGGAGATGGCGATCCTGTTTCGTGAAGGCTGGATCGAGATTCTCCCAGGCGAGCTCGGGTGATTTCTTGTCGGGACGCGCGATCGACGCCCCGCCGAACTTGCCAGGCAGAAAACCGGTGGGGCGGTTTGGATCGGTCGGGGTGATGTCGATGTAGGCGGGCAGGTTCTCGTTCATCGCTCCGAGGCCGTAGACGAGCCAGCTGCCAAGCGCCGGCCGGATCTCGATCGGCACTCCCGTGTGGAGGACGCGTTTCGCGGTGACGTGGTCGTTGCTCGAATGGTGGAGCGAGTGGACAAAGCAGAGATCGTCGATGAAACGGCTGTTCACCTCGGGAAAGAGGTCGCTCGCATGGGTGCCGCTCTCGCCCCAGCGTTTCCAGGCAAAGGGCGAGGGGATCACCGCGCCCTGCTTGGCGAAGGTGAACTGAGGGGAAAGAATCGAATCGGGCAGCGGCTTTCCCGCGAATTTCGCGAGGGCGGGTTTGTGGTCGTAGCTGTCGAGCTGCGAGAGGCCACCCTCGAGGAAAATGTAGAGGATTCGCTTCGCCGCCGGGCGGTGATGGAGTTTTGTCAGGGATGGAGCAGGCCCCGCTGCCAGAGCCTGTCGCGCGATCAGGTCAGCCGCGGCGATTCCGCCAAGTCCGAGGAAACTCTTCCGCAGCCAATCGCGGCGCGAGAGCGGAAGGGTCTTGCCCGGGCAGAGGCTGGAGGAGCGTTTATTCAAGGGTGCGGAAGGATTTTGAGGAAAAAAGTCCGAGCGCCACACGCGTCCATGCCTCGTCTGTGCTGACGCCCTGGTCTCTCACGAGATCGTCGGCATAGCCCAGCATCGCGGCCGCGGTCTCCCTGCCGGGCGGGCGGCCGAGAAGGGTCTCATGAAGGGCAAGGGCCCGTTCAGTGGTTCGGTCAGGGTATTCCCTGATGAGCTTTTCGGCGAGCTTTGTCGCGTAGTAGCGGGGCAGGGGATTGTTCAGCCACCAGAGCGCCTGGGCGGCGGTCACGCTCTCGTCGCGGTCGTGCATGGGGCGGCCGGAATCATCGAAACCAAAAAGCGGGAACATCTTCCGTATCTCCACGCCCATGCCGAGGGGCGAACGCGAGGAGGTGAGGATGTAGAGGGCCCGGTCCTTCGATTTGGAAGTGTCCAGCGGCGTTCCCGAGACCTGGCGAGGCATCTTCCCGATGCTCGTGAGCATGCCGTCGTAAATCGCCTCGACCTCGAGGCGACGGGCGGGAAAGCGGGAATAAAGGATTCCGTCAGGGTCTTTGGCGCGATTGTCAGGATTGACCGAAGAGGAGGCCTGGTAGGTCTTCGATTCCATGATGAGACGGTGAAGGTGCTTTACCGACCAGCCGCTCTCGATCAACTCGCAGGCGAGCCAGTCAAGCAACTCGGGATGGGTGGGCTTGGCGCCACGCTTGCCGAAGTCATCGACGGTGCGGACGAGCCCGGTGCCGAAGTGCCAGTGCCAGACGCGGTTGGCCATGACCCGGGCGGTGAGGGGGTTGCGCCGGTCGGTGAGCCACTGCGCGAATTGGAGGCGGCCGCTCGCGTTCTCCGGGATCGGAAAAGCGGCGGCGAGTTCGCTGCCGGCCAGGGCGGGGTTGCCGCGCGGCACGGGATCGCCCGTGGTCGCGTGGGGATTGCCGCCGGGATGCACGGCGAGTTCGAGCGGTGCCTCGCCATCGCGCACCGCCAGTGTCAGGGGCAGGACGGGGCGGGATTTTTGAAGATCGATCAGGCGTGATTCGATTCTTGTCAGGGTGTCGCGGTCCGCCGCGTCGAGAAAAAAGCGTGCCTCCTCCGCGGTGGGCGTGCCGTGCCGTTCCCGCCAGGCCCGGTCGTCGGAGGAAAGGGCCCCCTTCACCAGCACAAGTCGGTCGAGGGTCGGAAAGGGCTCGTTGCGCCCCGCCTTGAGCCGGATGAAACAACGCCCCGCGGGACGTTCTCCGAGCGCGACGACTCCCCAGCGGAAATGGGCGGGGGTTTCCCCATGGGTCGCCTCCCCGATGACTCGGTTGGCTTCCACCTTGCCCTCGATTTCGAGCTGCACCGGAGCCGGATCGGTCGCGGCATAGCGGACGAGCAAGGTGTAGGCGCCAGGATCCGGGAGGACGAGCCGATAGCGCACCCAGGGCTCGATGGCACGGCGCAGCGCCACCGCCTCGCCTTCGCCCAGTGGGATCGTCTTGAGATCCTTGTGCCCGTCGAAATGCTCCGCCTCGAACGTGAGCACCGTTCCCGGAATCTCCGAGTCAGCCATCGGTGCGAGCTTCTTTTGGGCTTCGGTCAGGAAACGGAGCCGCTCCTCGCGGAGCATGGCGATCTCACGATCGATCGATTCGGACTTCCGCACCTCCGTTTCCGGAGCAAGCGGTCGGAGGGCGCGGGGACGACCATCCTTCCACTCTTCGGCGAAGTGCGAGGTGATCTCGGTGCTGCGGAAAATGCCGGCGAGGGCGTAGTATTCGCGGGTCGAGACGGGGTCGAACTTGTGGTCGTGGCAGCGGGCGCAGGCGAAATCGATCGCTAGGAAGGCCCGCGTCGCGGTGGAGATCTGCTCGTCGATCAGGTCGAGGCGCAGTTTGTTCGGATCGGTGCATTCCTCAAACCACTGGCCGATGGAGAGAAAAGCGGGCGCGACAAGGGGGTCTTGACCAACTTCGCCCTCGAGGAGATCCCCCGCGAGCTGTTCGATCAGGAAACGGTCGTAGGGTTTGTCCTCGTTGAAACTCCGCACCACATAATCCCGGTAGGGCTCGGCCAGATCGATCGCAGCGATGCCCGGGACCTTGATCGACCCCTGCACATAGCGTGCCACATCGAGCCAGTGGCGTCCCCACCGTTCTCCGTAGTGGGGAGAGTCGAGGAGCCGGGCGATCTCTGAATTTGGATTCTGTTCGGGCCGGCCGCTTCCGGTTTCGGATTGAATCTGATCCCGGGTCGGCGGGAGCCCGGTGAGGTCGAGCGTCATCCGCCGCAGGAGGGTGTGCGGATCGGCCGGCTGGTTTTGTTGGATCCCGGCTTCGGCGAGTCTGGCCCGGACGAAAGCATCGACCACGTTGCCTTTTGCCGGCGGGGCGGGGCGGATGAGCGGTTTCAGGGACCAGGTTTCATCTGCCACCAGGGGGGAGACCGTCAAAAGAACCCAAGCGAGACTCCTCAGGAGTCCCTTCCTGCAGCGCTCGGCGGTATGGCCTGATGGAGTCACTTGAAAAGGAGATAAAGCACTGGATTCTTACTCAGTCTACACCCATGTCCTCCAGTTATCACCTTCCCGGCGTCAATCCGTGCTTTGTCACCCACAATCTGGCGCTGGGTGGCGCTCAAACGGCGGTCTTGCGCTACCTCATGGCCCTGCCCGAGTGGGTGCGGGAACGGACCACTCTTTACTCGCAGTCGGACGACATGCCCCTGCTCGACGCGGCGGGAAAAAGCGGATTTTCCTGCGGCAGGGTGACTCGCGAGGCCCCGACCGATCCTTCCGCGTGGTTTCTCAGCTACGGCGATCTCTCCGGCCTTCCCCAGCGTCCGACCTCCCTCGTGCTCCACTCGTGGGATGAGGCTGGCTGGCGCTTCATCCACCGCGCCTACGATTCCCTCCATGGCATGACCGTGGCCGGGGTCTCGCAGAAGGTGCTCGACCGTTATGCCGGATGGGCGAGGGAGAAACACCACCGTGTCGCCGGTGTGCTGGCGCCGCCGGTTTCCGAGTTCGCCTCGGTGAAGGGGCAATACGATCCAAAGGGCCGCCTCGTCGTCGGCTGGATGGGCCGTCCCCTCGAATCGAAGGGCATTCTCGCCCTGCCTTACCTCCTCGCCGAGGATCCCCGCATCGTCATCCGTGCCTGGACGGGATCCGAGACTGCCGGCCTCGCCCACACCCAGCGCGTCCAAGCGGAGACCCTTGCCCAAGTCAGGGAAATCGCTGCCCGGCTCGGGGTCTCTGATCGCCTCGATCTCCGCCCCCTCGATTTCAATCCTTTCTCCTACCGCCATCGCCTCGAGGGTTGCCACGTCCTCCTCGGCAACAGCGAGAAGGAAGGTTTCCTCCTCACCGCGGCCGAGGCACTCAGCTGCGGCATACCCGTCGTGGTGACAAAGACCTGTGGGATCGCCGATTTCATCAAGAACGGTCGGAACGGTTTTCTCATCGACTGGAACGCGAATCCCAAGAAACTCGCCAAGGAAGCCCACCGCGCCCTCCTCAAGGCCGCGACCCTTTCCTCGGTCGATTGTCTCGCCACCGCGGCGGAGCTTTCCCTCGGGGCGAACTACGCCAGCGCCAACGCCCGCATCCTCGCGGAGATGACCGGCACTTCACTTCATCACCCTCAGGCCCGCGTCACGATCGGTCTCCGCATCCATCAAGGCACCGATGTCTCGAAGCTTGACGACGCCGTCGCCAGCCTCGCGAACCAGACCTACAAACGTTTCAAGGTGAAGCTCCTCGTCGATGGCCCATGGTCCTTCGCCGAACCGCTAGCGGCCCGCTACGGTTTGCCGCTGATTTGCACCGGAATGTCCCCGGACATCGAGCACTGCAGTTGGCTGCACCGTCAGGCCGTCGCCGAATGCGATACCGAGTTTTACAAGCCGCTCGACTACGACGATCAATTGATGCCGACCTACCTGGAGCGCGCCGTTCACATGATCGAAGTGAAGAAGGCGGACGTCTACGGTTGTCTCCTCATGACCCATGAGAACGGCCAGATCACGCCTCGCCTCCATTGGCCGAACAAGACCGTCGAGACGATGTTCACTGGCAACTCCGACGACAACATGCTGCCCCATTCCTCGGTCCTCCTTCGCGCCGAAATCGCGCGCAAGGCGGGGAATTATCAGGAGCGCGCCGTCGGTCTGGGCGCTGATGATTACCATCTTTGGTATCGCGTCCACCTTGTCGGCGGGAGATTCTTCCGGGACGACGAGGTCCGCAACGTGGTCTACCGGATCCACGAGCAGAATTCCCTCAAGATCCGCCGGGCCCGTTTCGGCGAAACGGAGAAGAATAAAAAGCAAACGCTCCTCCAGCGCGCTGCGGCGGCCGCGGGGATCACGGTGTTGGCCGGGCCTCTCTTTGGGGCGACGGCCTGTGCCGAGAATCCCGAGACTCCCGCAACGAAGGATCCTGTGGGGGAAAAAGCCGATACCGGGAAGTCTCCCTCGCTCTCATTACCGACGGCCCGGCCCTCGAAGAGCGACCCGCCGCATTCCTGAAGGGATCGTTCCTGCCCGAAGGCTGAAAGCGGGGACCTTTGGCGAGTCGATCCGCGAGTCGGCTGCAGCCTTGGTCGCGGTTTCAGGCATCCCGTCGGTTCTCGCGCACTGTCCGACCGCGGTCAAAACGCGGCAGGGTCAGCCTTTTACCCTGACAATTTCCCAACCCGCGGCAGCCAACTGGGATTGGGTCTCGGAGCTGAGATTTCCCTGGAGAAGGAGGCGGCGCTGAAAGCGGGCGATGTCGTCGCGCGTGGCAAAGGCCGCGACTGACTCGGTCCAGACGACGTAGTCGACGGGAGCGGGGATCTCGATGGCTCCGTCGGTGGTGATCCCCGTGGCGAGGCGATCGTGCACGGCGAGCTCCTGATAGGGAGTGTCACGGTGACGCGCGAGCAGCAGGAGCATGGTCTGGTGGAAAAAATGGGCTCTCCAGACCGTGTCGCAGGCGAGGATCTGCTCGATGATCTCCGCGCGGCCCTTTGCGGGAAGAGCGGCAAGGGTGTTGACGAGCTGATGGCGGACCGAGCGGATCAGGGAGGGATTGGCAAAGAGGGCGTCGGTCTGTTCGGGCGACACGCCCATGCTCTTGAGGGTGGTTCGGTCGAGGAAATCGAGCTCTGAAGAGTTGAGCTGGTAAAGATCGTCTGGCAGTCCGACAAATTCGGTCGCGTTCAGGATCTCCGAGGCACCTCCGCCGGCGATGGAAAATCCGATCTTCAGCGGCAGACCGCCCGCGAAAAAGGCCCAGGCCACTTTTTCCATCTCCTCCTGGAGACGGGCGTTGTCGGTGTAGGGATCGATACCGAGCTGCCTGGCGCACTCAAGTTTGGCCTTGTCGAATCCGGCCACGTTCTTGATGGCCTTGCCGAGGCCGCGACCCACCGTCTCGGGCTGCGGGGATTCACCGGATTTCTTGTCGCCAGCCTTGCGGGCCGCGTTGCCGATGCCCGATCCGACCTTGCCGAAGAAATGTCCGACCGAGTGGGGGACCTGTTTGATCGCACCGCCGGGATCAGCGGCGATGTTCTTCACCGCGGCGATCGGCGTCTCCACCGATTTCCGCAATCCCTCGGCGAAGAGGTCGCTCTTGCTCACCTTCACCAGCTCTGCGATCGCCTCGATTTCTTCGATTCTTCGTTGCAGCTCGGACACACCAGCGCAGGTGTAGGTGCCGAAGTCCGAATCGATCGTGAAATGGATCAGATACCCGTCCGCCTCGGCGTATTCGCGGACTCGGTGAGAGGGCCCCGAAAGGAGCGCCGGCGCCAGAATCTCCGAGGCCCGGAACAGGGCCGGGTTCTCGAAGGCCTCTGCTGGAGAAATCGAGGTGAGGCCGAGGAGCAGGGCGAGCAGGGTGCGGCAGCAATTTCGAACGATCATCGCCGCGAGTTAAGCGCCTGCGAACCGGGGTGTCTACCGTCCGCTCACTTTTTTGCGAATTTCCAAAGGTGCGCGTCGCTGCGGATGTAGAGAGCACCCTCATCGAGCGAGGCGGTGCTCAGAATCGTCTCGCCCAGCTCGATTTCGCTGAGGACGACGCCCTTCTCCCCGGAGGAATCGACGACTTGACCGACGCCCTGCTCGCTGAAGAGGTAGAGCTTCCCGTCGCCGCCGGCCACCGGGCTGCCGCTGAAAGGACCCTTCAGTCGCATTTCCCAGAGGACCTCGCCCGTGGCGCGATTCGCGCAGGTGAGCACGCCCGCGTTGTTGATGAGGAAAAGTTTCTCTCCGGAGACGAGCACGCTCGGGGTGCCGGGGCGCTGATTGGATTGGTTCCAGATCTTCTTCGGTTCCTCGCCACTGGCGCCGAGTTTCACGACGGTGATTCCGTTGGCGGGAATGAAGAGTTCATCGCCAGAAGCGGCCGCCGAGGGAATCGTCGAGGCACCGCCCGGAATCGTGAAGACGGACGATCCGGTTGAAGGCAGGAGGCCGACAATTCCCTCGCCCGACTGGAGGGCCACGATCGCTTCCCCTCCGGTTTGGAGCACCGTGGGAGAAGTCCAGTTCGCCGATTTGGGACGATCGAGTTTCCACTTGTTGACTCCCGCGACGAGATCGAAGCCGGCGGCAAAGGATTCCGAGTCGTTCTCGATCTGGGCGACGAGGGTATCGCCGACGACGATCGGGGAGGAGGCCATGCCGAGGCTGTTCGAGGCGTTGGGATAATCGAGGGTGAGTCCGCGCATCCAGACGAGATGGCCGTTCAGATCGACGCAGATGAGATCGTTCGAGGAGTAGAGGGCATAAATCCGCTCGCCGTCGCTCGCGGGTGTGGGGGCCGCGACGTTGGTTTTATTGTGCGACATGGTGCGCCCCGTCGCCCAGAAGCGGCGCTCCCAGAGAGGGGCTCCATCTTTGGCCGAGAAACAAAGGATGTGGAGCTGTTGTTGCTCGGGACCGCTCGCCGCGGTGACAAAGACCTTGTCTCCCACGACGATGGGACTGCCCAGTCCGCGACCGGGGAGGGCAACTTTCCAGGCGATCGTTTGGTCGCTCAATTCGCCCACCGTGGTGGCAATGTCAGGGGCGTGGCCGGAGCCGTGAGGCCCTCGGAAATTCAGCCAGTCGGCCTTTGCCGGCACGGCGAGCGAGAGGGGGAGCGCGAGCGAGAGCGAGAGAGGGAGAAAGGGGCGCATCGGGAGGGGAAGGGCGGAGGGCGGAGGGCGGATTTGGAATTGCGGATTATTCGCTTTTGGCCGGGCGTCTCCGGGCCGGAGCCGCCTTTTCGGGCGTGGGTTGCCGGTCGGTCGCGAGGATCGCGGTGCCGGTGGCGTCGCAGACGCGGAGTTGGAATTCCCACTGCACCGTCCAATCCTGTGTCTGTTCATTCTGGCAGGCTTTCACAAGGATCGTGTTTTTTCCCGGCTTCAGTTTCACCGGCAGGGAATACTGGTCGATCCGCTGGCCGCGGTGGTATTCGTCCCGGCCGAAGAGAAGCTCGCCATTGAACCAGACTTTCCACGCGTTCTTGCACCCGAGCCGGATCTGGGCATCGCGCGCCTCGGCGGCTTGGAATTCCGTGTAGGCATAGCCCGCCACTTCTTTGATGGGACCGAAGGGCTGGTTGAAGTCAACCTTTCCGTAGTCGTCGGGTGTCGCGTAGGCCTGCCACTTCACCGGCTTCCCATCCTTGCCCGGGTATTCGGCGTCGATTGCGATCGTCTGCTCCGGAGAAAAGACGCGGTCGAACCCGGCCCGCCCGGTGTTGTCGAAGGGGGCGATGAGATGCCAGTGAGAGAGAAATCCGAAGTGCTTCGGCAGGTCCACCTTCTGAGCGAGCTTCTCGCGCAAGAGCTTGGTGACCGCATCGATCTGGTCGACTTCGCGGGCGGCATCGAGCGCCGCTGTCAGGGTGGCAAGACTCTTCGCTTGGTCGCCCGACTCGAGTTGTGCCCTGCCTTCCTCAAGCAATTTCGCAACGGCATCGCGGCGCAGGGCCGGGCTCGGATCATCGGCGAACCCCGGGACGAGCGCCGCGGCTTTTTCCGGAGCAAGCCTCGCGTAAAGCTCGAAAGCGAGGCGGCGTGCGTTTGGCTCGTGCTCGCGGTCGAGGACGAAGGCCTCGATTGCCTCGCCGGGCACGGCCGTCTTCGCGGCGAGGGCTCGGTCGAACACGGTCTCCACCGCCGTTCGCATCCAGTTTCGGGCGAGAGGACTCGCGCCTTCCATCGCCGTGAGCACCGGCACGAGCATTTCGGGCCCAAGCGCGGTCAGGGCATTCCAAGCCGCGGCGGCTTCGGTGTTTCCGGCTCCTTCGGGGCCGACCTTGCGGAGCTGGTCTAGCGGGGAGGTCCAGGGCTCCGCGTGCGCCGCGAAACCGACGAGGAGAGAGAGGGAGAAGGGGAGCAGAAATCGCTTCATCGATACCGACGATAGCGTCTCGTGCGGGTCGCCGGCAAGTCCCGCAAAGCGGTCACTTCGCAATTTTTTCGTAGAGGGCGAGGGTCTCGCGGGCGATCTCGGCCCAACTGAAGGTCTCGAGGACTCTTGCCCGCCCGGCTTTGCCCATCGTGGCGCAGAGTTCGGGATCGCGCATCAGGGTGTTGATGCCGGTGGCGAGATCGTGCGCGTAGGCCTCGGGATGGATCGCCTCGAAGGGCGACTCGGGCTGTTGCGCAAGGGGGATGAGGAGACCTGTCTCGCCGGGGAGGATGATCTCCTTCATTCCGCCGACGGCCGATCCGACCACGGGCGTTTCGCAGGCCATCGCCTCGAGGTTGATGATCCCGAAGGGTTCGTAGATCGAGGGGGTGCAAAACACGCGGGCATGGCTGTAGAGGACGATTTTCTCGTCAGTCGGGATCATTTCCTGGACCCAGACGATCGGACCAGAGTGGCCGGAGCGGGCCGCTGCGACAGCGGCCTCCATCTCCGTTTTGATCTCGGGCGTGTCGGGGGCGCCCGCGCAAAGAACGACTTGTGTTCCCGGATCGAGATGGCGGATCGCATTGACGAGATGGACGATGCCCTTCTGCCGGGTGATTCGTCCGACGAAGAGGACGAAGGGCGCCTCCGGATCGACACCATGCTTTTTCAGAACCGCCTCGTCGAAGGTCGGAGTGTATTCGTCGGGATCGATTCCATTATAGATCACGTGGACCTTCGACGGCGCGACATCGAAGAGCCGAAGGATGTCGTGGCGGGTTTCGTGGGAAACCGCGACGATGGCATCGGCCATCTCAATCGCGGTTTTCTCGAGCCAGACGGTGAAATCGTAGCCTCCGCCGAGCTGTTCGCGTTTCCAAGGGCGGAGCGGCTCGAGGGAGTGGACCGTCAGCACGAGAGGCGCCCCATAGTTCAGCTTCGCAAGGATTCCGCCGAAGTGGGAATACCAGGTGTGGAGGTGGACGACGTCGGCATCGATCGACTTGGTGTTGAAATCGAGGCAGCGCTGGAGGGCTCCGAAAACGGAGTGGAGGGGCTTGGGGGCGGTGTATCCGCCGGTGTCGATGCTGGTTCCGGTCACGGTTGGGTTGCACCCCGTCTCGAGCTGGTCGCCAAAACAACGCACCTCGACTTCGCAGAGTTTCGCCAGTTCACGGGCGAGATACTGCACGTGGATCCCCGCACCCCCGTAGACGTGGGGAGGATACTCGTTCGAGAGAAGAAGCGTCTTCATCGGTAGGAGCAAGAGAGCGGTTTTGCGGGTGATTTCAACCACGAAGAGGGTCGCTTCACCGGGCGGCGGGGGCCCCGTCGAACTCGATTTCCCTGACACCTTTCTTGCCGGCCCGTGGGAATCGCCCTCCGGGTGAAGCGAGCAGAGCCCGACGCCCCCCGCAAAAAAACGGTTTTCGCCAACGTCTTTTGGCGCCGCGTGGCAACGCGTCTAGATCTCAACGGTGGACTTCCACGCCGGCACCGAGATCTGTCCTTTGTGCCGCTCTCGCAGGGTCTCGCAGAGGGCATGGGATTGCTCCTTCTCTCCGTGGACGAGGAAGACGCGTTCCTTCCTTCCCCCCATCGCGTCAAAGTAGTGGAGCAGTTCGCTGCGGTCGGCGTGGCCGCTGAAGGAATCGAGGATCTGGATGTCGGCCTTCACCGCGAAACGATCGCCGAGGATGGGCACCTCTTTCTGTCCGCCGCGGATCTTCGCGCCGAGGGTGTGCTCGGCGCAGTATCCGACAAAGAGGATGGTGTTTTTCGGATCCTCGATGTTGTTGCGGAGGTGGTGGAGGACACGGCCCGCCTCGCACATGCCCGACGCGGAAATGATGATGGCAGGCTTGTGGAGGTCGTTGAGGGCCTTGGAGTCGTTGACCTTGCGGATGAGGGTGAGGTTCTCGAAGCCGAAGGGATCGCGTTTTTCAAAAAGGAATCGGTAGACCTCCTCATTGAAACATTCGGGGTGGAGTCGGAAGATTTCCGTCGCACCGACAGCGAGGGGGCTGTCGACGTAGATCGGCACATCGGGAATCGCGCCCTCTTCAAAGAGCTGGTGCAGCACGAAGATGAGCTGCTGGGTGCGCTCAACCGCAAACGATGGGATGATCACCTTGCCTCGCTTTTCGAGGGCGCGGACGAGGATGCCGCTGAGGAGCTGGTTCGCCTGGGTCGGCAGCTCGTGTTCGCGGTTTCCGTAGGTGCTCTCCATGATGAGGTAGTCGACATCCTCCGCCACGGCGGGATCGCGGAGCAGGTCGTTGTTCCCGCGTCCGACGTCGCCGGAGAAAACGAGACGCCTACGCTGGCCGTTTTCGACAAGGTCGAGGACGACTTGAGCCGAACCGAGGATGTGGCCGGCATCGATGAAGGTGAGGGTCACCCCATCTGCGACAGGGATGGAGCGCTCATAGCCGATCGTGACAAACTGCCGCACGCACTCCTCGGCTTCGATCTCGGTATAGAGAGGTTCGAGGTCGGGCTTGCCCTCCTTGGCGCGGTGTTTGTTGAGCCACTTCAAATCACCCGCCTGAATGCGGGCGGCGTCGGCCAGCATGATCTGGCAAAGGTCGCGGGTCGCGAAGGTCGAGTAGATGTTGCCCTTGAAGCCGTTGCTGGTGAGCGAAGGCAGGTTGCCGCTGTGATCGATGTGGGCGTGCGAGAGAATGACGGCATCAAGGCTCTCCGGGTCGAAGGGGAAGTGGCGATTCCGTTCGTTCGACTCATCGCGGCGGCCCTGATACAGGCCGCAATCCAGAAGAATGCGCGAACCGTTGATCTCGATGAGGTGCTGGGAACCGGTCGTGGTCTCGGCGGCGCCGCAAAAGGTGATCTTCATGAGGCATTCGTAGAGGGTGAGCGGAGCCGGGTCAATCTCCGGCGCTGCGTTGCTGCCAAATCCCCAAGGGAAGGCGAAAGAAATCAGAAAAGTGGAAGAATTGGATGATCTCACCGTAAAAATCAGAGGAAAATTCTGGTGCTTTTAAAAAATGGTTAGGAATTATTAAATTTTATCTTGAATGAGAGATTGAAATATCTTAAATTATCGGCCATGAACCGAATTGCGACCACTCTGACCACTCTTACGGCGTCTGTTCTTCTTGGCCATTCTGTTGGAGCGGCCGAGCCGACTCTGCAATCGCTCGACTCGCGTCTCGGTGCCCTCGAGGCCCGTCTCATCTCGATCGAGAAGGTCCTCGCCGACGACCGTGGCTCTTCCTATTCCTACAACAGCGCCGCCACAGCGGAGGCAACCAAAGGGGTGGTTTCAGCTCCATCGGCCGCCTCCCCAGCGACCACGCCTGCGCCTGCGCCTGCATCTGCGCCTGCATCTGTGCCTGCATCTGCGACCGCTCCCGCAGCAATGACCGGTTCCGAGACCTACGTCATCCAGGACGGAGACACTCTCGGCAAGATCGCGGCAAAATTTGGTGTCGAGCGGAAGTCTCTCCTCGAAGCAAACCGTCTCAGTGAGGGGCAGCCCATCTACATCGGAGAAACGCTGATGGTTCCCGTTGGGGCGGGCGTCACGGCCCCCGCACCCACAGCCCCGTCGACGACGATGGCGAAATCGACCCCGCCGATCCCGGCCCCACCGGTGCCGGGCGCCCAATCGGACGGCGCGGGCCAGCCGGCCCCCGTGAAGCAGGAGTCCATCGTGGTGGGTGAGGCGAAGAAGACGGCGCCGGCGTCGACCACGCTTCACACGGTCGCCAAGGGCGACACCCTGACCTCCCTCTCCAAAAAATACGGCACCAGCGTCGAGAGCCTCAAGACCGCCAACGGCCTTCGCAGCGATGCGATCAGCCTCGGCCAGAGCCTGAAGATCCCCGCGCTGAAGGGGGCGGAGCAGGCCTCGACGACGACGGCCGCGGGCAGCGCTCCCCAAGCCTCCCAGCCCGCGCAGTCCAACACGTTTCAGTATGAAAATCCGCTCCTGAAGCAAGATGAATCGTACGGCTACTACACGGTGGTGAAGAACGACAACCTCTATGCGATTGCCCGCGATTTTTTCACGACGATGACCGAACTGCAGCGCATCAACAACATGGGCAGCAGCACGGTGATCAAACCCGGCGACGACATCATCGTCCCGACCTCCAAATACAACGCCTACCACAAGGAAGGCGAAATGGCGAACCGCTGAGGCGATCCCGCGGAGGGTGAAGGCTTTTGTCTCCGACGCAATTCCCGAGGTTGTTGGGAGACAAAGTTGAGTGGTCAAAAAAACCCGGTCCCGAGTGGGGCCGGGTTTTTACGGTTTTGAGGGTTTGGGGGGAGATGGCGAAGCGGCCGGCGCCGAGGCGCGTGGCGACGGGCCTGGCGCGGGAGAACCCGCCGCCGATGGGGGCCCGGACACTTCCATCGCGGCGGTCGCGCTGGGAGTGGGCTCGGTTGGAGGGAGGATTTCCACAGACAGCCGCACCTCGCCGCCGTCGATGGGCGAAGAGGAGTGGATCGGCTTCACCCGGAGCAGAGACGCGGCGACTCCGGCTTCGGTGAGAAAGCGCACGACTTCCGCGGCGCGCCGTTCGCAAAGGTATTCGTTCAAAGCGGTCGATCCGCCCCGGGCCTGCACCGCCTCGATCCGAACGGGAGCTCCCAGCCGGGCGGGAGAAAGGAGATGTCGGGTGATGCCTTCGATGGTCGCCTCCTGGTTGGCCTGAAGGAGGGAGGAATTTCTTGAGAACCAGACCGACGAGAGAGCTTCGAGGGTTTCCACCGGCGTCGCAGTGACTGGCATGGTGGCGTCCGCGCGAGCGGGTGGCGTTTGAGAAAGGTCGACCATGGCGACAGGCTCGGCTCGAAGCGCGGCGGTGGCGGCCGAGGATTTTCCGGAGAGTCGGTCGATTTGTCCGGGCAGTCGGATCACCGCGAGCAGCTTCGCGAAGGAGAGCCCGGGCATCTCGAAGCTGCCAACCGGAGCAGCGATGGCCACCACCGCAGGGGCGGGCTTAGACCTTCCGTGGGGGGCTCCGGTGAGGGAGACCTCCAGTCGGGGTAGATCCTCGGTGTTGACGATGCAAAGGCGGTTCTGGAGGGCGCGCCCTTCCAACAGCGGTTCCGCCCTGATGCGGAGGGCGCTCTGGGTGACAAGGCTATCGGTGAGACCTCCGATGATGAGTCGGTCGGGCCAGAGTTCGAGGCGCCCATCGTGGGTGGAGAGGCCCAGCTCAGCGAGGAGACCGGGCAGTTCCGCGAGCTCGGGTAGGGAAGCCGAAGGATCAATAACGAGGCCGCTCCGGTCCGTGGCAAGGTCGGGACGGGCATTGTTCAGAGCCCCGACGATGGCTTCCGCGGTCCCCTCACTGTCCACGCGACCCGAGAGGATGGCGGCCCTCGTCTCGAAAACGACCCGGAGCAGTGGACCCTCGGCCGAGAAGAGGAGCGATCCAGCGGCCAGCCAAAACGCTCCGAGACCACGCGCCACAACGCCCCCCCTCGCGAAGATCGCGGCGGGAATCGAGGACCGTGTCAGCCGATAAGAGAGCATGAGCCTTGAAAGGGAACGCCTCACATTAGACCATCATCGGACAGGGGAAGTCAAACCCAGGCCCTTCGATCTCATCCGGGAATGGACGGCGGCGCGGCACGGGGCAGCCATTCGTCCAGGAAAAAGCGTCTGCCAAGTTACTTGCTTCCCCCCGGCGATTCGCGTTTCTTCAATGCCCCACCTCCCTTGAAACCCATGGCCGACATTCCCTCACTCAAGCAGGCCCTCGCGTTTTCTCCCGAGAACGTTCCCCTCCTCCTCATGCTCGGCGAGGCCTATCTCGAGCAATTCAGTCTGGAGGAGGCGAGGGAGACCTACGAGAGGGCACTGCAAGTGGATCCGGTCAATCCCCAAGCGCGGGTCCAGGTCGCCCGGCTCCTCGACCTCGACGGGCGGGGCTCCGAGGCCATTCTCCGCCTCGAGCAGGTCTGCGCCGAGTATCCAAACTACGCCCAGGCCTGGATCCTCCGCGCCAGTTTTTCCCTGAACGAGAGCCGAGCCCGCGAGGCGCGGGAGTTTTACGAGCGTGCCGTTTCCCTCGATCCGACGGTGAAAAATGAGGATCTGCTCAAGCGCATCCGCCAGGCCGGTGGCCAGCGCGCCGCCGAAGAGCCCCGCGAACCCGCTCCGCAGCGGAACGCCGACCGCCAGGCGTCCGCCTTTTACGATCCCGACTTTGACGACGACGACTTTGACGATGATCCCTTCGACGACAACGAGCTCGAAATCGAATTCGAGCAGCGCCCCAACGTCGACTTCGACCGCGTCGGCGGGATGGAGTCGGTGAAGGAGGATATCCGCATGAAGATTCTCTACCCGATGGAGAATCGCGAGCTTTTCGAGGCCTACGGGAAGAAGGCAGGGGGAGGGGTGCTCCTCTACGGGCCTCCGGGATGCGGCAAGACCCTCATCAGCCGCGCCACCGCCGGTGAGATCCGGGCGAAGTTTCTCAGCGTCGGGCTCCACCAGATCCTCGACATGTGGATCGGCAAGTCTGAGGAAAAACTGCACGAGATTTTCGAGATGGCGAGGCGAAACGCTCCTGCCGTTCTTTTCTTCGACGAAGTTGATGCCCTCGCCGCGGATCGCAAGGACATGCGCAGCTCGGCCGGACGCACCCTCATCAATCAGTTCCTCGCAGAACTCGACAGCGAGTCCTCGAAGAATGACGGCGTCCTCGTCCTCGGGGCGACGAACGCGCCCTGGCACCTCGACTCCGCCTTCCTCCGTCCGGGGCGCTTTGATCGGCTCATTTTTGTGCCTCCGCCGGATGAACCGGCCCGCGACCAGATCATTCGCCTCATGGCCGAGGGCAAGCCGGTCGCCGGTCTCGATTCGCCCGCACTTGCGAAAAAGGTGAAAGACTTCTCCGGGGCCGACCTCAAGGCTGTCTTCGACCAAGCGATCGAAGGGGCCCTCTCCGAGGCGATGAAAACCGGCAAAATCGTGCCGGTTACGCAAAAGGACCTCCTCCAAGCCGCCAAAAACGTCAAGCCCAGCACGCGAAAATGGTTCGAGAGCGCGAGAAATTATGCGCTTTACGCCAACCAGAGCGGGTTCTACGACGACATTCTCCACTACCTCGGAATCCAGAAGTGAGTCCGCAGCGTCCTCGGCTTCGCAACGCGGAGGATCCGGAAATTCGACATGAGTGAACTGGCGCACGGGCTACTTTTGCAGGATCAAGGCCGACTGGTGGAAGCCGAGGCCTGCTTCTACGGCGTCCTCGCGCGCGAGCCGGAAAACGATTTCGTCCTCGGCCGTCTCGCGCTCTGCCAGATGCACCAGACCGGGAAAAAGAAGGTCGCGCTCGCGTCGATCGATGGAGCGATCCGCCTTCGGGCCGACGAGCCGTTTTATCATTCCCTGCGATCGCTGATCCTCTCGGATCTCCGACGCGGACGCGAGGCTCTCGATTCGGTCGATCATGCCCTTGCCATCGATCCGGACGATTCCTTCACGCTCTCCGCCAAAGCCGCCGCCTACTGCGCGATGGAACGCTGGTCCGAGGGCGAGGATTGGAGCCGACGGGCCCTCGCGGTCGATCCCGACAACGCGATGGCTGCCAACCTCCTCGCGCATACCCTTCGCCTCCAGGGGAAAAGGGAACTGAATGCCGCGGCCGTCGCCCGGCTCCTCGAGGCCGACCCCGAGGATAGTTTCGCCCACGTCAACGCCGGATGGTCTTCCCTGCACCGCGGCGATCGACGCCAGGCCGAAGTCCATTTTCGTGAGGCACTTCGGCTCGAACCGGAGTCCAATGCGGCACGCGAGGGTCTCATCGAATCGTTCCGGGCGCGTTCCCTCTTCTACAGGGTCTACCTCGGCTACTCCTTTTTCATGCAGCGCTTCACCGGGGGAAAGCAATGGCTCATCATCCTCGGCGTTTACCTCGGTTACCGTTTCTCGAGGACGTATCTCGAGACGATCCATCCGTTCTCTGCGGCGACGCTCGCGATCCTCTGGCTGGGAATCGTCCTTTGGGTCTGGCTGGCACCGGGTGTGGGGAGTTTCCTGATTCTCCTCGATCGCTCCGCCCGCCTTGCCCTGAAATCCGGAGAACGGTATCAGGGGATCGCCGTCGGAGGCGGTCTTGCTCTCGGCATCGCGGCCACCGCCGCGGGTTTCTTCACCGGCTATGCTCCCGCCCTCCTCGCTGGCGTCGGGCTTGTCGCCTCGACGGTGCCCGCCTCCCTCGCCTTTGCCAACGAGTCACGCAGTGGCCGGATCGTGTTCGGTGTTCTCACTGGAGTCGTCTATGGTGCCACTCTGGTGACCTTCCTCCTTGAAGCCGTGCGTTTTCCCGCGAACGATCTCCATCCGCTCACCTCCGGACTGGGCGGGGTGGCGCTGCTCGCGGCGATCGCCAGCACCTGGCTCGGGAACTTCAGGTCCCTTCGCCAAGGAAGCGAAGGGTGAGAATCAGAACCCGGCCGCGCGACAAAAAAACGGCGGAGTCGCCTCCGCCGTTTGGTGAACCTGTCAGGGCAGGTCGTCGGAAGATCACTCGCCCGACTTCTCCTCGCGGGTCTTGAGATTGGTGGCGGCCTTGCCGACGCGGTTGCGGAGGTAATTCAGCTTGGCGCGGCGCACCTTGCCACGCTTGAGGATCTCAACCTTGGCGGTCTTGGGCGAGTGGATCTGGAAGGTGCGCTCCACCCCTTCGCCGCTCGAGATCTTGCGGACCGTGAAGGCGTCATTGATGCCCGAACCGTGGCGTCCGATGACGATGCCCTTGTAAATCTGGATACGCTCCTTGCCACCCTCGACAACGCGGGAGTGAACGTTGACGGTGTCCCCGGGACCGAAATCCGGGACATCGGTCTTCATCTGTTCGCGTTCGATTTTGTTGATCACATTCATGGCTGTCTCGGAAAAGGGTCTAGGTATCCTCCCGGAAAAGATCCACTCGCGGGGGGAGAGAACGTTTACTCAGAAAGAGGGCGAAAGCAACGGATTTCCCGAACTTTTTTAGTTGCGCGTTTTCGCTTTCGTGTCTATCATCCCGCTCGCCATCCGGCCAGCCGTCGAAGTTCTTTCATCGGCCGACCGACATACCGTAGGAGCGGTAGTTCAGTTGGTTAGAACGCCGCCCTGTCACGGCGGAGGTCGCGGGTTCGAGTCCCGTCCGCTCCGTATATTCAATGAGTCACCATCGACTCGAACCCGCGAAGCGGGTTTGCGCGCCACGGCGCGCCAGCGCACGCATCCCAGCGAAGCGAAACGGCGCATCTGGCAGCAGCCAGATCATCCCGTCCGCTCCGTATATTCAATGAGTCACCATCGACTCGAGCCCGCGAAGCGGGTTTGCGTGCCACGGCGCGCTGGCGATTCCTCCCGTTTTCGTTCCCTTGCGATGGGGGGACATTTGCGGCAGGATGGTTCGCCCGGTCAGTCCATCATGGTCGCCGGACCGGGATCAACGAATGAAGCCGCCATGGAAGAGTGATTTCAGCCGCTCGATCCGCACGACGCTCCGGTGCCTCCTTTGGATCTGGCCGGTCGCGATGGCGGTCGGATCGGCTTGTGCCCTTTTCCTGTGGTCGCTCGATCTCGCGACGTCGTCGCGGTTCGAGCATCCTTGGTTGCTCTACGGTCTTCCATTCGCCGGTCTTTTGGTGGCGTTGGTCTACCACCGTTGGGGAGCCGAGGTGGAGGCGGGCAACAACCGGATCTTCGATCAGATCAACGAGGCGGATGGAGGAGTGCCCCGTCGGATGGCGCCGATGGTGCTCGTAGCGACATTGCTGACCCATCTTTGCGGGGGCTCAGCGGGTCGCGAAGGCACGGCTGTGCAGATGGGCGGCAGTCTCGCGAGTGGTTTCGGAAAACTTCTCCGCGTCAATCCCGATGACACGCGCCTTCTTCTGATGGCCGGAGTGGCCGCCGGTTTCGGAGCCGTCTTCGGCACTCCCTTTGCGGGCGCGGTCTTCGCGATGGAGGTGCTACTGATCGGGCGGTTGCGATACGGGGCGCTGGTTCCTTGTCTCCTCGCGAGTCTCATCGCCGATTGGACCTGCCACGCCTGGGGTGCCCATCACACGGCTTACGATGTCGCCTCGCCGGAGAGGGGAGGGGCGTTTGATCTCACGCAGTTCGGCAAGGTCGCGTTGGTCGGCGTCTCCGCCGGTCTTGCCAGCGCCTTGTTTGCCGAGACGATTCATTTTCTTCAAGGCTGCTGGAAGCGATGGGTTCCCTGGGCACCGCTGCGTCCCTTTTTCGGCGGTTGGATCGTGATCGGCTTGGTCGCTTGGGTGGGCACGCGCGACTATCTCGGGCTCGGCGTCTGGTCGCCGGATCCAGACGGTCTCACGATCCAGCGATTTTTTGAAGGTCCGGGGGATTCGGGTGCGGCCTGGAGCTGGAAGATGCTCTTCACCGTCGTGACGCTTAGCGCCGGTTTCAAGGGTGGGGAAGTGACGCCGCTCTTTTTCATCGGTGCCGCGCTCGGGAACGCACTTGCGGGGGTGTTGGAGGCGCCGGTCGATCTGTTCGCGGCGCTGGGTTTTGTCGCGATCTTTGCGGGGGCGACTCACACCCCGCTCGCCTCGACGATCCTCGGCATCGAGCTGTTCGGACTGGATCATGCTCCCTCCCTGGCGATGGCGTGTTTCCTCGCCTCCTTTTGCAGCGGGCATTCGGGGATTTATCTTTCGCAGCGGATTGGGGGGCCGAAGCTTCCCGGTGCCGGGGTCGAACCTGGCACGACCCTGCGTCAGCGGCGTGTCGAACGGATCGAGGCCCTGCGTCGTCTGCGGGAGCGCCTTTCGCTCCGGGCAAGGGTCATTTCGGGGCGTGGGGACAAAGGAGAACCTGACACCTGATCCGGATCGGCTGGTTGACAACCCGAGTCGTGAAACAAATCAGTTGCAGCCCGAGGGTTCGCGACGATGATACCATCTGGTTTCACCAACGACTTTTAATCGCGGGATGGAGCAGTCTGGTAGCTCGTCAGGCTCATAACCTGAAGGCCGTAGGTTCAAATCCTACTCCCGCAACTTTTTAAAACCCTGTAACTCAAAAGGTTACAGGGTTTTTTTGTTTAGCTGAGAACTGCTGGGATGAACAGCAAATCGCTCTGATTGCGCCAAGAATACGATAAAAATGGGAGGAAAAGTGGCAGGAAAACCCCGCCGAACCGATCGGGCCGTCATCGGGGATTCGAGGCAAGACGGTGAAGCAGTGGAGAGTGGGCTGCTCGCCAGGATCCATAGGCGATGAGAACCTGCCAAATTTCAGCGGCCGACTCCGCCCCGGAACGCTCCCCGGAAGACCGTGGCGAAAGCGAAGCGCCAGTGGCAGTGCTTGATGCGTCGGGGAATTTGTGACCCCGACGGGGTTAGTTTCGCTGGGAATTTTCCAAAAATCGTCGGGGGTCCCCCCACCGCTGACCCTTCCCCTTCCCTTTTTGTGTTGAAACCGAGCCTCATCTCCTGTCCGATCGAGGTGGTAAACTCCATTCCACCATGCCCTACCTGGTCTCCAAAGACGGTCAACAATTCGGTCCCTTCGAACTCGATGAACTGACCCGTCACGTTCAGGAGGGTTCCATTCTTCTCACCGACCACTGCTGGCAGGAAGGATGGGATCATTGGTACCCAATCCATTCTGTCGTCAGCGTTCCCGTTCCCTTGCCGGTTTCCCGGCCCAAGGTCACCACGCCGCCGCGAACGAGGTCAGTTCAGATCGACGAGGAAAAACCCCGGTTTCCCCAGAAGAAACTCCTCGTCACGGGTGGGGTCGTCGTCGCCATCCTGATTTTGTGCTACTTCGCCAGCCCGTATTGGACGCTCTACCGATTGAAGCGGGCCGTTGACCAAAACGATGCGATCTTTGTGGCGGACCACGTCGATTTTCCGCGCTTCCGGGAAAGCCTCAAGGGAGCTCTGACGGCAAGCCTCGCCAAGGAGGCGGCCAAGGAGGACGCCGAGGGTTTCGAGGCCCTGGGGGCGGCTTTTGGCGCCTTGATGCTTGGCCCGATGATCGATTCCCTCGTGACTCCCGAAGGTCTCATCCAGATGATGCAGGGGCGTGACATGGGGGCAATCGCCGATGCCGGGGAATCTACCCCTCGAACCGGAACCAGAGAAGGGGTCGCCGAATCCCAGGAGCGCTCCGAGGAAGGCGAAACGGGGATGGAGATTTCGCGGATGCGCTACGAGACGCTCGATCGCTTCGCCCTTACCATCGCGGGCAGCACCGATTCGGAGACACTCCAGGAGCGATCGATCACCATGCTCTTTTCGCGTCAGGGGTTGGTCGGCTGGCAGCTTTCGGCTGTGCGAATGGCGTTGCCCTGAGAACAGCGAATCATCGCGACAATTGATCGTCCGGGGAGAAAGGCGACTCAGGCTGGAGTAGAGGGACCCCGGCGGCCTGAGCACCTCTGCCTCACATCGGATCCAGATCATCGATATCGCCGATCTCGTCGAATTGGCGAAACTCTTCCGCAACTTGCCGTGCGTCCTCTTCGGATGCGAAGTAGCAGATGTCGCCGAACTCGAGATTACCCACCCAGAAGATCCCGGAGAATCGATGGATCGAGACCGTCGAAGTCTCCGAGTAGGAGGAGAGACATTCAAACTCGAAACTGTCGATCTCCTCGGAGTTGTCATGAATGAACTCGATGAGCGCTTCGGTGAGGAAGTTAAATTCATCAGGCAGCTCGTGAGGCGATTCCATCAACTCCAGCAAAAGAGCGGCCCGGTCACCGTATTCCGCGGCGAGGAAACGACGAACCGAGTCCTCCTTGGCCAGAATGGGGAGGAAGTTGTCCAAAGATCGGGGGTTCAGTTCGTCGCCCATGAGTGTCTCCTATCGCTTTGGCTGGTTTGTTGAGAGGGATTTCGCCTTGCCGCTGATGATCTGGGAATGAGGGCCTGCCACAAAGTCGACTTCCCGAACCGTCTCGCCGAGGTCGCGCGGGGGTCACTGGCCCCGCTCCGATGGCGGCGGATCTCAGGTAACCCGGAAGGCGTCGCCGTTTCGGGGCCTTAGTTGCTTGGCCCTCGATCCTCCCGCGGTTGATTGCAAAGACTTGATCGGCGGGAAGGCCGCACCTCGCTCAATCCGTCTTTGGGAAAACGGTGAGCCGAAAATGCTTCCCCAGCTTGGTGCCCCCGAGCACGATCTCGTTGTCTCCCATGTCAAGGGGGGCACGCATCCGGCCTGCGGCCTTGCCGATTCGGATGCCGTTCACCTTCGTCCCCAGCGAACTGCCGTGATCGATCACCTCCAGCTGCTCGCCGAGGACTTCGACCGAACAATGTTTGCGGGAAACATGGTGGGGGGACTGGTCCTCCACCACATAAATGGACCCGGTCCCAGGCGCCGACCTCCCACGAATGACGCCCGATCGCCAAGGGGAACGCCGAGAACGTCAACGCAGCAGGATCGCTATCGAGTTCTTCGCCGTGAGGTGAGACTGGCACGATGCGCAGGGTAAATCTTGAGTGTTTCAAAGGATCTCGCGTGGGAGGTTGAGGAGCCGCCAGGCGTGATCGAGGAGTGATCGCTCGAGGCTCGGCGAGGTGACAGAGATTCGAATTTGATTTACATCGCAGTTCATTCAAGTTGAAAACTTATTCGAAAACGAAATCTTTTGAGTCAGAGTCTCGGTGCGACGATATGCCACCGATTTCCTCAACACGGGCATCGAGCGGGCTCGCGGAGCTTTCCTGATGGCTTCGGGCTTCTGTTCCCAGAAAAATTGGCTCAGTGAAGAAAAAGAGATTTGCCGAAACCATTTTGTTAAGATAATTGAAGTATTATGAAGAGTCACGATTTGGTTTGCTTTCTCCCTCTTTTTCTAGTCGCCTGCGAGACAACGGAGTCCACCAAGCCGAGCCACCTCAGCACGACTCGAGGCCTTCAAGCCGAAAACAGCTCGCTGGGAAACAAGGCGCTGGTCAGGCAGAGCGATCCCAAGACGCTTGAGAGGTATCGCAAGGTGGTGATCGAGGACGTGCGGGTGGCCCAGCCGAAAGCTTCTGAGGGGGTGAAGCGCGCCAACCGTGAGGAGAGCGAGCGTCTCGCCGAGCGCTTTGAGGAGATCCTTCGCGAGGAGCTGAGCCCGCACTATCAAATCACCCATCGCCGCGGACGCGACACGCTCTCGGTGCGGGCCACTCTGACGGAGTTGCAACCGAGCAGGCCCGAGGTTTTTGTCTTCAACTACCTTCCCTACGCGTCGGCTCTGACGACGGGGGTCTCCCTTGCGACCGGGAAAACGCCCGGAGCTGGCAGCACGACCGTGGAGGCCGAGGTCCTTGATTCCCTGAGTCGTCGGCAGGTCTACGCGATCGTCGATCAATACAAGGGCAGCAAGTTCCAGCCTCACGGGATCGAGCGCTGGGGGCAGACCGAGGCTTCGATGCGGACATGGAGTCGTAAGATCCGGGCCGGGATCCTGGGCGTCACGGCGGCCCCATCGGCCCAATCGGCAACGACCAAGGCGGCAACGACCAAGGCGGCAACGACCAAGGCGTCGACCCGCGGGTCGGTTTCGCCCGCTCGCGGGAAGGGCGCTGAAGACGAAAACAAGATCGGAGCTTTTTTCCGCCAGCACCGCTCCGAGTGAGTGGGGATTGTTCCCGGCCGCGCCGCCGAGGTCTTTTCGCGGTCGTTCCCACCCCTCTTACCGCAAGTCGCCCCACCCTTGGCAAAACCTCCGGTTTGGAAGGGGTGGAACCTTTCGCGGAAATCACGAATCACGACCCCCACTACTGAGACATGCCAACCTCGGGAGAAGACAGCGCGTTTCCAAACCTCATGCAAACGTCCGGATCCGTCCCGGGGCGTGATTACACGGGGTTGACGAAGCGGGAGTATTTTGCGGTGCACCTCTTCGAGGGGGTGATCGCGCGACTGAGCGTGAACTGCAGCCTCCAGGACAAGGCGAACTACGCGGTTGACGCGGCCGATGCGCTCTGCAAGGCCCTGCGAGCGGGCCGTGAGGAAAGCTGATCACTCGACTCCAGCGAGCGCCCGGTGGAGCGCCGAGGCGAGCTTTTCGGCGGAGAGGGGCCTTCTCAGAATGCCGGAATCTCCACGTGGGAGGGCGGTGCTCCGCGCTTCGCTTTCGGTGGCGCTCATGGAGCCGGAAAGGAGCGGGAAGGAGCGCGGAGGGGACTGGCGGATCAGGGCGGCAGGCGCGTCAGAATTGGTTCCGCCACATCATCGACTCGACCGGCAGGGGAGTGCTCTGGTTGTATTTTGCGGAACCCTTCGAGTGGTAGGGGTTGAGGATTTCTCCCTGCACAAGAAAATAAATGAGTTGTCCCACTGGCATGCCTTCGTAGATGCGGACCGGTTGCTTTACCGAGATTTCGAGAGTCCAGTGGTTGCAGAAACCCACGTCGCCCTTGCCTGCGGTGGCGTGGATGTCCATGCCGAGCCGGCCCACGCTCGACTTTCCCTCGAGGAAGGGAACGGTCGCATGGGTCTCGGTGTATTCGAAGGTCGAGCCGAGGTAATTGATCTGAGGCTCGAGCACGTAGCCTTCTGGCGGGATTTCGAAGTGCTCGATCTCGTTGTGCGCCCTCGCGTCGAGGACGCGATTTTTGTAGGTGGCGAGGTGCTTGCTGAGGTGGACGTCGTAGCTGTTCGTCCCGAGGCACTCCCGGCGAAAGGGCTCGATGACGATTTCGCCCCGGTCCATCGCGGCGAGGATTTCGGAGTCGGAAAGGATCATGGTGGAAAAAGGGATGGATAAGGATGGCCCCGGGCCCGGGCAAGCGGTTTTTGAAATTCTCCGGACTTCGATCCCCGCGAAAATCCTTTGCCAGCGTCTCCGGCACGGTTCACGATGGCGGAGAAATGAGTCAATCTCCTCTCATCATTGCCATCGATGGGCCCGCCGCATCGGGCAAGAGCACGGTGGCCAAGCGCGTCGCCGCCGCACTCGGGATCGTTTTCGTGAACTCGGGTGCGATGTATCGGGCCTTCACGTGGTGGGTCCTGCAAAACGGGATTGATCCAGGTGACACCTCCGCCGTGCGCGATCTGCTGGCGCGCACGGAGTTCGCGTGTGGTGAAGAGGATGGCATCGGGACCATCGCCGTCGCCGGAGTGCCAATGACGCGTCACGAGCTCGCCGCATCCGACGTCAACGCCGCCGTTTCGCCCATCGCCGCCATTCCCGAGGTGCGCGAGCGTCTCGTCTCCGAGCAGCGCCGCTACGCCTCCGCCCGGGGCGTCGCGATGGAGGGGCGCGACATCGGCTCGGTCGTCTTCCCGGAGACTCCCCACAAATTCTACATCGACGCCTCTCCGGAGGTCCGCGAGGCCCGCCGCCGTGCCGAGGGTATCGAAGACTCGATCGCCAAGCGAGACCGCATCGACTCGAGTCGCAAGGCCTCGCCTCTCGTCGTTTCCGGAGACGCTCTGATCGTCGACAGTTCCGATCTCAGCGCTGATGAGGTCGTCGACGCCGTCCTCGCCGCGATCCGTGAAAAAATGGGTGACTGATCATCGACACGGCGGAAAGACGCCCTTTACAGGAGGGGGATTTTTCCGCTAGCCTTCGCGGATGAACTTTTCCCAGACTTGGACCCGCCGTCGTTTTGCCGCGGCCGCCTCGCTCGGCGGCTTGAATCTCCTCACCACCCGCAAGGCCGCGGCCCAGACGGGAAACGGCGTCATTCTTGGGGAGGGCGAGCACCGCTACGAGGTGATTCACGATTGGGCCAAGCTCCCCGACAAGTTTACCTGGCAGACGACCCACAACGTCGCCGTCGACAGCCAGCACCGCCTCTACGTCATCCACGAAGGCCGCGCCGAGCAGAAGGATCATCCCTCCGTCTTCGTCTTTGACGAAAAAGGTGTCTTTGTCAGGGCCTTCGGCAGCGAGTTTCAGGGCGGCGGCCACGGGCTTGAGGTTCGCCGGGAACCCGGGGGCGAGTTCGTCTATGTCACCGGCTACCAGCAGGTGAAGAAGATCGCCAAATTCACCCTCGAGGGTGAGAAGGTTTGGGAGAAATTCGCCCCGGTGGCCTCGGGTCTTTACGCCGCCGGTGAGGATACCAAACCCGAAAAAGTCTGGGGGCGCGACCGTTTCATGCCGACCAATTTTGCCTTCCTCCCCGACGGCGGCTATTTCGTCGCCGACGGCTATGGATCCTACACCGTGCTGCAGTATGACAAGGACGGCAACTGGGTGCGCACGATCGGCAGCCCAGGCAAGGAAGACGGTCAATTCTCCCTGCCTCACGGCGTCTGGATCGACGACCGCAAGGCCGACGACGTCCAGCTCGTGGTCGCCGACCGGGCCAACGCGCGGCTCCAGTGGTTCGATCTCGAGGGCAAGCACCGCCGGACGATGAAGAACTTCATCCTCCCGGCGAACGTGGATCGCCTCGGCGATCTTCTCCTCGTGCCCGACCTCAGCGCGCGCATCACCCTGCTCGACAAGGAAGACAAGATGATCCACCTCGGCGAAGATCCCGCCTGGCGCGAGTCGGTGCTGAAAGACAAGATGGCGATGCGCAAAAATCCGTCCGGTTGGGTCTCCGGGAAATTCATCCATCCGCACGATGCTTGTTTCGATCCCGCCGGCAACCTCTTCGTCGCTGAGTGGGTCGACACTGGGCGGATCTCCAAGCTGCGGAAAGTCTCCTGATGATTCACCCTCCGAGGTGCTTCACGGCGGCCTGACGCACCCGGTAGGCGGAGACATCGGCGGAGAAGCCTTTCAGCCTAAGTCCCTCGATCGCATCCGACTCAATCCCGTCGGTTTCGATGCGCGAAAGGGTCTCGTCGTCGATGATCACTTCCATCGGTCCCGCCTCGGAGCAGAGGCGCGAGGCCAGGTTCACTCGGGCGCCGATCACGGTGTAGTTGAGTCGGTCGACCGATCCCATGCATCCGGCCACGGCTTCGCCGGTGGCGATACCGATCCCGATCTCGATCGGGTGGCGCGCGTCGCGGTTGCGGCGATCGCGCTCGATCATCATCTCGAAAGCGCAGGCGAGGGCGTGGGCGGCATCGTTGCCGTAGGACTTGAGGGCACCAAAGACGGACATGATCTCGTCGCCGACAAACTTGTCGACGACGCCATAGTGCCTCGCCACGATCGTGGTCATGGCGGTCATGTGTTCGTTGAGGAGGCCGATGACTTCGGTGGGGTGCATGTGCTCGGTCTGCCCGGTAAAGCCGCGGATGTCGCAGAAGAGGACCGAGACCGTCTTCAATTCGCCACCGAGCTCGAGATCGAGATCGCCGCTGATCATGGCTTGGGCCACGGTCTCGTCGCTGACCTTGCCGAGGATGCCGCGGTAGGCATCGCGTTGCTGGAGGCCTCGGGTCATCTCGTTGAAGGATTCGGCGAGTTCGCCGATCTCGTCGTGGCTGCGGACATCGATGTGGGTCTCGAGATGGCCGTCCCGCACCGCTCGGGTGGCTCGGGTGAGCTCGGCGATGGGAATCGCGAGTCTCCTCGACAGGAGCCACGCAACGCCGATCCCGACAAGGAGCACTGCAGCCCCGACCCCGCTCCCGCGGAGTCGCAGTTCGGCGAGGTCGGCCCTGAGCGCTGCGAGGGAAAACGCGCTGACCTGGAAGGCGGTGGCGGTGCCCGTTTTCTCGTCGAGAGCTTTCATGTAAAAGCGATAGGGGATGCCATCAAGAGCCGATTCGAAGGCGAAGTCTTCGCGCAGTGGGGTCTCCGCCTGCCCCATCAGCTCGCCGGCGATGACTGCGCCCATGAGAGGCGCCATTTCACCGGGGATGGCGCGCGAATAGACGTGGCCATCCAGAAAGATCCCAGTTAGCAGCGGCGTGTCGGATGGAAATTCGGCCTGATAGCGCTCGAGGAACCGCTGGGCCTCGGTCTCGGCCGAGGTGGCGCGGAGGAACAGCCCGAGCAGCTGGCCGGTCGCGGGATCCTTGACCGGAGTGCTCACCGTTTCCTGGATGAACCCGGCGCCATCGGTCGTCTCAAAGGGAAGAAAGAGGGTCTCCTGGGCCTCGCTGGCGAGCAGTTCTTCGATGCGTTTCTTGGCCCGGTTGACTCCCGTGGGGCTCTGTCGGAAGCGCGGCGAAGCGAAGCGTCGTTTTTCGGCGTCGCGGCTCCCGCTGGCGGCCGGGGGGTGGAGGGTGCGGATCTCGCCAGAGGAATCAACGACACCGATGGAACCAAAACGCTGCAGGAGGTCGGCGGGAAGCAGGGGGGCTTTGGCGCCGGTTTCGGGCTGGTTCTGCGCTTTGGCATCGATCTCCTTAAGGGCCTCAACGTAGTCTCTCCAAAAGTCGCGCCCCTCGTCGGATGGTTTCCCTTCCTTGAGAAACGAGACGACGTAGGGATGGGCGGCGAAGCGTTGGCTGAGCTCGAGGAATTCTTGGGACCGCTCTTCGCGTGAACGTTCGAGTTGCTTCACCAGATCCCTGAAATTCTTGGAAAACTGGCGGGTATAAGTTTGACTGACCTTGGCCTCCGTGACGTAGATCAGCGCGACCGTCAGCGTGGCGATCGCAGTGACGAAAGTCAGCGTCAGCTTGGTCTGGAATCGGAGTCCTCTCCTCATGGCGGCGCGCTCGCGGGAGGGTAAACCCTGCCGACGGGCAAAGGTTTTGCCGGGAGTCTTCGGAGATGGGAGAAGAATCCCCGGTTCCTGTTGGTTCGCCTTGAACTCGTTCCGGTCCCGTTATAGTCTGGTGCTCCCGAATTCTCAAAGAGTCCGGGTTTGCGGAGCCGCAATTTTCTCCCTCCTCATGTCGAAAACGACTCCAGAGCACCGCCTCGGCCCACGCCGGAGCGGGGGGCGCAGCCGATTCCTCTGGATCGGGGCCTTTACCCTGCTCGCGATCGGATCCTTGCGGTCCGACCAGACAGCGGTTTCCCCTAAGTCCGCTCTCGCCGCCAAGCCCGCCTTCGCGGCGGTGCCGAAGGTGCCGCTCAGCCGCATGGATCACGGTCCCACACCGATGTCGACGCTGGCGGACTGGCAGCTTCATTCCTTCCGGGTTCCCGCACCACGCAGCGTCGTGGTCTCGGCCGACGGGGTCACGCTGGCGAGGAACCGCATCGGGAGCCGGCTCGTCTGTCGACTCACCGAAAGAGCCAAGACCGCGGAGGAAGCTGTCGCCCGGGTTCGGGCGATCAAGGGAGAATTCAGTGAGGGCTTTCCGCTCCTTGAGATCACCGACGAGGAGGTGAAGCGGCACTTTCAGCACCGTCCGGGCCTTCCTTTGCCGGTCTCGGACGTGATTCCGGGGGCGTTTCGCTGTGCCCTGGAGGAAGTTCTCCCCGACGACATCGCCCTCGATTCGGTCTATGTGAGAGAGTATCCCGAGGGCGAGTTAGCCGCGCATCTTCTCGGCTACATCGGGGTCTCGTTGCCGGACCAACACGGCCCCATCGGGACGGTCGAGTATTCCTTTCCCCCGACCGAGGGGCGTGCCGGGATGGAGAAGTTTCTGGATGCCGATTGGCGCGGGCGCGATGGCGAGGTCCTGCGTCTCATCGATCCGTTGGGAATCGTGAGGCATCAGGAGATTGTGCGCGATTCCGAGCCCGGTGACACGGTCGTGCTGACGGTGCACCTCGGGATGCAGCGGCTCGCCAAAGAGATGCTCGAGCGCAGCGGCCGACCCGGCGCTTTCGTCGCGGTCGATGCTGATACCGGCGACATCCTCGCGATGGTATCTCATCCTTCCTTCGACCCGAACCTTTTCGAAGGTGGCATCTCGCAGGTCGCCTACGATGCCCTCGCCAAAGCCGAGGACGCCCCGCTGTTCGATCGCGCCGTCACCGGTGCCTACCCGCCGGGATCCACCTTCAAACCCTTTGTGGCTTTGGCAGGAATGGAATCGGGCCACATCTCGGGAATCCACACCCTCTTTCCGGGGCCCGTCGGCATGGTCATCGACGGGCGTTATTTCAAAAATCACAGCAGCACTGCGGAGGGCCTGATGGATGTGCGGTATGCCCTCGTGCGGTCTTGCAACACCTGGTTCTACCAGGCCGCCTTGAACATGGGGGCGACGCCGATCGCGGAAGTAGGCCGACGTTTCGGCTTCGGGACCGCGCCAGAGTTGCCACTGCCTTCGGTCGCGAGTGGCAATATTCCCGATCCAGAAAATTATGGCGACCCGCGCAGCCTCGCGAATTTTTCGATCGGTCAGGGGCAGGTGCTGGCCTCACCCGTGCAGCTCGCCTACGCCATGGCCGGTCTCGCCAACGGTGCGTTCCTCCCGAAGCCCCGTCTCGTGCGTGAGAGCGTCGATCCCGAGACGGGCGAAGCCGTCAGCTATGTCGAGCCGGCCGTGTCGCGTTCGCTTGGTCTCCGGGGAGAGGATGTCGATATCATCCGTGATGGTTTGTGGGGGGTGGTGAACCATGGAGCCGGGACTGCCGGGGGCGCTTCGATGCGCAAGCCCGTCGTCTACGGCAAGACCGGCACCTCGCAGTGGGCGACCGGTGGAAAGATGCGTTATCTGGCGTGGTTCTCCGGTTGGGTCGATGCCGAGCGTCCCCGCATCGCCTTTGCCGCCGTGACCCAGGGCGAGGGCTTCGAAACGCTCAGCGGCGGACGCAGTGCCGCCCCGATCGCGGCCGGAGTCCTTCGCGCCGTCTACAAGGACCCCGAGACCTATGCCGTGACCGTTCCCGACGGGCCCCTGAGACAGGTTTCCACCATCGTCGCCGCTGCTCCCGTTCCTCCCGAGATCGTGATTGAAGATCTCGGCCCGCACACGGGGATCGGTGGCTTTTTCCGGCGCGTTTTCGGCGGGGGGCGTCGCAATCCCCGCTCCTTTCCCGAAGAACCCTCCTTCCCCGAACCCTGATGGAAGAGCCGGACCCCACACCGAATGCCGCCGAATCCGCGGGGATGGAACGCGGGAGCAAGATCCCGGCGCTCGGGATGGCGGACATTTCGACCATCATCGCCGAGGAGATCCATGCGGCAGCGGTGGCGAAGCCGGTCGGCGCGGTGGCCGTTGGTCCTGAGCAAGCGCTCAAAAAGCGTCCGGTCTGGCTACACCTCATCGTTCTCTTTTGCCAGATCCTCTTCCTCACGCCGTTTTATGTGGTCATCCTCGCCGGTGCGGTCGGCGCCGGAGTGGGCTGGCATTACTTCGACGGCAGTGCCGACCTCGATCTCGGCCTCGTCGCCCGGCCTGACCTCGGCGCGTTGGTGAAGGATGCCAAGGGGATCGAGATCGGTCGCGCCGGTTCGATGAACCGGCTCCTCATCACGCGCGAGGAGATCCCGCCACATTTTGTCGACGCTCTCGTCGCCGCCGAGGATCAGCGTTTCTTCGCGCATCCTGGCTTCGATCCGGTCGGCTCCGTCCGGGCCGCCCGGGCGAACTACCGCTCCGAGGCCATTCGCGAAGGCGGCAGCACCCTCACCCAGCAACTCGCACGCGACGTCTACCCGCTCGAAGGCAAAAACTTCGACCGCAAGCTCGCCGAGATCGCCGCCGCCGTCCGGATCGAGGGAGTCTACTCGAAGGACGAGATTCTCGTTCATTACCTCAACCGGATCTATTTTGGCAGCGGCTTCTACGGTCTCGGCTCGGCGGCGCGCGGCTATTTTGGCAAAAAGGCCTCCGAGCTCACCGTCGACGAATCGGCCCTCATCTGCGGCGCCATTCCATCGCCGAGCCGGTATTCGCCGTTCGTCAACGCCGCGCAGGCGAAGAAGAACCGGGATCAGACCCTGCGGCGGATGCATGAGGGGGGCAGCCTCTCCGCCGCCGACCTCGAGCGTCTCCTCGCCGTGGAAACGAATGTCGCCAGTTCGCGCGAGGATTCGATTGAGCGCGGGCAGATTTCCTACTTGATCTCGCGGATCGAGCGCGAACTGCGCGAGGAGGTGGCGACCTGGCCCGAGGCTCCCGAGTCGCTCGACGGCTATTCGGTCGAGACCTCCGCCGATCTTGCCGAACAACAAGAGGCCGCGAAGCGCATCGACCGTCATCTCGTGGGACTCTCCACCGGTGTGGAGGAAAAGGATCCGCTCGAGGCGGCGTTCGTGCTGATCGAGAATGCCACCGGTCAGATCCTCGTCTCCGTCGGCAGCCGCGACTACCAGCGCAGCGAGTATGACCGGGCCATCGAGATGAAGCGTCCGCCCGGTTCGGCCTTTCTGCCCTTTCTCTATGCTGCCGCCTACGAGAACGGCCCCTTTACCCCCGCGACGATCCTGCTCGATGCGCCCTTCGACAACCGCGAGATGGGACTCGGGGCTGTCGGGGGCGTCCTCGGCGAATGGAGCACCGAGAATCCCGCCAATCGGTGGGAGGGTCAGATCACCGCGACCGAGGCCCTCACCAAGTCCAAAAACTCGCCTTCGGCGCGTCTCGGGCTGCGCGTTGGTCTCGAGCCTCTCCGGCGTGTCGTCCACGCCAGTGGCGTCGCGAGCGAACTTCGCGAAATGCCCGGCAGCCTCCTCGGCGCAAGCGAGGCCAGCCTCACCGAACTAACCCGTGCCTACAGCGTTTTTTCCAATGATGGCACGCCCGCCCCGGCCCCGCGCCTCATCCGCGAAATCCGCGATGCCTCCGGGAAGGTCGTCGCGCGTCCCTCCGCCAATGCTCCGGCGCGGGCGTTGAAAGAATCGACCGCCAAAGCCGTCGCCGCGGCCCTCCCCGCGCTTTCGGGCTTGCCCGGGGCCCGGGGAAAGTCCGGCACGACCCCGACCTTCACCGATGCCTGGCACTTCGGATTCAACGAGACTCACACCTGGGGACTCTGGGTCGGCCGCGATCGATTCAGCCCGATCCGGCCGCTCGCTTTCGGCCGCGAGATTGCCCAGCCCCTCGCCGAAGCCCTTGCCTCCGGGATCGTCCCGCCGGCTCCGGTCGCGACCTCCACGGCACCCTGACAAACCACCCATGAGAATCTTCACCCTTGTTTGCGCGCTTCTGCTCGTGGGAGTTGGGGCGGTCTCCTATTATGGTTGGGAAGATCGCGGTGCGACAGGACCGACCCTGACATCCGCCATTCCCGCCTTCGTCGGCGTGGCGATGTTGCTGGGTGTCTTGATCGCCCTGCTCCTCCGCAAGACCGGGCTTCAGATTGCCTTTCTCGCTGCCCTCATGGGCGCGGGACTCGGGATCGGGCGGATGCTGCCCGCCTATCTGAAAGAGACCTTCGACTCGCGCGATCCCTTCACGATGCTGATGCTCGCGATGACGGGGGCCTGCGCGCTTCATGTGATCGTCTCCGTGTTGCGTTTTGTCTTCCGGAAGCGGCCGGTGCGGGGGGAGGGGAAGAAGAAACGCGATCTCACGGAAGTCGAGGAGAAGGAGGCGGCGGCCCAAGAGACCGTGCCCGAAGAGAGTCCCAACGCGGTCGCCTGAGATGAATGTGGTTTGGGTGTTTCTGGTTTCGTTGATTGCCTTTGGCGTCTTGGTGTTCCTCGTCGTTTCGACGATTCGAAGGAACCGGTTCGAAGCGGAATCGCGTGATCGGATTCCATCGAACCTCCTGGATGCCCTCGAGCCGAAATGGTTTCAGCACCTGCATTCCATCTTGATGCTTTTGATCGGCATCGTGTTGGTCCTTCCATGGTTCGATGATGGGGGCTCGACCCTGCGTTGGCTGATTGGTGTTTTGATTGCCACCGCCGCACTGCACGGATGGTTTTTCTTCCGGACCCGCCGCCTTGCCCGCAAATTTTCCGACCAGATTCCGGCCGCATCGGTCGGAGTCTTCCGAATGGCGGAGATCAGGCATGCTGGATTCTCTGTTCTCGCAGGCATCGCAGGAGTCGCGCCTTGTTTGGTCGGCGCGTGAACGCAACACCCATCGAAATCATGTCACCCTCATCCACCCTCCGCATCGGTCTCCTCGGGGCCGGCTGGTTCGGCCGCGAGGCGCACCTGCGCAACCTCGCGGCTCTCGATGGAGTCGCCGTCACCGCCGCGAGCAGCCGCAGTGGGGAAAGTCTCGCCGCCGCGAAGGCGATCGGCGGTGACGGGCTCCGCACCTTTTCCGATTGGCGCGAGGTCGTGGCCCTCGACGATCTCGACGCCGTCGTCATCGCCCTGACGAACGACCAACACCACGCCGCCGCGATGGCCGCGCTGAAGGCGGGCAAACATGTCTTTTGCGAAAAGCCGCTCGGGCTCACCCTCGCCGAATGCGACGACATCATCGCCGCGGCGGCCGATGCCGGGCGCATCCTCCAGATCGGGCACGAGATGCGCTTCCAGCGTCTCTACGTCCACATGAAGGAAATGATCGACCGGGGAGAGATCGGCGACCTGCAACTGATGTGGTGCCGGGAGTTCCGTGGTCCGATGCGTCCCGGCTGGCGCTCGAGCGAGGCGGTCACGGGCGGGGCCATCCTCGAAAAAAACGTGCACCATTTCGACCTCTTCAATTGGATGATGGATTGCGTCCCCGTCCGCGTCAGCGCCCACGGCGGCACGAACGTGTTGAAAGACCGCGAGATCCTCGACAACGCCCAGATCCTCGTCGAATACGAGGGCGGACGCCGCGCCTCGCTCGAGTTGTGTTTGTTCGCGCCGAAAGGCGGCGATTGCGAGATCGGCGCCTGTGGCGACAAGGGCCGCATCGACACGCGCAACCAGGCCCTCGAGCTCGTCCATCATCGCTTCGACACGCCCGAGCGTGCCGTGATGCAGATCGCGGACGAGGGGGATGCCGCGAACTTCGTTGACAGTTCCGGCCGGATCGACCGCGGGATCAAACCGCAGCTCGAGCATTTTCTCGAATGTCTCCGGCACGACCGAGTGCCCCTCAACGACGGCATCTCCGCCCGTCGCGCCGTCGCCGTCTGCCTCGCCGCGCAGGAGTCGATCCGCCGGAAGGAAACGGTGTGGATGGAGGAATTCGCAGGGTAGGGAAAGCATGGCGGAAGCGGCGACGCTTCCGACGGGCGTTCATGGGCCGCCCGGCGCCCTCACGTTACCACAAAATCGCGCAGGTAATCCCGCACGATTTCCGCGAGCGGCTTGGGCTGCGGCACGCCGATTTTCAACGCGCGGCTGCCATCCGTGGCCGTGGGCCAGGTGTCGACGATCCCCTGGATCAACGGATTCGGATCATCGATGACCAACCCGGGATGAATCCCGAATTCCGAGGCGACCTGCTCCATCACCGTCAGCCCTTCGGCCACGGTGATGCGGTGGCTCGGCAACACATACGCCCGGTCGGGCTCGAGCACGGACGGATCGGCTTCGTGCAGGGCGATGAAGGACTCGATCACGTCGCGGTAACCGAGCACCGGATGGCACTGGTCGCGATGCACGGGCAAATAACACGGCTCTCCATTGAGCGGCTCGCGGAACATCCCGCTCGCCCAACTTGACGCCGCGGCGTTCGGCTTGCCGGGTCGGATGATGATCGTGGGGAGGCGTGCGGAACGTCCCTCGAGGAAGCCCTTGCGCGAGTAGTCGTTGATCATCAGCTCGATGATCGCCTTGGTCATCCCATAGGTCGTCTGCGGGGTGCGTTTGGTGAGGTCGCTGACCCGGTCGGGCATATCGGGGCCTCCGTAGGTGGCGACGCTGCTGGCGAAGACGATGCGGGGCAGTCCTTCGCGCTGGCGCAGGGCTTCGAGCAGGTAACGGCCTCCGTCGAGGTTCGCGCGGATCGCTTCGTCGAAGTGCTGCTCGCATTCTCCGCTGACCATCGAGGCGAGGTGGAAGACGGCGAGGTCGTCGCGGTCGATCGCGGCGAAGACGGCGTCGCGGTCGCCCATGTCGGCCTTCAAAAGGGTCAGGTCGATCGCTCGCCCCCCGTGGGTCGCCATGGCCTCGACGGACGGCGCGAATTGGGCGTCTAAGAGGACGATGGAATCGATCGGCTCGGGCGATCCCGAGGGACCGGTGAGGGTGCCGTGTTCGAGGAGGCGTTTCGCGAGTTGGCTGCCGAGGAAACCTCCGCCGCCGGTAATGACCACTTTCATTCGGTATCTTGTTCCTGAGGGAAAAACAGTTAGGGTGCGAAGATGAGCGAAACCCTCACCGGACACAAGATCGGATTCATCGGACTCGGCAACATGGGCTGGCCCATGGCGCGGCACCTCCAGGACGCGGGAGCGGAGATGACGGTGTGGAACCGCAGCGAAGCCCGCGCCCGTCTCGCCGCGGAGCGGGGCATGAATGTCGCCGCCGATCCCGGGGCCGTGGCCGATGCGGTGGGTGGGGGAGTGATCTGCCTCAATCTCACCCACAACGAGGTCGTCGCCTCGGTCGTTGATTGGATCGAGCCCGGCATCGCGCCCGGCGCGGTCGTGATCGACTTCGGCACGACCGGATACAGCGAGACGCTGGCCTTTGCCGAACGCATCCGTGCGAGGGGTGGTCAATGGCTCGACGCCCCGGTCTCGGGAGGTCAGGTCGGGGCCGAGGCGGGAAATCTCACGATCATGGCCGGAGGCGAAGCGGCGACCTTCGCGCGGGTCCTGCCCGTGCTCCAGGTCGTCGGAGGCAAGGTCACGCACATGGGCGCGCAGGGAGCGGGTCAGGTGACGAAGCTGGCGAACCAGCTCATCGTCGCGCAGACGATCGATGCGGTGGCGCAGGCGCTGCGATTGGCGGAGCTTGCGGGCGTCGACTCGGCGCTCGTGCGCGAGGCCCTGCGCGGCGGGTTCGCGGAAAGCCGCATCCTCGAGCTGCACGGCGACCGCATGGTGCGGCGCGACTTTGCTCCCGGAGGCCGTAGTGAACTTCAGTTGAAGGACGTCCGGCTCATGAGCGAACTGGCCGAGAAGGTCGGGCTGAAGTCATCGACGCTGGCGAACTCGCGGCAGCTCTGGGAGCATTTCGTGCACGAACTCGGTCACGGTGATTTGGATCACTCGGGACTGTTCCGGATTTACGAGGAGGCAGGGGAGGAGTAGGTCCACCGCATTTACGGGAGAAGGTTTTCTGGAACTTCCCTCCCGGGGATCGAATTGTATCGGGTATCCATGATGCTTCCCCCATCAGCCCGCCCTCCGCGCAGATGCGTCATCGCCCTTGGCATTCTTTTCGTGGCGAACGGGTCCAACCCGCTTCACGCCGAAGGCACCGAGCCCGAGCAACTCTTCGTGCGCCGCATCGCGCCGCTCTTCCACGAGAAGTGCCTCGCCTGTCATGGCAATGATGAGGCGAAGATCAAAGGCGGGCTGGACATGCGGACGCTCGCTTCCACGCTGAAAGGTGGCGACAGCGAGACGCCGGGACTCATCCCCGGGAAGCCGAAGGAAAGTCCGCTCTATCTCGCCGCACTGCGCACGCACGAGGACTGGGAGGCGATGCCGCCGAAGGAAGCGGACAAGCTTTACGAGGAGCAGATCGGCTGGATCAAAGACTGGATCGCGGGTGGTGCGCCGTGGCCGGATGATTCACGGGTGCAGGCCATTGCGAAAGCGAACGAGGCGAAGTGGTCGGCAGAGGATGGCATCACGGTGAAGACAACGGGAGCCTTGTCGCCGGAGTGGGCGAATCGGAAATACAAGCCGGAAGGGCTGTGGGCTTATCAGCCAGTGGCGAAGAAGAATGGCGGGAAGGCGCTGGATGACTTCATCGCGGCGAAGCTGCCTGTCGGGATTGAGTCCGCGCCAGCCGCCGATGCCCGCACGTTGATCCGCCGCGCCTCGTTTGACCTCACCGGACTGCCGCCGACGCCGGAGGAGGTCGCTGCGTTTGAGCGCGATTACTCGAAGGATGCTAACGCGGCGGTGAAGGCTCTCATCGACCGCCTGCTCGACTCTCCGCACTACGGCGAACGCATGGCGCAGCATTGGCTCGATGTGACCCGTTATGCGGACTCATCCGGCTTTGCGAACGACTATGAGCGTGGCAATGCCTGGCGCTATCGCGATTACGTGGTGCGCGCCTTCAACGGCGACAAGCCGTATGACCAGTTCATCAAGGAGCAGATCGCCGGGGATGAGATCGACGCCAACGACCCTGAGAAGATCATCGCCACGGGTTTCCTGCGCACAGGGCCGTGGGAACTGACCGGGATGGAGGTCGAGAAGATCGCCCGCCAGCGCTTCCTCGATGATGTGACCAACAGTGTGGGCGAGACCTTCCTCGCGCATTCGTTGCAGTGTGCCCGCTGTCACGATCACAAGTTCGATCCGGTGCCCACGCATGATTACTACTCGATTCAGGCGGTGTTTGCGACGACCCAGCTCTCGGAACGGGCCGCGCCTTTTCTTTCGGAAGAGAACACGCAGGGCTTCGAAGAGCGCGCCTATCTGGAAAAGAGCCTCGCGGAATACGAGTCCGTCCTCACGAAGCTCGACGCCGTCTTGCTGGAGAACGCCGCACGTTGGTTCGAGGACAACGGCAAGGACCCGGCCAAGTGGAATGCCGCCGTCGAGGCCGCACGAAACCCCGCAACTCCGAAGCAAGGCCCCGCCAGGAAACTCGGCAAGTATTCGGACCTGTTCCTCGCCGCCCGAAACGCGCTCACCAAGGCCGGGGTGCCGGAAGGCGACTTCCCCCCGAAACTGGTCGGCTTCACCCCGGAGCAATTCGGGCTGGAGCGAGTCGCGCGAAAGGGGCTGGAGCGGCTCCGGTGGGAACTGGACCGCTACGAGCCCTATGCGCTCGCCGTCTATGGCGGCCGCACCCGGCAATACAAAACCGTCTTCGCTCCGCTGCGCATGCCCGCCGACCGGATGAGCGCGGGCGAGCTGGAAGAGACCTGCATCCTCACCGGTGGTGATCCCTTTGCCTCCGGCACCAAGGTAAAGCCTGGCGTCCTCAGCGTGCTTGGCTCTGTGCAAAAGACGCCCATTCCAGACACCATCGAAGGTCGTCGCAAAGCCTTCGCCGAATGGGTCGCCAGCGCGGACAATCCGCTGACCTCGCGCGCCATCGTGAATCGCGTATGGATGTGGCACTTCGGCCAGCCGCTCGCGGGGAATCCGAACAACTTCGGCAGCACGGGCAAAAAACCCACCCACCCCGAACTGCTGGACTGGCTCGCGGCGAAGTTTGTGGAGAGCGGCTGGAGCTTCAAGGCACTGCACCGCGTCATCATGACCTCGGAGGCCTATCGCCGCAGCGCCACGCACCCTGATTTGGAGGCCCTGCGGGAGAAAGACGCCCTCGGCACCAGCTACGCCGTCTTTCAGCCGCGCCGCCTCAGCGCGGAAGAGCTGCGGGATGCCATGCTCGCGGCCACGGGCGAGCTGAACCGCACCCTTGGCGGCATCCCGAACCGGCCCGAGATCAACCAGGAAGCCGCCCTGCAACCGCGCCAGGTCATGGGCACCTTTGCCTCCGCCTGGGTGCCCAATCCCAAGCCCGAGCAGCGCCACCGACGCTCACTCTACGCTCTGAAACTGCGCGGTCTCACCGACCCGATGCTGGAGGTCTTCAATGCGCCCGCGCCGGACTTCTCCTGCGAGCGACGCGAGGCCAGCACCGTCACGCCGCAGGTCTTCAGCTTGTTCAATGGCCAGGCCACGCACTCCCGCGCCCTCGCACTGGCGCATCGCGTGCTCAAGGAAGCGCCCGACGATGAAAAGGCCATCGAGCGGATTTTCGCCCTCGTGTTTTCGCGTGCGCCGAGCGCTCAGGAAAAGCGTGACTGCCTCGCACACTGGGAGGAAACCATTCCGCTTGTCCAAACCGCGCCGGCACCTGCCAAACCGCCGCTCGAAGTGCGCCGTGACGCGGTCGAGGAAAACACCGGCGAGAAGTTTTCCTTCAACGAGAAGCTGCACGCCTACGCGGAGTTCGTGCCCGACCTTCAGCCCGCTGATGTCGATGCCCGCACCCGCGCCCTCGCCGATGTCTGCCTCGTCCTGCTCAACTCCAACGAGTTCGCTTATGTTTATTAAACCCTATTTCACCTGCGCCGGAGGCCGTGCGCTTCATGCGCCCACCGCCCCAGGCGCTGAGATACGTGGGTCTGGCGTGGTGCAGTCGTCAGAAAAATCACTCTCGCGAAAACCTGTCCATGAAACCTGTTCCACAGCCCGCCTTTTCCAATTGCCGCTGAACCAATACAAACCCACCCTCACACTCCTCACCGCTCTGCTGCCAAGAAACCTAAGCCTCGAACAACCCAACAAACACTAACCTTCGTTACACTGTTACAGATCTATGAAACAAACGATCACGAAAGACCAACTCGAGAAATGGGAGAAGCGAAGAGCCAAGGGAAAATGGAATTTTATCCTCATCTATGGTGTGCTGGCGTGGGGTGCAGGCACCGGCATCGCATTCAGTTTGATTTTTCCTTTAGCGATGGAGGCAATGGGTAGCAGGCCACCGTTCTTGCCGGTCTTTGCGCTCAGCATTATAGGATTCCCCCTCGGTGGAGTGGCTTGGGGGTATTGGATGTGGACATACATGGAGAAGGGTTACTGGGAAAACAAAGCATCCAAAATCATGCACAAAGCAGACCTGGATACGCCGCACGAGTCTGAGTGATGAGCCTTCTTCGAAACTCTGAAACGATGAAGCACCTCTCCCTCCTCACCGCCCTGCTGCTCGCGCACTGGCGGGAAACGATTCCATTGGTGCAAACCGCGTCCGCATCGCCAAAACCGCCGCTCGAAGTGCGCCGTGATGCCGTCGAGGAAAACACCGGCGAGAAGTTTTCCTTCAACGAAACGCTGCACGCCTACGCGGAGTTCGTCCCCGACCTTCAACCCGCCGATGTCGATGTCCGCACCCGCGCCCTCGCCGATGTCTGCCTCGTCCTGCTCAACTCCAACGAGTTCGCTTATGTTTATTAAACCCTATTTCACCTGTGCCGGAGGCCGTGCGCTCCACGCGCCCACACGCCGCGATTTCATCTATTCGCTCGGAGCCTCGCTCGGCAGTGTCGCGTTCAGTTCCTTGCTCGCCGAAGAGGCGAAAAAGAATCCGCTCGCACCCAAAGACGGCCATCTTCCGGCGAAGGCGAAGAACATCATCTTTCTCATGATGGAAGGCGGCCCCTCGCACATCGACACCTTCGACCCCAAACCCGCGCTGGCGAAACGGCACCTCAAGGAGTTCGTCCGCGAGGACAAGCGGGCCTCCGCGATGCAGGGCGGCAAGCGCTACTACGTGCAGAGCCCCTTCAAGTTCATCAAGGCCGGCCAGAGCGGTGCGGACATGGCGGACAACTGGACGCACCTCGCGAAGGTGGCCGACGACCTCTGCTTCTTCCGTGGCTGCACCGTGGACAGCGTGAACCATCCCACCGCGATGTATCAGATGAACTGCGGCAACCGTTTCGGCGGCGACCCCGGCATCGGTGCGTGGGTGAACTACGGCCTCGGCTCGCTCAATCAGGACCTCCCCGGCTTCATCGTGCTGCCCGAGGTGAGCTACCCGCAGGGTGGCGCGGCAAACTGGAGCAACGGCTACCTGCCCGCGAGCTTCCAGGGCACGCCGCTCCGGGCCAAAGGCTCGCCCATTCTCGATCTCACGCCGCCGCCCGGTGTCAGCGAAGCACGTCAGCGCAAGAACCTCGACCTGCTCGCCAAACTCAACACCACACACGCCGCGCAACATCCCGGCCACGACGAACTCGCCGCGCGCATGGACAACTACGAACTCGCCTTCCGCATGCAGATGCAGGTGCCCGAAACGCTCGACCTCTCCAAGGAAGACGAGAAAATCAAAGAACTCTATGGCATCGGCAACGACGCCACCGACGCCTTTGGCCGCAAATGCCTCCTCGCCCGCAAGCTCGTCGAGAAAGGCGTTCGCTTCGTCCAACTCTACAACGGCTCCTGGGACAGCCATGATTACATCGAGCGCGCCCACGGCAACCTCGTCCGCGGCGTGGACCAGCCCATCGCCGCCCTCATCACCGACCTGAAACAGCGCGGTCTCTTGGAGAGCACCCTCATCGTGTGGTGTGGCGAGTTCGGCCGCACCCCTGACAACGGCGTGCGCGGCGGCACCGCCTACGGTCGCGACCACAATCCCAACGCCATGACGATCTGGCTCGCCGGCGGCGGTTGCAAGGCCGGTCACACGATCGGGGCGACTGACGAGTTGGGAATGGAAGCGGTCGAGGGCAAGGCCCATGTCCGCGATTTTCATGTGACCCTGCTGCGTTTGCTAGGGTTGGATGACAACAAGCTGACCTTCTATCACGGTGGCCGTTTCAAACAGCTCAGCCAGTTCGGTGGAACGGTGATTCAGGATCTGATCGCATGAAGAGGTTTTCGCGTTTCTTCGCCTTGTCGATGTCTTCCGTGCTGATGGCGGCGTTCTCTCTTTCCGGTGCGGATGGGGAGAAGAAGGCGGTCGATCCCGCCCTCGCTCCGATCGAGGACGTCGCCGATCTCCCGAGGGTGCTGGTGCTGGGCGACTCGATCTCAATGGGATACACCCTGCCGGTGCGCAAAGCGCTGAAGGGAAAAGCCAACGTGCACCGCCCGCCGACGAACTGCAGCTCCACCGGCAACGCGCTGAATCATCTCGAATCCTGGCTCGGCGAGGGGAAGTGGGACGTGATCCATTTCAACTTCGGCCTGCACGATGCCAAGCTGCCGCCCGAAGGAGTGCGACACGCCCCGCCCGCGGTGTATGAGAAAAATCTCCGCGAAGTGGTAAAGCGGCTCCAGGCCACGGGTGCGACCCTGATCTGGGCGGCGACGACTCCGGTGCCGAATGGCGGCATCATCTCTCCAACGCGGCGTTTCGGCAGCATCGACGAATACAATGCGATCGCCCGAAAGGTGATGGAAGGAAGCGGGGTGGCGATTGACGATCTCAATGCGGTCATCACGCCCCACCTTTCGACTCGGCTTCCGAACGATGTCCACTATTCGAGTGAAGGATCGGCGATTTTGGCAAAGGCGGTGGTCGCTTCGGTCGAGGCCGCCTTGGCCGGACGCGCCGACGGAACTGCCGCATGGAAAGCCCGGAATCCCTCGGGCGAGGTCGTGCGCATGGCCGTGCCGGCACCTGCGGACCCACGATACGCCCATCTTTCGTGGAACAAGGTCGTGCGCACGCCGAAGGGCACCGTCGTTCTCGCTTGTGTCGCGGGGACCTTTCACGGGAATCACGGAGGAGGGTGTCCCGCGGTGGTCCGGTCGAGCGATGGCGGCGCGACATTCTCCGATCTCCAGATCCTGCGCGAGTTTGGTCCCGGGCTCGATTACAGTTGCTGCGGCAATCTCGCTCTCGGGATCGCGGAAGACGGCGCGATCGTGCTGCTCGCGATGGCTTACACGGGTGACGAGGCGAATCAGATCTTCGGGTGGCGCTCGGAGGATGAGGGGCTCACCTGGAAGCCGACGGACACGGACAAGCTCGGACCCAACCGGACCGGATCGGTTTTTGGGAATGTGGTTCCGGTGAAAGGGGAAGGACTCGTCGTCTTCGGCCACTATCGCGTCGGATCGACGCCGCATGCCGAGGGAATCTGGATGTCGACTTCGCAGGACCACGGCCGCACCTGGAGCGAGGCCCGCCGCATCGCCGACGTTCCCGCGGTCGAGCCGGTCGTGGTTCCCTCGCAGGGGAAGCTGATCGGCTTTTTTCGCAGCACGAAAAAAGCGGTCTTCGATGTGCCTGCGGCGGAGGGACGCCAATTCGTCGGCGTGTCGACCGATCAGGGGCGGAGGTGGGAGACAACTCTGTCGAGTCTCGATGCCGAGGATCCCGCCACGGCGCGATTGGCTGCTCCCTGCGCGGTCGAAGATCCCGGGCGTCCCGGCGAACTCCTCGTGCTGACGACAGAACGGGCGAGGGGAGCGGGCCAAAACAGCCGCATCTGGCTCTGGAGGGGAAAGGCGGACCGCCTCGAATGGAAACGGGAACGGGTCGTGCTCGAGTTTCCTCCCGGTGGTCCCGACAATCCGAACACCGATCTCGGTTACCCCTGGCTGCTGCATGAGGGCGGGAACCGATGGTCGCTTTATTATTATCACGGACAGTCGAAGGGGGCTTCGGCGATCTGGGTGACGCAGGTGGAAATCTGAACCTGCCAAGGTTCCGAATGATCGAACAGAGGGACACGAATGGTGATGACAAGATGACGCCCCCGACGTTTGATGTGGATCGAGACGGAACCCTCAACGAAGAGGAGTTTGTCAGGGCGGGGAGGTGATCTGGCGGGCAGGGCGGTGAACGGATTCCGTCACTTCGGACGGATCTCCAAACCCGCGAGCCACGGAGCCGTGATCTGCGGTGGCATGCCGCCGAAGGGCTGGTAAACCGGGAGCTGGATCACGCTCATGCTGTGGGCCTGCGAGGCCATGTAGAAAAGGGTCTCGGCGCAGTCGTCGCTCTGGATCATCGCCTCGCAATGCTCGGCGGTCGGGCGCACGGGGCGTTTCTCGACGAGCGGCGTGTAGGCTTCGCCGGGGGCGTATTCGGAGATGACGATGCCATGGGCGGCGAGCTGGGGCCGCGCCGTGAAGAGGAGCCCGTGCACGGCCCACTTGCTCGCGGTGTAGGGCACGCCGGCGAAGGAATCGAAGCCGTGTCCGGCGGTCGAGGAAACGACGACGATGCGTCCGCCCCCGTTTTCCGCCATCGGTTTGGCGACGGCCTGGATCATGTTGGCGACGCCGATCACGTTGATCTCCATGACGCGCCGCCACGCTTCGTGCGAGGCGATGCGGGCGGGATCCTCGTGGGCCATGAAGCGGTCGGGTGTGTTGATGCCGGCGGTGTGGATGAGCGCGGCGGGAACACCGTGGGAAAGGACCTCGCCGAGGGCGTTGGCGACACTGTCAGGGTCGGCCACGTCGCAGACGACGGGAACGATGAGCGGCGAGGCGGCGGCGGCTTCCTCGAGTGAGGCGGCGGTGCGACCAAAAACAAACGTCTTCGCTCCGGCTGCGGCAAAGCGGCGCGCGGCGGCTTGTCCCATGCCTCCGCCACCACCGGTGACGATGACGATCCGATCGGTCCAGTCGAAATTCATGGGGCGGAGTTTAGCGAGGGGGGTTCGCGTGTCGAGGGGATTTGATCACTTCGACTCCAAGCCCGCCGTGTTCACCGAGATGATGCGATAAGCGTGGTTTTTCCCCGCCTCAGCCGTTTGGTCGCTGAAGTGCATCGGCACGAGCGGGGCGAGCGGCGTGTCGCTGTATTGGAGGCCCTGAAAGATCGGCCGACCAAAGGGGTTCTTGCCTTTCTCGGGGACGGTCGCGATGACCTTCCCGTCGCGTTCGATGAGGAAGTGGGCCAATCCGCTCTCGAGATCGGCTGCAGCGGTCCAAGTGAGTTCCTTGCCCTTCACCACGGGTGCAGAGGGAGCGGGAGGAGGCGTCGGGTCGGCGACGGCGGTGTCGGTGACATACTGCTTCCACGACTTCGCGATGGTCTCGTTCGGAAGCCAGACGGCCTGCTTCGCATCGCTTTTGAATTCGGCGGCTGGCAGAGCGTCGGTGGCCAGCAACTCGGCAAGCCAGGCCTCCCCGGTTGGCATCGGTCTCAGGGGATCCCCGGACTTCTTCGGAAGGCGGGCGGAGAGACAGGCGTCGAGCCAGGGAATCGCCAGATAGCGTTGGTTCCCGCATTCATGGGCGGTGCGGGGATCCACCGCCACCCCGATGAGCGCGCCCTTCGCCCGCATCGCCGCGAAGAAGGCCTCGTTGGAGGGCCAGACCCCGGCGAAACGGCCCTCCTTCACCGTGACACCCTCCTTGGTGCCGGGATTGCACATGATGGGAACGCCGAGGGAGCCTTCGGAGATGAGGTGCGTCTTGATTGTGGGTCTGTCAGGATTCAGTTCGAGCAGGGGGACACCGGAGCGCAGCCAGACGGCGGCAACGCGTTCCGGGTGAAGGAGGGTCATGCCGCCGCACCAGTGTCCGCCGCCGCTGTGTCCCCAGAGCGCCCAGGGCACGGTGGCGATCTCGGGATGGCCGCTCGCCGCGCCGAGATCGGAGAGGGCTTTCTGAAAAGCGGCATCGGACCCGTTGCGGGGGTCGCACCACATCTGGCAATCGGCCTTGTCCGGCTGCTCGTAGGAGGGTGACAAGAGTGCACACGCGTGTTGTTTTGCGAGGGCCTGCCAGTGCAGGTCGAACGCTCCGGTTTGACCGGACTTGCAGGACCCCTCGCCGCATCCGTGCTGGTGGACGATGACGCCCCGGAGGGTCTTTACGCCTTCGGGAATCCAGACGGTGTATTGCACGGGAAAGATCAGCTCGCCCGGTTTCGTCGAAGCCTCGTAGCGGACGCGGTAGTAGGGCGGTTCTACCGGAGGCGCCTGATCGTAAGGAGCGACCTGGGCAATCGCAAAGGCGAGTGTGGAGAGAACGGTGAGGAAAATGAGAGCAGGGCGCATTTTGGGGAAGGGATCTTTTGATGACTGAAAACTGATCACTGCCAACCGCCCACCGCTTTCTTCATCGCCGCAATCGTCGCGGCGCAGGCGGCTTCGTTTTCGAGCTCGTTGAGGATCTTGTTGAAAGGCTCGGGACGGACGGGGCCGTCATAGCCGATCTCGACGAGCGCCTTCATGAAGTTGCCGACGTCGATCACGCCGGTGGCGGCAGGGAGTTCCCGGGATGTATCGATGAGGTCGCGCTTTTCGATTCCCAGCGGGGCATCGTTGAGGTCGACGCTGACGATGTGTTCGTTTGTTAGTGAGAGGAGGTCTCCGACGGTGTCTCCGGCGGTCCACCAGTGCCAACTGTCGAGGACGATCCCGACATTGCCGGTGCCGATCTCGTCGATGAGTTCGCGCGTCTCCGCGAGAGTGTGGAGGAAGGGGTATCGACTCTTGACGAGCACCGAAGGCGTGCCCACGTATTCGAGCCCGAGTCGGATTTCGTGGTCTTTGAGGATCTTTGCGATTTCGCGGAGACGTGCGGCGTGGAGCTTGAAGTTGGCCAGATAGGTCAGCTCATCGTGAGTGGAGGAAAGCCAGGTTCCCAATCGGTTGGCCCCGGCGCGCTGAAGCCCGGCGGCGATCGCGGGGAGCTTGGCGAGGCCGTCGCGGAAGGTGGTCTCGTCCTTGCGGAAATCGACGGGCAATCCTGCCGCGGCCCAGGCGAGCTTTTTGCTCTTCAGGTCGGCGAGGGTTTCCTCGAGTTGGGCGGCGCTCATGCCGGCGAGCTCCTCTCCCCGGGGTTCGACGGATTCAAAGCCGTGTTTCGCGGCGAGTTCGTTCAGTTCCTGCTGGCTCTTCACAGAGACGCCGATGCTCCCGGGCGTCAGGGCAAGAGTGAATTTCCGAGTTCCCGCCTCGGCGGCGAGGGAGGCTGCTGGAATGCTGGTGGCGAGGAGCACGGAAGAGCGGACAAACTGGCGTCGATTCATGGTCGGAGCTTGGCAGGCGGTTGGCCGTCCGTCAATGATCGCGCATGCGCCAGAGACTTGCCTTTGGGTGAGATGATGGTCATGGTCACCCCATGAAATCCCTGCTCGTTCCCGCCCTGATGCTCCTCTCGATCGGTGCGTCGGCGGCGGAGCGTCCGAACCTGATCTTCATCCTCTGTGACGACCTCGCCCAGGGCGATCTCGGATGCTACGGGCAGAAGCTGATCGAGACGCCCCACCTCGACCGCATGGCCGCCGAAGGAACGCGCTTTCCCCAGCTCTATTCGGGCACCAGTGTGTGCGCTCCCTCGCGGGCCTCGCTGATGACGGGTCTTCATACCGGGCATTGTCCGATCCGCGCGAATCGCGAGATCCAGCCCGAAGGACAGAAGCCGCTGCCGGAGGAAACGATCACCGTCGCCGAGGTGCTGAAGTCCGCCGGCTATGCGACGGCCTGCATGGGGAAGTGGGGCATGGGCATGTTCGACACGAGTGGCAGCCCGCTGAAGAAGGGTTTCGATCATTTTTACGGTTACAACTGCCAGCGTCACGCCCACAGCTACTTTCCGAAGTATCTTTGGGACGATGACGAACGCGTCGAACTCGACGGCAAAACTTACGCGCAGGAACGGATCCAGCAGGACGTGGAGAAGTGGGTGCGGACAAGTGCGGCACAGCCCTTCTTCCTCTACTACGCGATCACCCTGCCACACGGCAAATTCGAGATCGACGAGCTCGGGATCTACGCCGACAAGCCGTGGACCGATCTCCAGAAGACCTATGCCGCGATGGTGAGTCGCCTCGACAGCGACGTCGGCAGGCTCATGGCCCTGCTCGCCGAATTGAAAATCGATCAAAACACCCTCGTCGTGTTCTCAGGGGACAACGGCGCGTCTTTCGATCCCAAATCGGAGGTGGGGCGGCTCTTCGATCAGGACATGGGTGGCAAGCTGCGAGGCTACAAGCGCGGACTCTACGAAGGCGCGCTGCGTCAGGCCGGCATCGCGCGTTGGCCGGGCCAGGTCCCGGCCGGAGCCGTCTCGGAGGAGCCTTGGGCCTTCTGGGATTTCCTGCCGACGGCAGCAGCGCTGGCGGGGGCCAGGTTGCCGGAAGGGCACTCCTTCGACGGTATCGATGTCTCGGCCTTGCTCAAAGGCGGCAAGGCGCCCGAGCGCGAGCTCTTCTACTGGGAACTGCACGAAGGCACCTCGATCCAGGCGCTTCGTTTCGACGGACATTGGAAGGCGGTGAAGAACGGACCAAAGGCGAAGGTCGAACTCTACGATCTCGCGAACGATGCCGCGGAGTCGAAAGATCTCGCCGCGGCACACCCTGACAAAGTGACACGTGCCGAGGCACTCCTCGCCGCCTCGCACAGCGCCCATCCCGATTGGCCGCTCGTCGAGAGAAGGCAGGCGAGGGGGAACAAGGGGAAAGGCGGCCAAGGCAAGGCCAGGTAGGTGATTCGGAAAGTCGGAAGTTGCTCGAGGCGTCTTGATCTGTCAGGATGACGATCCTGGTCTCAAGACGCGCAGGAGAAGGGGTGATCCATGAATGTCGAAAAAGTGAAATACGTCATCTGGGCGGTCGAGATGGACCGCGCGATCCGCTTCTACACGGACTTGTTCGGCGGTTCGCTCTCTTTTCAGACCGAGGTCTGGAGCGAGGTCGTCGTCGCCGGGGCCACGATCGGCTTGCACGCCGATGGCGAGGGCAAGCGAACTTGGACCGGCCTGAGCTTTCAGCTCGACGACCTCCGCGAAGGGGTGGCGCGGCTGCTCGAATGCGGTGGAGAACTGGCCCGTCCCCTTGACGAATCCGGTGAAGAGGAGCTCCACCTCGCCTTGTGTGTCGATCCCGAGGGAAACGAGTTCATGATGACGCAGAAGCGCCGCTGAAGGAGGGCCGCGGGCGGGCTGACTGATCCCTTCGAAGGGCCGAGGCGGTGTCGGAGCCCCCGGCGGTGCACCGCGCGGACCTGGCGCTGGGGAGGGGCGTTATCCGATCGAAAGGCGCGTGGTCGAGTCTCCGAATCGCTCCTCCTTCACACCGACACGGTCGAGAAGGCTGAGGAAGAGGTTGCTCATCGGGGTGTCCTGGCCGGCGAGGGTATGCCGACCCGTTTGGATGGTGCCGCCGCCCTTGCCGGCGAGGACGATGGGCAAGTCTGTGTGACGATGGTGATCGGGATCGGCGAGTCCGCCGCCCCAGACAATCATGGAATTGTGCAGGAGAGACTGGCCATCGACGTCCTTGCGCGATTGCAGCTGCTCGAGGAAGTAAGCGAACTGCCGTGAGTAAAAGAGATCGATCTTCGCGAGCTTGTCGAGGGCCTCGGGATTTTTTTGGTGGTGAGAGACGGAGTGGTGGCCGTCGGGCACTCCGATTTCCTTGAAGCTGCGGTTGCTGCCATCGTGGGCCAGGAGGAAGGAGGCGACGCGGGTCGAGTCGGTCTCGAAGGCGAGGACGAGAAGGTCCATCATGAGGCGAACATGATCCTCGTAGGTGCCGGGGATGCCGTCTGGCATCTCCATTCCGGGGACTTCGGGCAAGCCGAACTTCTCGGCCTTTTCGATACGACGCTCGATCTCGCGGACGCCGGTCATGTATTCGTCGAGCTTGTGCTGGTCATTGCGACCCAGCTGGCGGTTGAGGGCCTTGGCGTCTTCCATCACAAAATCGAGGATGGAACGTTGGCGCTGGTTGCGGAGGGCGAAGTTCTTTTGTCGATCGGCTTTGGATCCGGAGCCGAAGAGACGTTCGAAGACGTGGCGAGGATTCGACTCGGGCGTCATCGGCGTGACATCGGATCGCCACGAGAGATTGAACTGGTAGGCGCAGGAATATCCCGAATCACAGACACCGCTCTTGCGGATACCGTCGCAGGAGAGTTCGAGCGAGGAGAAGCGGGTCTTGTCGCCGATGGCATTGGCGATGACCTGATCGACGGAGATGCCGAGCTTGATGTCGGCGCCGGCGGTCTTGCGGGGACGGGCCCCGGTGAGGAAGGTCGCGTTGGCGCGGGCGTGGTCGCCGCCTCCGTCCATCCCGGCGGTGCCGTTGAGGTGGGCGAGCTGGCCGAAGACGTGGAGCTGGTCCTTGAACTTCGCGTAGGGCTCGTGGGTCGGCCCGAAGGTGAAGTCGGCGCCGCTTCCGGTGAGGGCCCATTTCTCCACGTTCACCCCGTTCGGCTTGTAGAGGAACGCCGTCCGGAGGGGGGCACCGCTCGCGGTCGTGGCGAGACCTTTCGCGGCTTCGGCCTTGGCGACGGAAGCGTTGAAGAAGGCCTCAAAGGAGGGCAGGGCGAGCCCGGCTCCGAGACCCTTGAGGAAAACGCGGCGATTGACGGTGGAGATCATGGGAGGAGGGGAGCGACGGACTTTTTTGGAACCGGATTCTTCCAGACACGTTACGTTCGTGCGGCGTTCGAACAAATCACGCGATTCCGGCTTTGTGGAGATGTTTTTGCGGCCATGTTAGGCCTCGGATCGGCTGAAGAGCTGCCGGTAGGACGACTGCAGGGAGTTGGTCTCGGCGGAGGGTTCCAGCGGCCGTCCATCGATCGATGAGATCGGCTGGATCTCCCGCAGGCTGGAGGTCAGAAACGCGGAACTGACCCGGCCGGCCGCGGTGTAGGAGAGGGGAGACTCGAGGAGCGGGATACCGTGCTCCTCAAACAGACCGATCACCACGCTCCGGGTGATGCCCGGGAGGCATCCAGAGGAGAGCGGCGGCGTATGCCACGTGTCGTCGATCCGTGCGAAGACGTTCGACCAAGTGCCTTCGCAGAGTTCATCGCGGGTGTTGGCAAAAAGGGCCTCGTCGGCTCCGGCGGCGAGGGCGAGCCGGAGGGCGACGGCATTATCGCCGTAGTTGACCGTCTTGAGTCCGGCGAGGAGGCTCCGCTCGTTCCGGAAAAAAGGTCCGGTGATGACTCGTGCGCTCGATGGGTGGGGCGGGGGAGGGGTCGCTTCGACCCACCAGCAGGCATGTTCATCCGCGGGCGACGAGAGGGTGACCCGAAGGCGGGCCTTCTCCGCGTTGAGAAGGTCGTTGGCTTTGAGAGCGGCGCGCATCGCGGCGAGAAGGGTGTCGTCATCGGGCCGGGCCAGGTCGAGGAGGGTGGCGCCGCGAGCCAGTCGCTCGAGATGTGCCAGGGCGCGAAAGGGGGTGCCATGGTAGGCAGCGAGCGTTTCAAAAACTCCCCGACCGCACGCGACGAGCCCGTCGCGCGCGCCCACCAGAGCCTCTCCGGCGGGGCGGAGCCGGCCGTTGTGCACGAGCAAGGGAGCAGGGGGCAGGGGCATCGTTTGGAGGGGAAAGCGGACTTTACAAAGCTGGACGGATGCCGTTGCCTTGGCAACTTCCGATTCGGCCGGGGCCCCGGTCCCGGGTGGCGGAGCTGCCTGGATGATTGCCGCCATTTTCACCACCCTCTTTTTCGCCTTCTCCGCGGTAACGGGTCAACGCGTCGCAGTGATGCTGGGTGGTGCGTGGGGAAATCTGATGCGGCTGGGGCTCGCCGCGTTCGTGCTGGGTTGGCTCGTCGTGATCTTCACGCCGGATGCGGTTCGGTGGCCGTCGTTCCAGTGGTTTTTCGTGAGCGGACTGATTGGATTCGGCCTCGGGGACGTGGCGCTGTTCACCGCCTACGAGCGGATCGGGTCGAGGTTGACGATCCTGCTGAATCTCTGCCTCGCCCCGCTCTTCGCGATGGTCTTGGAGTGGCTCTGGCTTGGAAATGGCGTGAGCCTCCGTGTCGTAGTCTGTGCCCTCCTGATTCTCGCCGGAGTCGCGATGGCGATACGGCCGGGCTCGAAATCATTGGCAAAGGTGGCGCTGCGGGGCCGCTACTGGGTTGGGATCGTCGCCGCCATCATCGCGGGATTCGGCCAGGGCACGGGGGCGGTGATCAGCCGCAAGGCCGAGGCCGTGGCGAATGAACTCGGCGCGGGCGGTTCGGGGATCACGGCAGCGTTTCAGCGGGTTGTCGCCGGCCTTCTCTTTTCGGCGGTCGCGGTGATCCTCGTGCGCTTTTTCGGAAAACAGAAAGGCGGGGAGAGTTGGCGGTCGCCCCTCGATCGGAAGGTCCTGCCGTGGTTGCTGGGGGCGGCGCTTTTCGGTCCGGTGATTGGCGTGAGCTGCTTTCAGTGGGCCCTTCAGGACCTCGAGAGCGGCATCGTCCTCGCGGTGGTGGCGCTGACGCCGATCGTGATGCTGCCGCTCGCGCGGATCACGGAGGGCGACTATCCGAGCCGCCTCGCGCTCGCCGGTGCGGTCGTTGCGGTGGCGGGCGTGGTGCTCCTCAACCTTTGGGCGTGAGGCGAGGCAGCGGAAGGATCAATTTTGGCCGTGGACGAACGAGCAGGGGGTCGAGCTCATTCCAATGAGGAGGTGGGCGAGGCCGGGATGAAATCGCACGATGTCTTCGGCGAGGGCGCGGAGCCCCTCTTCGAAGGCCTGCTTGATGTCGGGATCGCTTTCACAAATTTGTGACGGTGCAGTCGCGGCGGCGGAGAGCAGGGCGAGGGCGTTGGAGCTGCTGGAATGGTCGGCGGGCTCGGGGAGATACATGGCGGTCGGGTGGTGGTGAGTGGTGGGTGTCGTGGAATCGTCAGACCGCCTGTTTCGGAGAGAACTTTGGCCCCGGCGCCTGACCGATCGCCTGCAGGTCCCGGATCTTTTCAGTCAGGAGGAGGTGAGCGGTCTCGGCGGCATTTTTTCCGTAGAAACCCGTTCGAGACAGCTCTTCGAGCAGATCCTTCACCTGTTGGGTGGTGGAGATCGTGATCTGAACCGTCTCGGTCGTGTTTTTGGGTCTGGCCATGTTCTTGCCGTCTAAAACGGAATAACAATGGCATTTTTATAGAGAAGTTATCTGGTTAGTCAACGCTTTTGGCAGGAAATCACGAAAAAGTTGCGCACCCTGCCATGAAGCGTGTTCAAACGATCGTTTTTTTCCCTTTCTCGCCGGTCGAAGAGGTAAAACCGCCTGGAAATCACGCGATGCGGGGACGGATAGATCGACCAAAGCGATTGCGGGATCGGGTGAGTGGGACCACGTTTCGTCCATGAGAGTTCTTTCCCCGACCTGGTTCCTCCGCTTTGTGTCCTCGATCCTTGCTCCGGTTCTCTTGTTGTGTGCTTGTCAGGAAAAGGCTCCGGTCCCCGGGCCGGCGGAACCTGTGACGGAGGCACCGGTTCCCACGACGGTTGAGGCGGCGCCGCCTCAGACCACCGTGGAGCCCGGGCCGGCTCCCGCGGCAGAAAAACCGGCCTCCGCTCCGACGGCCCCGCCTGCTTCCGCCGCAACGCCGTCCGAGAAGAAGCCCATGCAGGAAGGAACCGCAGCCGCCAAGGGGATGAACTTGGTCACTCTGGGAGGCGGGTGCTTCTGGTGCACCGAAGCCGTCATCGAGCGCCTTGAAGGAGTGACTGAGGTCGTTTCCGGCTACATGGGCGGCCATGTCGAGAATCCCACCTACGAGCAGATCTGCACGAAAACGACCGGGCATGCCGAGGTCATTCAAGTGACCTTCGATCCCGCGAAGATCAAGCTCGAGGAAATACTCGACGTCTTCTGGCAGGCCCACGATCCCACCACTCTGAATCGTCAGGGGGCCGACGTGGGGCCGCAATACCGTTCCGTCATCTTCTTTCACTCTCCCGAACAGAAGAACGTCGCGATGCAGTCGAAGGCATCGTTGGATGCGAGCAAGGTCTACGAATACCCGGCCGTAACGGAAATTTCCGAAGCTTCGAAGTTCTGGGTCGCGGAAGACTACCACCAGAATTATTACGACCTGAACAAAGAAAAAAACCCCTACTGCCGGGTCGTGATCTCCCCCAAGCTCAAGAAGCTCGGGATGGAGTGAGTCAGGTTTCGGCGGTGATCCGGAAAGCGTAGCCGCCGTTGGTCTGGAAAGCGTCTCGGAAGCGCTTCGTCCGTTTCGTCTAGGGCAATCCGGGTGTCGCGGGGGGCGTTTTTCGGTAGGCGCTCAGCGAGACGTCACCGAGAAGGTCGTGAGAGGCGACGACCTCCTCCAGCCTCATGAGAACCCAGGGTGAAAAGAGGTCGGGGCCGTTTTTCGTGAAGACGATGTCGTCCGCAATGTGGATGCACCCGTGGATGATTTTGGAGCCCGAGTGCAGGAGCACCATGTCTCCGAACTGGAGTGGCGGAAGACCTGGTTCGAACTCCTCGAGGATCAGGGCATCGCGCTCGGGAGAGTCGGCGTAGAGATCCCGCGGAGCGAATCGGAAAAAATTGTAGCAGGTCCAGAACCAGTCGGGCAGTCTCCCATCGACGGCGTCGGAGGGATCGGGAAAGCGATTGAGGAATTGGCGCGGTGTCGCCGGGAGAAGGTGGGCGATGTCGATCGCTCCGCCGTCGTTGGCGTGGACCACCGCATCGAGGATCGGCATCACCGCCTTGTTCTTGTATCCGGCGTGCCAGTAGGCGGCGATTTCCGGGGTGAGCGTCTCCCGGGTGAGACGGAGGCGGACGACCAGACCGTGCCGCCGCGTCAACCCTGAGACGATGAGTCGCTCGTCCTTCATCGAGTGGGTTTGGCGGATCGTGAAAGGGAGGTCGGCGAAAAAGTAACCGATGCCACGAGGGGTGGGATAAGCGAGCTTGGCGATATCCTCGATGACAGTCCGGGGGAGACCGGTGCCGTCGAACCAGGCCGAGAGATTCTCAGTCGGAATGTAGAGGGGCCGGCGATGGAAACGGTTTTTGGGGATGCGACCCAGCAGCCGATAGAGGCCGCCCCGCGTCCGGTGGTCCATTCTTACGATGGCTTCCTCGCTCGGAAACACCCGCATCAGATCGGGGTCGACGAGGACGTTCGCGCCTTTCAGGATCCCGGCGACTTCGTCACCGGTGAGTCCCGCCGTCATGAGCTCCGTCTCGAGTTCCGCTTGACTCGAGCTGTGAAAACACCACTCGACCTGCTGTGAGGGAACGCGCAGATGCGCCAGTGATGACGGAGGGCAGGTGAGGGGGATCGTGTAGTATTCGAGACTGCCCCATGGCCCCGCGGGCAGCAGGGTGACCGGCTTCGGGCGGGCCGGATCCGACTCGGTCTGATCGGGGCGACCGGCGTCTTCCGCCGCGGGGGCTTGCGCCATCACGGCCATCCGGACGGAAGCGACGACGATCAGGAGGGAAGGAAATCGAATCGACATTTCAATCGGGGATCTTGCGGCGGTAGACTTCGAAACGATAACGCGACTCGTCGAGGTAGACCGAGAGCATGTCGGATTTCAGGGTCAGCACGTGGGGCCTCGCGAAGCTGGCGCCGTTTTTTGAAAAAACGATCTCACCGGCGACATGCACGTAGCTGTGGACAAACTCGCCGTCCTCGGCGTCGAACAGGCAAACGAGGTCGCCGAAGCGGAGCTCCTCGGTCTCGATGCGCTGGAAATCCCCCTCGAGGTGATGCATCAGCCGCACCGGGTCGAGCAGGCGCGGGGAGACTTGTCGTCGGAAGAATTGCACCGAGGTCCAGAAGCAATCAGGGGTGTTGTTGGGGCTGACGTCCCGAAGATTGGTGAAGCCGTTGAGATAACGGCGGGGAACGGGCGGAAGAATCTGGACGAGATCCACCTTGTTGATGCCCTCGGTGGCCTTCGCTCCGCGCAGGATGGATTCGAAGCCGGTGTTGAGACCGTCGCACGACCAGTATCGGATCATCGCCTCGAGGTCGACCGTTTCATCCATGACGAGGCGGGCGATGAGCCCCCGTGTCGAGAAGGTCGATCGCAGGAATCGCTCTTTTTCCGCCGTATCGTTGCCAAGCTTCCTCAGGATGCAGGCGCGGTCCATCAGGCTGAGGACGTTCCGTCGCGAAAACGAGAACTTCCTCACCAGTTCCAGTGTGCCGGGAGAAACGGTCCCATTCTCGAAAGACGAGAAATCTCCTCCCTCGAAGTTCACGATCGTCTTGGTGAAGAAGAGGTTGCTGTTGAGCCGGAACCACTTGGCGAGGGCGGCGCGATTGCTGCTGCTAAGACTCTCGACGACCCGGTCGCCGAATTCGAGCTCGAGCCCGTTCTCGGTGGTTTTCCAAACGCCCTCCGCGTCGATGAGAGCGAGGGTCTCCGCCGAGAGGCCGAGGGTCTCGAGGAGTTCTCTCGCCTCGGTCCGATCCAGTCGGCTGAAGTTCCAGTAGGAACGCTCATCGTAGAGCGCCTCCCAAAGATGCGACGAAGGGGGCTCGAGGACGACCGGAAAGTATTCCAGCTTTCCCCACGGGCCGACGGACTCCTTCCGCCAAGTCGTCGTGGGGCCTGCCTCTGCCGCCGCGATGGCGGAGGCGACGCCGGGAGGGTCCGCAGAGGCTGCGGGACCGGCGGAGAGGCGAAACGCCGCGACCACGAGGACGGTCGATCGAAGCGCTGCACGACGGTGAGGCCGTTTCTCGCGGAAAAACATCATGGAGTGAGAAAACGAAGGAGGAGAAGGAGGCGGAACGTAGCACGGGCCCCCGGTTTGAAAATCGAAAGTCTGCCGTTGGCCTGGTGCCGACCCACGACGGACCGGGGGAAGTCTTCCTGCGCCGAATTTTTGGGGGCGGCATTGGCGGCTTGCCCCGCCTTTTTCCGTTTGCGTGAGATCTCGCCGAGGAGGAGTCGCGCCCTCTCCCCGCAGGCGGAAGAGGGTATTCCGGCCCATCGATGCCGATGGACCGCGGCCCTCCTTCGCTCAATCGATCATCAGGTATTGCGACATCGCCGTGGCCACGTCCATCCCACCGCGGAGAAGGGTGTTACCCTCGAACAAGGCCGTCGGGTCGATCCCTTCGCTACCCTCCCAATCCAGCTCGCTGATCTGGCCGCTCTGACCGTAGGCGGCGAGGGGATTTTGGTAGGTGACCTGCTCGATCCGCTCGAGGGTGATGCCGCGCTCCTTCATCAGGGCGGCGGTCTTCGGCACGGCGAGGGCATCGCTGATACCCCAGTCGGCGGCGCTGTCGACGATGATGCGCTCGGCTCCATACTCGCGCAGGATCTCCACCATGCGCTCGTTGCCCAGCTTGGTGTGTGGATAAATCGTGAAGGCGGCCCAGTAGCCGCGGTCGAGCACGGTCTTTACCGTTTCCTCGTTGTTGTGGTCGATGATGACCTTGCCCGGATCGATCCCGACATCCTCGAGCACGTCCATCGTGCGGATCGTGCCGAGCTTTTTGTCGCGGTGCGGCGTGTGGATCTGGATGGGCAGATCCGCCTCGAGCGCGAGTTGGGCCTGGAGGCGCAGGTATTTTTCCTCGGCGCGAGTCTGATCGTCGAAGCCGATCTCACCGATCCCGACGACGCCTTCCTTGCAGATGTAGAGTGGGAGCAACTCCATCACCGCCTCGGCAAGCTTCTCGTTGTTCGCTTCCTTGGGATTGAGACCGATCGTGCAGTAGTGCCTGATTCCGAACTGGCTCGCCCGGAATCGCTCGAAGCCGATGAGGGTGTTGAAGTAATCCTTGAACGTGCCCGGTTCGGTGCGGGGCTGGCCCTGCCAGAAGGAGGGCTCGATGATCGCGGTGACGCCCGACGCGGCCATGCGCTGGTAGTCGTCGGTCGTTCTCGAGACCATGTGGACGTGCGAGTCGAGGAATTTCATGGCGGAGAAAAGGGAGAAGAGTCAGGCCTTTGCAGGCGATCCGTTGAGGGTGGGGGGAAGGGCCAGCTTTTCACCGAGGCGCTCCCACGAGAGGGTGCCCGACCCGATCGCATCGATTTCACCCTCGAGGCGGCCCCGGAGGTCGGCGAGCCTGGGATCTCCGTCGGAGGCGAGGACAAGGGCCGCAGCCTCGCGGTCGGTCGGCTCTCCGGTCTCGAGGAGGTGGTGGAGATCTGCTGAGAGGTCGTCGCTGACAAAACCCACGCAGTTTCGCCAGGCCTCCGCCGGGACGCGGCGGCCCGCCGCCCAGCGTTCGTGGGCGAGGTAGGAAATTGCGGTGGCGAGGTCGGCGTTGCGGCGCGCGTCAAGACCGGTGACGCGGTAGAGTGGACGGCTGATGAAGATCGCCTTCAGCACCATCTGATTCCAAGCCGCGTCGGTGAAATGGGCCGCGGGAAAGGGATTGTCCAGGGCGATCGAGTCGAAGACATCGACGATATTGGAGCGCAGTCCGTCGATGGCCGACTCGACGAGCTCGCCCTGGTGTGGGAGGAGGGCGTAGGCCGAGTAGATCGCGGATTGCTCACGGAGATCGGCGGTGTTGAGGAGGGCCGCGATCGTCTCCAGAAAGACGGGCTTTTCTTGCTTTGCCAGGGTGAGCAGGAGGAGGACGCGGGCGAGTCGGAAGACGTCCCAATGCTCCACCGTGAAACCGGGGGAAAGCCCGCACAGCTGCTCTGCCTCTTCCGGCGAGATCTTGATGCACCCCTGTTTTGGAAAATGCCTCGAGACGCCGCTGAAACTGTAATAGAACGGTCGCTTGCTGAAGCCGACCTCCTGCTCGGCGATGCGTTCCTGCAGCCAGGCGACGGCTTCAGCGGGTGCGGAGGCTTGGAGGAGATCGGTGAGGAGGGCTCGCATGGGGAGACTAGGGGGCGGCAAAATCGGGCGGTTTGGGGGCCGCGTCAAACGGCTTGAGAAACGGCACGGGGGCGTGAAGGTGTCGGCGTCATGATGCGTCTGCTCCTCCTATCTGCCACGATTCTTGGCTCCGCGCTGCTCGTCTCTTGTGGCAAACCGGACCCCGCGGGTGCCGCGGCCGCCGATCCCGCCAAGCCTTTCGTCGTCGGGATGGAACTGGCCTATCCACCATTCGAAATGCGTGGAACCGACAACCGACCCGACGGCATCAGCGTGCGCATGGCCGAGGATCTTGCCGCCCACCTTGGTCGTCCCCTCGAAATCCGCGACGTGGAGTGGGATGGCATCATTCCCGCCCTCCAGTCCGGCAAGATCGATGTGATCATTTCCTCGATGACCCGCACCCCCGAGCGCGAGCAGGCCATCGCCTTCTCCGACGGCTACGTCACCAACGGCCTCTGCCTTCTCGTGGCGAAGGACTCGGCGATCCAGACCTCTGGCGATCTCAAGCCCGGGGTCCACAAGGTCGCGGTGAAACTGGCCACGACCGGTCACCAATGGGCGCGCGCCGAGATGCCGGGGCTCCAGCTCGTCACTCTCGACAACGCCGCCAACTGCGCCATGGAGGTCGTCCAGGGCAAGGTCGATGCCTTCATCTACGACCAGATTTCGATCTATCAGTTCTGGAAGAAATTCGAAGACGAGACCCGCCCGATCCTTCACCCGATTCGCGAGGAAACCTGGGCGATCGGTCTGCGCAAAGGAGAAGACGAGCTCCGCAAGACCGTGAACGCCTTCCTCGCTGCCTACCGGGCTGAGGGGAGATTCGACGAGCTCGCCGAGCGCTACATGGCCGAACCCAAGGCGACTTTCGAAAAGATGGGGGTGCCTTTCCTTTTCCACTGAGTCAGGCCCTGTTCAGGGGCGACGGAATGTCCAGTGGAGTCAAAATGGCGCTATCTGGCAGCAGCTGAGTGCCGAAATGACGCTTCTCGGCCTCGATGGTCGTTCGGGCTTGGGGTTTTGTTTATTTATAAACGGTTTAGGATCAGATAGTTAACGATAATTCCGGCGGCATGGCACGCTAAATGCACTCAATGGATTCAAGAAAATCGGGAACCCTCCGTTCCCAAAACCCCCAACCCCAGAGAGGAAACCCCACCACATGAGCAAGATTTTAGGAATCGACTTGGGCACCACCAACTCGTGCATGGCCGTCATGGAAGGCGGTCAGCCCGTGGTGCTGGAAAATGCCGAGGGCGCGCGCACCACTCCTTCCGTCGTCGCCTTTAGCAAGGACGGCGAGCGCCTCGTCGGTCAGGCCGCCAAACGTCAGGCCATCACCAACCCGCGCAACACGATCTTCTCGGCCAAACGCCTCATCGGCCGGAAGTTCGACGAGCTCACTGCCGACGAGAAGAATACCCCTTACAAGATCGTGAAGGCCGCCAATGGCGACGCTCACATCGAGGTCGAAGTCGGCGGCGCCGCGAAAACCTACAGCCCGCAGGAGATCTCCGCGATGGTCCTCTCGAAGCTGAAAGCCGACGCCGAGGCGCGCCTCGGCGAGACCATCACCGAGGCCGTCATCACCGTCCCCGCCTACTTCAACGACTCCCAGCGGAACGCGACCAAGGCCGCTGGAGAGATCGCCGGTCTCGACGTGAAGCGCATCGTCAACGAGCCCACCGCGGCCGCGCTGGCCTATGGGCTCGACAAGAAAGGCGAGGAAAAGATCGCCGTCTATGATCTCGGCGGCGGTACTTTCGACATCTCCGTCCTCGAGATCGACGAGGGTTTCTTTGAGGTGCTCGCCACCGATGGTGACACCCGCCTCGGGGGCGACGACTGGGACGGAGCCGTCATCAAGTGGATTGTCGAAAGTTTCAAGACCGATAGCGGCATCGACCTGAATGGCCAGCCAGACGCGCTTCAGCGTATCAAAGAAGAAGCGGAGAAGGCGA
>Ga0172376_10000212_pt1 | contig 75174 bp, 63 predicted proteins | sample Lak35m_FD_121114 | JGI IMG/M metagenome (GOLD analysis project Ga0172376, IMG submission 121114) | Freshwater microbial communities from Kabuno Bay, South-Kivu, Congo - kab_092012_35m | ecosystem: Environmental > Aquatic > Freshwater > Lake | place: Democratic Republic of the Congo: South-Kivu... | reverse complement strand
GATCACGCTTGGGGTGTGGACGAGATGCGGTGCGAAACCCGCCGCCGCGCAAGCGGCGAGAATGGTGTCGTGCGAACCCGCGCCCTCGCGCCTTGCGAGGATCACGATGTCCTCTCCGGCGAGTTCGCCCCAACCGAGCGTCTCCGCTACGGCGAGTCGATGGATCGACGGCACCGCGGCGCAGAGTTGTTCCTGACAAAGCAACAAGGACTGCAACCCGAGCGCCTCGTGCGCGAGGACCGGACGGGTCAATCCCACCGAAAGCCGGCCTTTGGAAACCATCTCCCAGACCCGCTCGGGGGTGCGTTCCTCCAGCACGATGGTGACGCGGGGATAACGCTCGTGGAAGGCCTTCAGCAGTCCCCCGAGAAAGGCCCGCGTTGGTGGTCCGATGTAGCCGAGGCGCAGCTCGCCCTCCTCGCCCGCGGCGGCGCGGCGGACTTTGCGCACCGCTTCGTCGAGTCGCTCGAAGAGAAACCCTGCCTCGCGCAAGAGCACTTCCCCTCCGGGCGTCAATCGCATGGCGCGACGGCTGCGATCGAGGAGGAGCGACCCCACCTCGGCCTCGAGTTCCTGCACCGCGCGACTCAGGGCGGGCTGGGCGATGCGGAGCCGACGGGCTGCCTTCGAGAAGCTCAATTCCTCGGCGACGGCGTGAAAATAGCGAAGGTGACGAAGTTCCATCTGGGCTTGTTACGATGCCGATCAGGTATAAAAGTGATATCACAAATCTATTTTCGTTACAAGAGAAAGACGATTCCTTTGTCCGTCGGTCCGATCGTCCCGGTCAACATGAGCAATCTCCAACTCGCCATCCAGTTCTTCCTGCAGATCGCCGTGATCCTCCTCGCCTGCCGGCTCGTCGGGGCGATCGCGGCCCGCTTTGGCCAACCGCAGGTCGTCGCGGAGATGATCACAGGGGTGCTCCTCGGTCCCTCGCTTTTCGGGCTCGTCGCTCCCGAATGGCAAGCGTGGCTCTTCCCTTGGGATACCACCCAGCAGACCCGCGATACCTCGGCCTATCTCTTCCCTGCCTCCCAGCTCGGGCTCGCCCTCTACATGTTCATCGTCGGTCTCGAGTTCCGCATGGACATCGTGCGGGAGAAACTGAAAAGCTCCGTCGCCGTCTCGCTCGCCGGCATGGCGACGCCCTTCGTCCTCGGTGCCGGGCTCGCCTGGGTCCTCTACCACCACACCGAACTCTTTCCGGAGAAGACGAGCCTCTTCGAGGCGATGCTCTTCCTCGGTGCCTCAATGTGCATCACCGCCTTCCCGATGTTGGCCCGCATCATCCACTTCAAGGGACTCACCGGCACGACCATGGGCACCGTCGCGATTGGGGCCGGTGCGATCGATGATGCGATGGCCTGGATCCTCCTCGCCGTCGTCCTTGCAAGCTTTGACGGGGAGATCGCGAAATCGCTCTACAACATCGGCGGGGCCGTCGCCTACGTCGCCGTCACCCTGGGGCTGATCCGGCCCTTGATGCTGCGCGTGCAGCGTTTCCTCATCGAGGATGAAAAACTCACCGACGCCGGACTCGTCGTCGGGCTCGCCTTGATGTCCCTGGGAGCCTGGTTCACCGACGCGATCCACCTCCATGCCGTCTTCGGCGCCTTCGTCATGGGTGCTGCGATGCCGCGTGGGGTATTTGTCAGGGACCTCATCGCCCGGATTCAGCCTCTCGCGGTTGCCCTGTTGCTGCCGCTCTTCTTCACCTATTCGGGGCTGAACACGAAGATCGGCCTGCTCAATTCCTGGTTCCTCTGGGCGATGTGCGGAGCCGTCCTCGTCGCGGCCATTCTCGGCAAATGGGCAGCCTGCACCCTCGCGGCCCGGGCCACGGGGATCTCGAAGCGCGAGGCCATGGGTATTGGCATCCTCATGAACGCGCGTGGATTGATGGAGCTGATCATCATCAATATCGGCCTCCAACGCGGCATCATCTCGGAAGGACTTTTCGCCGTCCTCGTGATCATGGCGGTAGTCACCACCCTGATGGCCTCGCCCATCTTCGAACGGCTCGTGGGGAGCCAGCGGCCGGAGGATAAGGACAAAGTGAAATCCGACCCTGTTGCTTCGGGGACCTGATCCTCTTCTATTTCAAGTCCGACCTCACGCCTCCAGCCCCGTCATCGTCCCGGTGCTCGTGGCGAAGGCCTCTTCCTCGAGCCCGAGGCGCTGGAGGGTGCTGAGGTAGAGATTCGGCAGCGGGTAGTTTTCCTTCTGGTCGAAGGCGAGGTGCCGGCCGTGCTGGAAGCCGCCGCCGGCGAACAGCACGGGCATGTTCTTGTTGTCGTGGCTCGAGGCGTTGCCGAGGTTCGAGGTGAGCAAAACCATCGTCTCATCGAGGAGCGAATCGCCCTTCAGTTTGCGGAGGAAATCGCCCCACGCGTCAATCGCGGCCTGTTCGACGACGGCGAGCTGGCGCAGCTTTTGGTCGTCCATGCCGTGGTGGCTGAGATTGTGATAGCTCTCATCGACCCCCTCGATCCCGGTCACGTTGTTGCCCGTGACGTGCAGGGTGATGAAGCGAGTGGAATCGGTGGCGAGGGCCAGGTGGACGATGTCGAGGAAGATCCGCTGCACCCCGACTTCGTTGTCGCGCGGAATCGCGGTCGGCTTGGCGAGATCGACCTTCGGCTTGGGACGGTTCACCCAGGCCTCGTTCGCGACGAGGCGCTGCTCGAGATCGCGCACCCCGGTGAACCAGGCGTCGAGTTTGTCGCGGTCGGCCGACCCGAGTTCGCGCTGCAGGGCCTTCGCCTCGGAGGCGACGGCGTCCATGACGCTGCGACCCTGGCGCAGGAGCTCGGCCTGGCGCTCGCGCTCGGCCGGTTTGTCATCAACGAAGAGCCGGGTGAACAAACGGATCGCGTCGTTCTCGGCCGGGATCATCGCCCCGGTCTCGGTGTAGGACGGGCTCGATTCGCGCGCGGTGTTGAGAACGAGCGAGGGGAAACGCGTCTCGTGTCCGAGCTGCTTCGCCATGAGCTGATCGAGCGAGATCGTGTTGCGCGAGGTGGTGCCGCGCATGTTCGGGCAGGCCGAAAAGATGCTGCCCTCGGCGCTGTGTCCTCCGGTGACGCCGGGATGGGAGGAGCCCGAGACGACCGTGAAGTCCTCGCGCAGATCCTGGATCGACTTCAGGTAGCGCGAGGGCTGGTAGTCGCGCCCCGCTCCCTCGGGCACGAGGTTCGGATTGTGGAGACCGAGGGCGAGACTGACGCCGACAAATCGTTTCGCCTTCTTCCCGTCGGGAGTCTTCGCGAAGGCCGGGAGCATCGCATCGAGCAGCGGCAGGGCGAGCGAGACTCCCGCGCCGCGCAGGACGGTGCGCCGGGAGAGGGATTTGCCGGAGGTGTAGGTACTCATGTCAGGAAGGGCGAACGGGTTACTTGGTCAGGAAGATTTCGCTGGCGAGGGCGGCGGTGATGAGGGAACGCAGGCCGTGGTTTTCGCCCGCGGCCGAAGCGACCAGTTCATCAATCATGGCCTCGTCGCTGAAGCGCGGCACCGCGCCGGTCGCGTAGGTGAGAAAGTGGCGCACGAATCCTCGAGCGAGTTCTTCGTCGCGTCCGCGCTGGATCTTCTTCCATGAAATGATGTCGGCGAATTTCTCGCCCTCGCGGGTCGTGCCCGAGGGATCGACCTTGGCGCCCTTCTTGCCGGTGCCGTATTGGGTGCGCCACGCACCGATGGGATCGAAACTCTCGAGGGCGAAGCCCGGAGGATCGATCGTGAGGTGGCACGAGACGCAGGATTCGCTCCCGCGGTGTTTCGCGAGCTGATCACGGATCGAGACGGCACCGCGGATGTCGGGCTCGATTGCGGGCACACCGGGTGGCGGCGGCGGGAGGTGGACGCCGAGGAGACGTTCGTTGATGAAGACGCCCCGAATCACCGGCGAAGTGTGGGTGCCGTCCGCGGTCACCTTCAGGATCGCGCCCTGGGTCGCGAATCCACCGCGCACCTTGCCAAGGGGATCGTCGGGAAGGGCGACTTTCTGCAGGCCCCCGCCGGGCTCGAGCGGCAGTTGGAGCCGGTAGTGGCGGGCGAGGCGTCCGTTGAGAAAGGTGAAGTCAGAATCGACGAGGTGATCCACGGGAAGGTTTTCCCGGAACAATTCCCCGAAATAGGCGCGTGTCTCCTGCAAGAAGGACTCCTGCAGGACCGGATCGAAGGTGCGGAACTGCCGGGGGTCGGGCGAGGTGAAATCGATCTGTTTCAGCTTCAGCCATTGTCCGGTAAAGCCGCGGACGAAGCGCTTCGAACGTTCGTCCTCGAGGAGGCGGCCGATTTCTTGGGTGAGTTTGTCAGGATCGCGCAGAGCGCCCTGGTCCGCGATCTGGCGCAGCTTCCAGTCGGGCGGCCCGACCCAGAGCGCGTAGGAAAGGCGCGAGGCGATAGCATGGTCGTCGAGCGGACCGGGAGCCTCGACGAGGGTGAGGAAACGCGGTGAGCAGAGAATGGACCGATAGGAGGCGCGCAGCGCGTCGGGCAGGGAAGCGCCATCGGCGAGAGCAGTTCGCGCGATCTCGAGGTGTGGCGCAAGCTGGTCGGTGGTGACAGGGCGACGGAAGGCGCGGCGCGCGAAGCGGGTCACGAGGGGATCGATCGCGGCGGCGGGTTGGTTTTTCCATTTCTCAAGTCCGTCTTCACCGAAGAGGGCGCGCTTCACCTCCGCGCGGTCACCGTGCGGGTGGATGCGCTCCATCGTGATGCCGCGGTGGGCGATGCCGGAAAAACCTTCCTTCTCGAGATGGCGTCCCTTGTAGGAGATGTTGCCGCCATTGGCCCCGGTGGGGGCATTCTTGAGGGTGGCGTCGTTTGGTCGCAGCTCGAGGAGGTGACCTTTTTCGATCCAGGCTTCGTAGAAGAGGTCGCGGGGCTCCTTCGTCGCCTCGACAAGTCCGATGAGAAACAGGGTCGGGGCATCCGACTCGCCCTTACCCGAGCGAAGGGTGCCCCAGACCGCACCGTCCTCCCCCGGATTGATCGCGGCGACGTCCTTCAGGGTGATGCGATACCAGCCGGACTCGGGAACGGCGGTGGGGCGCATCCTTCCCGTGAACTGCAGCGTGATCGGCCAGGAAATGCTCCTGCCTTCGCGGAGTTCGGGACCACGGTAATTGCCGCCACGGTTTTTGATCAGTTCGTCCGGAGCAAAGTCGCGGCGATAGGCGACGTCTCCTTCCAGCGCCCGCTCGAAGGCCTCGTCGAGGGCTAGATCGGCCGCGTCGAGGTAGCGGGAGAGTTGGTGGTAGGAGAGCTGCTGCGCCGAAGCGACTGTCTCGAAGCCGTGGGATTCGGGATCCTCCGGCAGCAGGACCGCGAGGGGCCGATCGATGCTGAGGAGATCGTGGAGACTGTTTTCGTATTCGGCGCGGGTGAGGCGACGACCACGCGAGCGACCTTCCTTCGCGATGTTCGACCGGTCGGCGGCGAGGAGCGGCTCTGCCAAGGCGGTGAGGAAAGTCTCGCGCTCGAGTTTGCCGGGTTGGGTCTTTTTGGGTGGTGGCATCTCGCCGTCGCGGACGCGCTCGAAGACTCGCTGCCAGGCTGCGAAGTTGGATGCCTCCCCGGGGGTAAGGGCAAGGGCGAGCAAATCGAGGCCGCCTTTCTTCGCGTCTTCGTCGTGGCACTCGAGGCAGTGGGCATCGAGGAACGAAGTGAAGGCCGGAGCTTTCTCCGCCACGACGAGAGCGGGCAGGGAGGCAAGGCCCAGGCAATAAAAAAAGAGGAGAGGTCGAGGCATCGCAGAAGAGTCAACCTACGCCGCCTGGAGCGGGTCTCAACCGGCACAATTCCGACCGTTGCAACCTTCCGTCAAGGGGAACAGGATTTCGAGAGACTCACCCTCCCCGTCCGTGCACCCGCAGACGCTGGTGCAGCCACCAGACCGTCCAGAGCACCGCGAAGATCACCGGTAACCACCAGAGGCTCTCCCGATAGGCTGCCGTTCCTTCCCCGGGACCGCCCGGTTTCATGCCGCGCAGGATCGACGCGTAGAGCAGGCCGATCCCTCCGAATCCGAGATTCAGGGCAAGGCCGCGGAAGCTCAGGACCGTCGCGCGGTGTCTCGAATCGACGAGGGCGTTGAGGTAATGGGAGGTGAAGAAATTGAGCAATCCAAATCCGAGACCGAAGAAGAAGACAAGGGCGACGCCCCAGGTTGGAATGGCGAGGGCCACGCCAGCGAGACCGCAAAACGCGACGAGTGAAACAACGCGGAAATTGCTCCGCATCGTGCCGCGTTTGACGAGCCAGGTGGCGAGTTTTGGGGTGAAGAGCCCGAGGGCCGAAAAGGTCGCGCCGATCACCCCGAACCAGGCCACGGGGATGCCGATGAGCCGATAATATTCCGAGCCCGTCACCGTGAACATCCGAAGGACGCTGTCGTGCACGAGGGCCGCGAGGATGAGCCCGCAGACCACGGGTGTCTGGACGATCCAGCGTCCCGCCGCGAGGATGCCCGACCAGAGTGAGGGCTCGCCTCCGCATTCGGTTTCGAGGGGGGGCTCCTTCATCGCGAGGGTCACGACCACGGCGAGGCAGGCGTTGACAAGGGTGAGGTAGATCGGGAAACGCAACACGGTTTCCTTTTCCACGACGAGATCCGTGCCGATCCAGGCGAGGGCGCGGTTGACGAGGTCCGGATCATAGACCGCCGATCCCACCAGCATCGCGGTGATGAAGGCGAGTGAGGAGAGGCGCATCAGTCGGGCAAGGACGCGTGGCCAGGTGGTCTCCCGCTGCTCCTTCGGGATCGAGTCGTAGGCGAGGGCTTCGTCGGCTCCACTCGCCGCCGCCTCGGCCCCTCCCGAGAGGATGCGGTTCACGACCCATGCCCAGAAGACAATTGTGTTGTTCCCGAGCGGGACAAACGCGAGCACGCTCATTTCCAACACCATCAGAAAGGCAGAGACCACGAGCATGCGCTTCCTTCCGATCCGGTCTGCAAGCGCGCCCGAAGGCACTTCGAGCAGCACGATGGAGATCGCCCAGACCGCGTTGAGCACCGCGAACTGCGGCAGGGTGAGCCCGTAGTCGAGCTGAATCACCGCGAAGACCGGGTAGTAGAAACGCGCGTTGAAGAGCAGCCGAAAGGTGATAAAGAGCGGGAGATTGTGTGGCATGTCCCGTTGGTCAAGTCTCCCGCAATCTCTCGATGCACCCGATCACCATCGCGGCGATCTCGCTCTTCGAAGCCAGCGCGAGGCTTTCGTGCCGGCCATCGCCATAGAACAATTCGACCTCGTTCTCATCGCGGTCGAAGGCGATGTCAGTCCGGCTCACATCGTTCGCCACGAGAAGGTCGCAGCCTTTGCGGTGGAGTTTTTCGGTGGCGTGTTCGGCGAGCTTTTCGGTCTCGGCGGCGAAGCCGACGAGGAGGCCCCTGAAGCCGAAGACGCTTCGGGCGCTGCCGAGAATATCGGGATTTTTGACGAGTGTCAGGGTCAGGGTATCGCCGGTTTTCTTGATCTTTTGCTCCGCGACCTTGGCGACGCGATAATCGGCCACGGCGGCGCAAAAGATCGCGGCGTCGGCCTCGTGGATCGCGGCGGCGACGGCGTCATGCATTTCTAGCGCGGTCCCGACGCGGACGAGGGAGGCGCCTTTCGGAGCGGGGATGGAAACGGGACCGCTGATGAGGACGACTTGGTGTCCCTTGGCGAGAGCGGCGGTGGCAAGGGCGTAACCCATCTTGCCGGAGGAGCGGTTCGAGAGGTAACGCACCGGATCGATCGGCTCGCGGGTCGGTCCGGCGGTGATGAGGAGGCGCATGGCGGGGAAGACTCAGCCTTTCGCGGCGAGCATCTCCTTGATCTTCGCCTCGATTCCTTCGATTGGCCAGAGCCGGCCGACGCCCTCATAGCCGCAGGCGAGGAGTCCCTCCTCGGGTCCGATGAAGGAGACGCCGCGCGCCCGCAGGGTCTCGACGTTGGCGCGGGTTGCGGGATGCTCCCACATTTTCCCGTTCATGGCCGGGGCGATCAGCACGGGAGCGAGGGTGGCGAGGTGGATCGCGCCGAGGGCGTCGTCGGCGATGCCGTGGGCGAATCTCGCGATGACGTTCGCGGTGGCGGGAGCGACGACGAGGAGGTCGGCGCGGTCTGCGAGATCGATGTGGCCGGGATGCCAGCTCTGTTTCTCGTCGTAGAGATCAGCGGTGACGGGATGCCGCGAAAGAACCTGGAGGGTCAGGGGGGTGATGAACTCCTGCGCGTCCTTGGTCATGACAACGCGGACTTGATGACCGCACTTCACCAGCCGGCTCGCGAGATCGGCGGCCTTGTAGGCGGCGATGGAGCCCGTCACACCCAGCACGACGGTTTTTCCTGAGGGAGAATCAGTCACTGGATAGGTTCGGTTCAGCAGCGAGATTGCGCAAGCGGTGAGAGCGGCAGCGTTCCCCGGCGAGGATGGAGCGGAAGGTGGCAAAATCGGTCTCGCGGTCGGAGCTGATGAAAGCATAACGGTATTCCGACCAGTGGCGCGACTCTTCGCGGGCGGTCTGGAGGCGGATTGCGAGCTGCTCCTCGGTCTCGGTGCCGCGGGCACGGACGCGGTTCGCGATCTCGGCCTCGCCGGGGAGGAGAATGAAAATGTCGACCAGGGCCGCGCGGATGGCGGGATCGGTCGCGGCACGGACGAGGGCCGCGCCCTGGACGTCGATGTCCATGAGCACGTCTCGACCGGCGGCGAGGTGGCCGAGGACTTCGCTCTTGAGGGTGCCGTAGAGGCGGCCGTGGACCTCGGCGTATTCGAGAAAGTCGCCCCGGGCGATCCCGGCCTCGAACCCGGCGCGGTCGAGGAAATGGTAGTCGATTCCGTCACGCTCACCCTCCCGCGGTGCCCGCGTCGTCGCGGATACGGCATAGACGGCCGCACCGTCGCTCTCGGAAAAACGGCGGCAAAGAGTCGTCTTGCCCGAGCCCGAAGGACCCGAGACGACACAAAGCAGACCGCTGCGCTGGAATTGCCATTCACCCATGTCGTCAAGATTGGCCAGTCTGAGGCGCGGTCAACCGGCTTCCGAGGAAAGGATCCTTTCTCCGGGCTCGTGGGTCTGCGATCACGGTTCGAGTCGCACCCCGGTGCTGAGGACGTTGTCGTTCGACCGCAACCCGAGCTCCTCCAGAGTCCGGGCCGGTTTTCCAGCAACCGTGCAGCCGCGGAAGACGATGTCGGAAACGGGCGGGGCGGTCTTTTCCTCGCGCAGTCGCTGCCTCAGCGCGTCGCGCATGTCGATGCGGGCGCGGTAGCGGGCGTCGTTCCAGTGCAGGCCCTCGAAGGTGAGGTGACGGATGCCTCCGAGCGGACGCGACTCCTTCGTCCGGTCGACATAGAGGACGAGGGCGTGGGATTGTGATTCAATCATGCGTCGTTCGCGGTTGCGCTCGTGGCGGTCGTCGTAGTGTTGGAGGAGGTCCTCGATGCGGATGTTGCGGAAGGTCATGTCCTCGTAGACCGCTCCTTCGATGGTGTCGAGGCGGATCCCGTTGGCGCCGTTGAGAATGTCGATGTTTTCAAATCGGAAATCGCGCATGAGGCGGCAGGCCGATTCGCTTCCGATCCGGATTCCGTTGGCTTTGTGGGCCCAGATCACAAGATTGCGATAGAGGTGATCCTCGGATACCTCGCGATCCTCGGAGGCCTTGGGGGTGATGCCGTCATCCTCACAAAACAAAAAGGCATCCTCGACCCTGACGTGTGAACAACCGACGACGTCGATTCCATCGTGATTGGAAAGACGCACGTCGCTGAGAATCTGGATTCCCTCGACCGTAACATGGTCGGTGCGGAGAAACTGGACGTTCCATGAATAGGAATCCCGAAGGGTGATGTCGCGGACCGTGATGTTCCGGCAGTCCCGCAGGAAGAGGAGGCGGCCGGGCTGCTTCCTGATCTGTAGGGCGGCTTCGTAGGCTCTGCGGACGACGTAGCCGTTCCCGTCAATCGTGCCCGGACCGGTGATGGAAACGTTTTCGAGATCGGTGCCGAGAAGAAAGCCGATGTAGGAAGTGGCTCCCGGAATAGGGGTGATTGATTCGTGATCGTCGAGCGCCTGCAACAGCGCGCCCGCATCAAGATGAAGCCGCATCGCCGAGCGGAGATGCAGCGTCCCGCTCCGGAAATGCCCCGCGGGCAGGACGATGGTGCCGCCCTCCGGCAGGGTATCGATTGCTTGTTGAAGGATGGCGGTATTGTCGGCTTTCCCGTCACCGATGGCGCCGAGCGAAACGGCATCGATGGCATCGGCCGGCACCTTATCGGGCGGTCCGTCGGCAAAAAGAAAGAGCTTCTCGCGGAAGTCAAGCTGCGCCACGAGTGACATCGGCGCCGGAATCACGAAGCGAACGGAGGCTCCGTCGATTTTCGCGGCGAGACCGCGGGAGGCGGGTTGGATTCGCGCCTCGGTGACGGGGCCATCCTTTGCAACGATCTCGATTTCCGCCGCTTCGTCGAGACGTAAATGACAGTAGTGAATATCCTTGTAGGCAGCCACCGGGACATCAACACCGTCGAGCCGCACTTCGAAGCGTGAACTCGATGCGCCAGGTGTCGGGTAAGGTTCGCCCGCTGTCGAAGCGTTGGGAAAACCCAGAGCAAAGAGGAGCGGCAAGCCGACGCGCGCCGAAAAAACGAGAAGGCTCATGAACGAGGCGGCGGGCCCCTGTGGATCGCTTCACGGCCTCCAGGCCTTGATGAATTCGATGCATGAGGTCACCTCCGGGAGCGAGTTTTCCCAGTTGTGTTCGTACTCGATCGAGGCGGGTCCGGAGAAACCCTGCGCCTTCAGCTCGGCGAGGATCGCGGGCATGTCGGCGGATCCGGTGCCGTAGGGAACGTCGTGGATACCCTTGCCGAAACCATTGAGGTCCTTGAGGTGGCTGCTGACGATGCGTCCCTTGAGGATGCGGAGGCAGTCGACCGGCTTGAGGTCGCTGCGCATCCAGTGGCCGGTGTCGGCGCAGGCCCCGATGCGGTAATCGCGGTCTTTGACGAGCTCAAGGATGTAACTCGGGTCCCAGACCTTGTAGTTGGGATCGTTCTCGCGGCGCGGATGGTTGTGGAATCCGACCATGATGTCGTATTCCTTCACGAGCTTCTCGAAAGTGTCGAGGGCGTCGGTCGATTCGGTGTTGATGACGCGGATTCCCATCGTCTTGCAGAATTCGAAGACTTTGCGCGACTCGGCTTCGTCCTTGCTGAGTCCGACGACCCCGTAGGCGACGGCCATGATGCCATGCTCGGCAAGTTTGGCTTTCACCTTGGCAAGAGTCCCGGCGGAGGCGTGGTGATCGAGTTTCGTTTCCGGTTCGGCCGGGGAAAGTTTCTGGCCGGGGTAAAACTCGATCACCTTTGCGCCGGCGGCGTCGGCCTTTTCGATCGCTTCGAAGGCGGTGAAACGGTTGAAGGTGTAGGCCTGGCAGCCGATCGCGACTCCATTGATGCGGTGCGAGTCAGGGATGGGCCCGGCGGCGCGGAGGCCGAAGGCTGAAGCGGCGAATAGGGCGAGGGTCAGCAGGGTGTTTTTCATGGGATGTTCGACGGTGGGAGTTTAGCCGCTTGGGATCCGTGCGCAAGGAGGCTCCATGAATCCGTCCACCGGGAGGTTCACCCGAAAAAGGTGAAGTTCTCTCTCGACAAAATGGGAATGAATCGTTCTTCTTGGTTTCTCTGTCAGGATCAACCGCCCTGACGCTCGCCATTAATGGGACCGCCGCCCGCCCCACCGCGCGCGCGGTTCTTCGGTGGTCTCGGGTCCGACACGGAGCCCCTGACAATCGCCCCCTTTTTCCATGGATGATTTGCCTTTGATCACCCGGATCCTGATCGGTTCCCTGCTCCTTGCCGCGGTTTTCGCGTTGGTGTTGGCCCCGGATTCCCGGAGGGAGCGGGCCTTGCGAAGCTGGGTCGCGAAGCGTCGGGACGTCCGGCTCCATTGGCCCTTGGAGACGGACGAGGAGTTCGCCGTTCCTTTTCGCGATCTGGCCAGACTCAGTCTCGGCGAGAGTCCCCTCGCTTGGGGGGCGGCCTTGCGGATCGAGCGGACCGACGATCAGGTGTGGTTCTTCGAGTGCCGCACCACCCCTCCTGGCTGCGAGAGGGCCGACTGGTTCACCCTCGTTGCCCGGGGGCCGGCGGAGGACTCGCGCGACCCCGAAGCGTGGCGGTGTCATCTCGTCGATGACGTGCTTTCCGTCGAGATGCTGAACGAGGTGATGTCGGGGGATGCCTCAGTCACCGCCGACCCGGCGCAGCACGACGAGGGCGTCACCCGCGAGAAGGAGTGAGGTCGAAGCCGGACTGACGTCGGTTCCGCCTCCCCTGCGCTGGATTGCGATGGTGATGAGCCGCCCCCCGGCGTCGCGTTCAACCTCCCCGAGTTGCCGGTTCGCGAAACCGGAGTCGGGACCGATTTCGATTTCCTCAAGGCGCAGACCGAGCCCGCCAAGTTGGTGCTCGAGCTGTCGGCCGTCGGGTGTCTGGCGGTCGAGGAGCTCGGTGGCGTTCGGATGGAGAATGAGGTGGGCGATGTGGTCGGCTCCGATATGGGCAGGGAGGACGACGCGATCGGCCCCGGCTTGGATCAGCTTCTTTTCGGTGGATGGTACTTCCCCACGGGCAATGATGCGGATGGCGGGATTCATGTTCCGCGCGCTCAAGGTGATGAAGACATTGGAGGCATCATGCGGCAGGACGGTCGCGAGGACCCGGGCGCGGGTGATCCCGGCCGCGCGGAGCATCGCTTCATCAGTCGCCTCGCCATGGAGGGTCAGACTACCGTCTTCGTGGGCTTCGGCAATGCGTTCGGGATCCATGTCGATGACGACGAAAGGGGCCGCTCCCTCGCGCAACTGGGAGGCTAGCATCCTCCCGATGCGGCCGTAGCCGCAGACGATGATGTGGTTTTTCAGCTTTTCGATCTCGTGTTGCATGCGTCGACCTCCCAAGACTCGTTGGATCTGCGCCTCGGTCAACCATTGCACGAGGGAACCGGTCACGAAAATGATGCCAGTGCAGCCAAAGAGGATCAGCGCGACGGTGAGGAGCCTCAGCCCCGGGGTGTCCACCGGTTGCACTTCGCCATAAACGACACTGAAGGCGGTGATCGCGACCATGTAAAGTGAGTCACTCCACGACCACCCGGCGAGACGGTAGGCGAGCGTGAAGACGACGATGACGAGAGCCACGAAGCCGAGCGCGATGAACAGGTTCACGCGAGGCTGGCTGAAGCGGCGTTGGGCACTCGAAGGCATGAGGATCCTCGGGACGCGGGGGCTCGGACCTCGTGAGGTTCCTTCCATGCCGCCTCCATGGAGAACTAAACGGATTGGACCGACAATCAAGCCCGGAGTTTTGCCGCGGCTCGGACGATATGAATCGATTCTTAGAAGGAGCGTTCCTCGAGGAGATTCGATGCCACAAAGACGGGGGCGAGGAAATCGTCGAAATCGTTGAACTGGGTCATTGTTTTGAGGGGTTCGTTCAGCGGATGTTCGGACAGCAGGCAAAGGCGCATCGAATAGGATTCACCAACCTGACGGGAGGAGACTTTGGTGGCGCGCGGGCCGCTCCCGTCGTTGTGAACCGTCCAGTGCAGCACATCGATCGAAGGTTCGCCCTTTGAAAGGTCCACCGGCAATCCGAAGTCGAGAAGTTGCGGAAGATGGAGGGCCGGTTGGCGGAGTCGGTAGCGGAAAACGGAAAAGGCGTCGGTGTAGGGCAGGGTCGTGATGTCTCCTGGATCGGATTTGGCGATGAGTTCGAACTCAGCTTCGAAGCTGCGCGGCGGGCTGATGCCTGGAGGTGCCTGCAGACGGTTGGTCATTGGTGCCGTCGCAGGCGTTGCGGAAGGCGGGATCGGCGGGAGGGATCGTTTGAGCGTGCCCCCTTGCTGCCAGCGTTGTATTTGTTCGAGCACCCAGACGCCTGCGGCAAGGCCCCACGCTTTTCCTGCCTCGTCGGCGGGATGTTCTCCATCGCCCGGGGTGCCCTCGGGGATGGGGCAGGCGGACCGGCTGTCGAAGAAGGGATCGCTGCCCTGCGATGCTGCCGTCGCGGCGAGCGCGGCACGCAGGGTCGTCACGGCGCGCTCCTGGGAGGTGGGATCTTTCTTGTCGTCGCGTGCATCTGGCGGCCCGATCCAGAGGATCTTGGCCCCACGACTCCGCGCTTCGCGCAGGCTCGTGTCGATCAGGCCGAGAATTCCGGCGGTGTAGTCGCTGGCGAGGTCTTCCTCAAAATTGGTGCCGGCCTGGATCAGAAAGACATCCGGGTCGTAGCCAGCCACATAATCGGCGATCGACCTCGGTTCCATCGAGACTTCATTCCAGCGACCGCAGGCCTCGGGCACGGCGGCGGGCTCGTAAAGACGGGTCAGCACGGGGGAGGTCCATTTTCCCTGCCAAAAGTAGGGAGTCCCGTTTTTCACTCCGTGGAACAGCACCTCATGACCCCCTGCGACCAGGGTTTTCTGGAGTTCCGTGCCGAAGGGAAGGAGACTCTGGGAGTCGCCGAGGACGAAGACCCGGAGCTGATCGGGCCGGCTGCGTGCTACCGGAGTGAGGACGCCGGGAATCAAGGGGGCGGTCGATGGCGGTGGCGCACTTGCCGCAATGATGGGCGTCAGCGATACCGGTAGGTCTGCCGCGTCCACGGGAACGGCTCTCAGGGGTGGGCGTTTTTTCGGGCCGAGGAGCGATTGAAATGGCTTCGGCTTGGGAGGTTTCGCTGTTTTGAGCTGCTGCTTTCCGCGCTTCTGGAAGAGGCCTTCGGCATGCCCCGAAGCAACGGATGAAACCGCCAAAAGGCACGCGAGCTGGAGGCAACAGGCGAACCGCAAGCGCCAACGAAAGGGGGAAACAGGGGGAGTGGTCATGTCGTCAGGTCATCGCGGCACTGACGAGGTTACGATGAACTTCGGGTGAATCTTTTCCAAGAGCATTCCCGGGATTTCTCAGCCTGCTGGACGGGGAGGTCAGGAAACGAGGGCAAGCGCGAAGCTTGCGTCGGTTCAGCGGAGCTTGTGTCCCTTGGTCTCGGGGGCGAACCACACGATGATCATCCCCGCGAGGTAGATGCAGGAAAGCGCGGTGAAGGCGTTGGCCTCGATCTGCAGCTGCATCAGTCGCCTCGCCTCGCCCTCGAGGGCGAGCGCTTTGCCCGATCCGAAAAGAGAAAGCAGATTCACGAACTGCAGGGAACCGATCGCGGCGATGATGCGGCCGAAATTGAAACAAAAGCCCTGTCCTGTCGCCCGCACCGAGGTGGGGAACAGCTCGGGGAAATAGAGCGGGAAGAAGCCGTAGAAGGTCGCGGTAAGCCCCCCCAGGAAGAAGGCGGTGACGAAAACCCGCGCCGGGACTTCGGTGCCTTCGAAGGAACTGTTTGTCTGGAAAAAGACGATCGCCGAGACCAGGGCGAGGAGGCAGAGGATGAAGTAGGTAAGCCGCCTCCCGAGACGGTCGGCGACGAGCGGAGCGATCACCGAGAAAAGGATCGCGCCGAGAGCGGTCGAGATCACGACATATTCGATCAGGTTCGCCGCCGTGCCGTTGGGCGAAAGGAACGAGGCCCATTTCGCGGCCTGTTGGGTCGAGCCCCAAGTGCCCATCAGGGCGACCGAGGCGAGGGCGGTGCCGAAAAGGAGGTGACGCATCACGGTCGAGCGCTCGACAGATTCGACCCTGGCGCTGCCGTGGAGTCGGCCAAGGTAGCGTCGCACGGGGAGCAGGTAGCCCCACAAAACCACCACCATGCCGACGAGCGTGGCGGGGATCGCGACGAGGTTTCCGACTTTTTCGAACAAAGCCGGAGACCAGAGAGCGATGATTCCGAGGGCAACGATCGCGGCGACGAGCACGCCGACAAGGTCTTTTGTCGCCCAGTGAGACGTATTCCCCGAGGCTTTTTCCTCCTCCCATTTGTGTGACTCCGGCACGAAAAGGCGGATGAAGAACACAATGACAGCGGGGAGCGTGCCGCTGATCGCGAGGAAGCGCCAGCCGCGGTTGTGGAGGAGGTAATTGGCGGTCTCCTCGTTGACCCCGATCGCCTGCAGCCACCCGGCGATGGTCTCAAGGCTGGCGTTCAGATAGAGACTGAGGACCCCGGTGAGGAGGAACCCGATGTTGGCGGCGGCCCCGATCATGCCCGCGACCCAGGCGCGGTTCTTCGAACCCCATACCTCGTTGACCAGAGCCACGCCGAGCGCCCATTCGCCTCCCATGCCCAACGAAGCAATGAAGCGCAGCGCGGCGAACTGCCAGGCCTCCGTGACAAAGCCACAGAGACCGGTGAAAAGCGCGAAGGTGATGATCGCCATCGCCATCGCCTTGACCCGTCCCAATTTGTCCCCAAGCCAACCGAAGAGCACGCCTCCGGTCGCCGCCCCGACGAGGAAGACGGCGATGATGATCGTGAACCACTGCCCCTGCTCCGCTGGCGAGGCGTCGGGGAGGAGATCCTGCAGGGCCGGGCGTCCGATCAGAGGAAACAGTCCCATCTCGAATCCATCGAAGAGCCACCCGAGGAAGGCGGCGAGGAGGGCGGCTTGGGCGCCGCGACGCGAAGGAGGATTGGGTGTCGTCATGGAAGGGGTGATCGCCGCCTTTTTGCGGTCACGCGGACTATGGACGCAAGCAATTGCCCTTGGCGACTGAAAAGACCGCACGATCGCGCGATACCGATTCTCTTGGGGGTGCCGCAAGCGGCGGCTGCGGCCCGACGTTCATCCTAGTCCCGGCACCTCCCATCCCCTGCGATAGTCATTCTTGAGGAAGCGGTTCGCCTCCGCCACGTTCACGACCGAAAGTTTGTCGGAATCCCATTCGATCTCTGCCCCGCTTCGGTAGGCGACGTTGCCCAGCAAAACGGTCTCGGTGAGCGGACCCGCGTAGGCGAAAGGTGTCGAGGGCTGGCGCGATTCGCGGATCGCCGTGACCCACTCCTGATAGTGGTTCGTGTCGGGCAGATCGGCCCATCGGTAATCCGCGAAGTTCGCCTTCGGGAAGAGTTCCGGCATTTCCGGGAAACCGACGAAGAGGTTGCCCTTTTCTCCGACAAAAAGAATTCCGTTGAGCGAGCCCTTCCATTCCGCCGGAGCCTGGAAAAGATCGCGTTCCGGTTGGCGGCCCGCTTCATACCAGCGCACCGTCACCGAGTCCGTTGTCAGGGGCGTGCCCGGGAAGGTGTAGAGAATTTCCGCCCAGGCGGGTCCTGACTCGGGATGCACCGGCGGTCCCTCGGCTTTCACCCTGACCGGGGCTCCGAGGCCCAGCGACTTCACAACGGGGTCGAGAATATGGCAGCCCATGTCGCCGGCGACCCCCGTGCCGAAATCCCACCAGCCGCGCCAGTGGAAGGGGTGGTAGGTCCTGTCCACCCAAGGCCGATCGGGTGCGGTGCCGAGCCATTGATCCCAGTGGACCTTCGCCGGGGGATTGCCGCCCGGTGTGGGACGATCCAGCCCCTGCCTCCAGTAATTGCCGGGCCGGTCGGTCCAGGCGTGGACCTCGCGCACCTTGCCGATCACCCGGTCTTCGCGCAGGGCGTGAGTCACAATCTTGAGGCGTTTCGTCGCGTGATGCTGGATGCCCATCTGGGTGATCACCCCCGCCTCTCGGGCGATCCCGGCAAGAACACGAGCCTCATGGATGGTGCGGGTGAGGGGCTTTTGCGTGTAGCAATGGAGTCCGAGCCGCATCGCTGTCGCCGTCACGGAAGCATGCGTGTGGTCCGGAGTGGTGACCATTACTCCGTCGATGCCCTTTTGTTCAAGGAGTTTGCGCCAGTCGGTGTAGGCCCTCGCCGCGGGGAACCGGGCCTTTGCCTTGCCGAGACGGTCCTCGTCGATGTCGCAGACCGCGACGATCTCGTTGCCGGGGGCGAGCTCCATCATGTCGCTCCAGCCCTTGCCTCCGACACCGACACAGGCGATTGCGAGTTTTTTGGCGGGGTCGGCTGCCGAAAGGATCGCCGGACCGGCGGCGGCTCCGATGAGGGAATTCTTGAGGAACGTGCGGCGGGTCGTGGGATTCATGTGAACGAGGTGGGAAAGGGGCGCGTCAGCGAGAGACCCGCTTGGGTCGGCCGGGGCGCTTCAGATGACGAGACCGGTCACTTCGCCTTCGAAGACGAGCTTTCCTTCGACAAAGCCCTGGGCGTCGAAGATGGCCATTCTCGAGCGCAGGGCTTTGGCCTTCACGACCATGATGAGACTGTCCCCCGGCTCGACGGTGCCGCGGAACTTGACTGCGTTCACGCCACCGAAGCCGAAGAACTTCTTCCCGCCGGTCTCGAATTTCAGATGGTAAATCACCGAGCTGATCTGAGCGGCCATCTCGATCATGAGCACGCCGGGCATGATGGGGCGCCCCGGGATGTGGCCGCGCGTCCAGAACTCGTCAGGGCGCTGGGTCTTGATCCCGACGGCGAGTCCCTCCTCGAGATCGATCGTGATGAGTCGGTCGATCTGTTCGAATTCATCCCGTTGCGGATTCAGCGCGAGGATCTGCTCTTTGGTCACCGCCACCGTTTCGGGGGTAAAGGTCGCGGGGTCGACGATCGGTTGGGATGCCATGATTTTTTCAATGCCGATGATTCGCGCCACAGTTCCGGTCGCGGGGGAGGATGTCAATCTTCCAGCCCGCTTTTATCGCCCGCTCCCGGCTTGAGGAAATGTTCGAAGAACGAATAGAGGATCGCATTCGACTCCGGATCTGGTGCGTGGTCGGGCCGGTTGTGCATCGCGACACGGTTTTCGAATCCGAGAAGTCGGTTCACCGCGATGCTATGACTCAGGGCCTGCCAGCGCGACGGAGGATCCTCGCTGCCGCCGGAGACGAGAAAGGGTCTCGGAGCCATGAGGGCGTGCAGTTCGTGCAGATTGCGCCCTTCCCTGAGCAGCTTCGGGTAGAGGCCGCGCGCGGGGTTGGCTTCGTTCGGCACCCCGCGCTCTCGCCAGGGTTTCGGGTGGTAGCCGAGATACCAGGGCTCCCAATAGTTGACGCTCGGTCGCGTGTCGAAGACGATGCCGGGATCGCTCCACGCGGCGCAGGCGAATTTCTCAAAGAGGCAGGAGGCAAACATCGACCACTTGCCACCGTAGGAATGTCCGGTCACTCCGATGCGCGCCGGGTCGACTTCGGGCCGTGATGCAAGGACGTGCCAGGCATTTGCCGCTGCGTAGGCGAGCATCGAGAGAGGTTGCACCGTGGCCTCCTCGATCGAGGGCCAGTAGAGGGCGTAGTCCTTCGAGGCGCTCGTCTCGCTCGTGCCGATGGAGAGCGTCACGAAACCCCGTTTCGCCAGTTGGTAGGCGAAGTCGCGTTGTTCATTACCCATTCCCGCGGCGGTTTCGGGTTCATAGTAGACGGTGAGGACGGCGGGATGTCTGCCGGTGGTGGCTTTGTCAGGGATGAAGAGGTAGCCACTTGTCATCTGCGTCGGCGTCCAGAGGAAACGCACCTGGTGGCGGGTGAAATTCTCCTGCTTCACCGAGGCAAGGGTTTCCACGACGGGTTCGCTGATCAGCGGCGGCCATTCGCCCAGCAGGCCGTGCCAGTTGCGGAGGATCTCCTCGCGTCGCCTCGCCCAGTCGGCGGCGGTGCGGACCGCGTCGCCATTTTCAAAACGCAGGGGACTGGGAAAGATGCCGGGGTCGCTGGCGAACTCGGCAGGCGGTGCGAAGCAGGCTCTGAGGGCCTGGGGCGGGCTATCGATCGCCGCTCCCGACCGGGTGATCACGAAGTCGACCAGTTCCTGGCACTGGAAGAACCCGGGCCAGAAATTGTGCCCTTGCCCTTCGATCTTCATGACCTCGATGAGATCCCCCCCACCTTCCGCCTCATAAATTTCCTCAAGCCTGCCCGAGTTCGCGGCGAGAGGCACGACCCGGTCGTCGATGCCGTGGATGATGAAGACGGGGATCCTTGCCTTGGCGAGTTCGGCAGCGCGGCGGATAGGATTCAGTTCGTCCTGACGGGCCTCTAATTCGGCATCGGTCAGGGCGTAGGCGGGGGCGGCTTTGGCGTTCCCGGGATAGGTCGTGAAATCGTAGACAGGATAAATGCCGGCGATCCCGGCGACGCGGCCAGGATGGGCGATGGCCCAAGAGCTGGCCCAGAGACCGCCGCGGCTTCGTCCGAGGAGGACGGGTTTGGCTGAGTGGCCGTCGGCGACCATCTTTTGATGAAGGGCCTCGAAAAGCGGAAACGCTTTCGGGCTGCCATAGGCCTCGCCCACATCGACTCCGGCCACGGCGATGCCGGCGGCGAGAAAGCGTTCGTGCATCCAGCGCTCGGCCTCGTCCGGATAAGCGGGCAGGGTGGGACCGTAGAAGACCCAGGGCTTTCCTCCGGCGACCTCGGCGGGTTTCTCCGGCACCATGCGGAACGCGGGGCGTCCTGAAAGTTCGAAGGTCTCGCCATTCACGAGCACCTGCCTGCGCGGGGGATTCGCGGCATTGCCCTTCCCCTTCCCCTTGGCCGCGGCTTTTGCTTTTCCTTCGCCTTTTGCCGCGGCCGCTTCCTCCCGCGGCTGCGACGCAGCGAGGGCGGTGAAGTCGGCGGTGAGATGATCCCACGCGGCGACCAACTCCGTCAGCTTTTCAGCGCGCGCGACGGCGAGGTCGGTGGATTCGTCGCGATCGTTGGCAAGATCGTAGAGCTCCCAGGGTTCCCCACTCGGCGCGACCGCTTTCCAATCGCCCTTGCGAACGGCCCTGTGTCCTTCATGAAGCCACCAGAGGGTGTCGTGAAGTGGTTCAGAGTCCTTGGCGAAGACGGGCACCAGACTTTTGCCGGGGGCGGGCGGCGCTCCGGCGAGCGAGGTCGCTCCGGCGAGCTCGAGCAAGGTCGGGACCACGTCGACGACATGACCCGGAGTGGTGCGGATCTCCCCTCGCGCGGCGATACCGGCGGGCCACGAGGCGAGCAGTGGTGTGGCGATGCCGCCCTCGTGGGTCCAGGTCTTGTGTCGGCGAAAGGGCGTGTTCGCCGCGGTCGACCAGCCGGGGCCAAGGCAGAGGTAGGTGCCGGCGGATCCGGGCGAAAGCGAGGGATCGTGCCCGTCGTCGCGCACCATGATCTCGGCGCTGGCCCCGTTGTCGGAGAGAAAAAGGACGAGAGTGTTCTCCCATTCCCCCATCGCCTTGATCTGTCCGAAGACGCGCCCGATCTCGAGATCCATGCGGTGGATCATGGCTGCGTGGACCGCCATCTTGTCGGACTGGAATTTCTTTTGGGCGTCTGTCAGGCTTTTCCAGGCGACCGGTTTGTTGATCTCGCCGGGACCGAGGATGGCGAGGGCCTCTGGAAAATGGTAAGGCGGTCCGAGATCGGTCTCGGGTCGCGAGAGTTCGCCGTCGAGGAGTCCGAGCCGGCGCATCTTCTCCCAGCGCTTCGCGCGGATCGCTTCCCAGCCCCCGGTGTAGGTCTCTCGATAGAGGGCGATATCATCGGGCAGGGCGTGCAGGGGAAAATGCGGCGCGGCAAAAGCGAGGTAGTGGAAGAAGGGCGCGTCGGCATGCGCCGCGGCGTGTTCTTTCAGCACCTCGATGACGTGGTCGGCGAGGGCGGTGGTGCCGTAGAAGCCGGAGTCCTTTTCCACGGGGGGGAGGGCCGCGTCGTCTTTGAAGTGTTTGTTAGGGTTGAAGAAGCGACCCTGGTCTTGGAGGTGGTAGGAGCGGTCAAACCCCTCCGCGACGGGTTTGCCGTCGATGTGCCACTTCCCGGTATGGTAGGATCGGTAGCCCGCTTCCTGGAGCCGTTTCGGCAGCAATTCAGCCCAAGCGGGGCGACGGTTCTGTTCGCCGCCGCCTCCGGCCACGGTTGGGAGGGCATCGCGCCCGATTTGCTGGGGGTAATAGCCGGTGAGGAGCGCCCCCCGTGTCGGCCAGCAGCGCGAGGTGTTGTAGAACTGCGTGAAGCGCAGCCCGTTTTCCGCGATCGAGTCGAGATGCGGCGTCGCGATCTCGCTGCCGTAACAACCAAGATCGGAGTAGCCGAGATCATCGGCGAGGATGAGGAGCACATTCGGCTTTGGCCCGGCGTGAAGACCTGAGGCGAGCAGAACGAGGGCGGCAATGAGGTCACGGGTCATCAGTCACGGGGGTTGGCCTGCGGACGCGACCAAAGTAGAGAGAAAAATGTCAAAGGTGAAGGTCCTTTTACGCGTCGGTCGCAGGCCTACAACATCGCCTCCGCGATCTTGCGCGCTTCTTCGATGAGACGGGTGTCGCCCAGTAGTTCGGCGAATTTCAGATCGGGCAGGCCGCTCTGCATGGTGCCGAGGACCTCGCCGGGGCCGCGCCGCCGGAGATCCTCGTCGGCGATACGGAAGCCATCGCGCGTTTCTTCGAGGATGCGAAGCCGGGCGCGCGCGTCTTCCTGCCCTGGGTCGACGAGGAGCACGCAATAGCTCTTGTGTTCGCCGCGTCCGACCCGACCGCGGAGCTGGTGGAGCTGGGCAAGTCCGAACCGCTCGGCGTGATAGATGAGCATCACGTTCGCGTTCGGGACGTCGACGCCGACTTCGATCACCGTCGTGGCGACGAGCACGTCGATCCTGCCGTTGCGGAATTCGCGCATCACCGCGTCTTTCTCGTCGCTGTTCATGCGCCCGTGGACGAGCCCGACGCGGTAGTCGGCGAATCGTTCCGCCCATTCCGCGTAGGCGGCGGTGGCGGCACCGGCGGCGAGCTTGTCCGACTCTTCGATCAAGGGATATACGATGTAGGCCTGGCGGCCCGCGGCGAGTTGCTCCATCATGAAAGCGGCGGCCTGTTTCGTCTGTTTGGTGAGACGGATTCCGGTGATGAGTTTGCCGCGTCCCGCGGGTAGCTCGTCGAGGATGGAGACGTCGAGATCACCGTAAAAGGCGAGGGTGAGGGTGCGCGGGATCGGGGTCGCCGTCATCGCGAGCACGGAGACGCCCTCGCCCTTTGAGAGGAGCGCCTCGCGCTGGGCCACGCCGAATTTGTGCTGCTCATCGATCACGGCGAGGGCGAGGCCGTTTTCGAAATCGGCGCGGCCGTGGAAAAGGGCGTGGGTGCCGATGATCACGTTGCCGGGGCGTTCTCCGGATCGTTGGTGTTGGAAAAGCGGCAGATCCCCTGCCTCCTCGCGTGTGCCGGTGAGGAGCCGCACCTTCACTCCGAGAGGTTCGCACCATTCGCGGAATTTGTGGAAATGTTGTTCTGCGAGGATCTGGGTCGGTGCCATGAAGGCGGCATCGGCCCCCGTTTCGACGACGAGGAGGACGGCCGCGGCGGCGACGAGGGTCTTGCCCGCTCCGACATCTCCCTGGAGGAGGCGAACCATCGGCGTTTGCGAGAGCAGATCTCCGCGGATCTCGTCGATGGCGCGTTGTTGGGCGCGCGTCGGCGAGTAGGGCAGCTTGGCGAGGAACTGATCGAGGAGGCGGCCCGGTCCCGCGCGCGGAGGAACGCGGGTCTGGCGGAATTCGACGCGGCGTTGGAGCAGCTCTAGCTGGAGGGCGGCGAATTCTTCCAAGGCGAGACGGCGGCGGGCGGGCTCGAGCTCCGCCAAGGTCGTGGGAAAATGCAAGGCGCGGATCGCGGCGGCGCGGGTCAGTGATCCACCCGACCCTTCCGGCAGCCATTCGGGGATGGCGTCGTCGGGCAGGACGGCGAGGACCCGGTGGATGAGGGATCGGAGTGGCTTTTGTCCCACGCCCGAGGCAAGCGGATAGATCGGCACGATCCCGCCCATGTGGGGCGCGGCGGTGGCCTCATCATCCTCGACGATCTCAAAGTCGGGATGATCGATGAGAACGCGCCCCTTGCATTCCTTCGGTTGGCCATAGATCACGAGACGATGTCCCACCGCGAGGATCTTGGCGAGGTAGGGCATGTTAAACCATCGCAGGATGAGACGATTGCCGAGCAGATCCCCGCCCGCGGGCTCAACCGTCGCCTCGAAACAACGCCGGCCCTGTCCGCGTCCGAAGAAGCTGCGGCAATCGCTGACGAGGACGTGGAGGCAGACTGATTGCTCCATCCCGCCTTCGGGAAAGTGATCGAAGCGGGTGCGATCCTCATGCCGTCGGGGAAAATGGGCGAGGGCATCGCCGACCGTCACGAGGCCGAGCTTTTCGTGACCTTCCCGGTTTTTCTTGTCGAGGCGCAGCAGGCCGGCCTCTTCAAGAGGAGTGTCGAGGGTGAGATTGTCCGATCCGGTGCCCATGCCTTTCCCTCCTCAACTCTTCGGAGAGTCTTTGCCCTCCACCCGCGCGAGCACTTCATCGAACGCCTGCGTCCGCCAAGCGTAGCCGGGATACGCCACCGAGGTCGTCTCGGGCCGGTAGCGCCAGTGTTTATACATCCAGAGCCAAGGCGCGGGGTTCTCGCGAATAATGGGTTCGAAGATGTCCCAGCAGGCTTGGGCGATGGTGTGCTCGGTGTCTTCGGGACCAAACTCGAGCGGCTTGAAGCCCTTTAAAAGATAACCTCCGTCCGGCTTCGGCAGGCAGATCCCGGGGATTACGGGGAGACCGGTGCGCTTCATCAGCTCCGCATGGATCGCGGTGACGCAGGTCTTGCGTCCGAAACATTCGATGACCGTGGCAGGCTTCGAGGGTTTGATGGTGAGGTCGGGGAGGAAGGCGGCGTGGCCCCCGGACTTGAGGTTTTTGAGCAGGCGAATGATGGCACCTCGCTGCGGAATCACCTCATGACCGGAACGCTCGCGGTTTTTCTTGTAGGTTTCGGTGAGCAGGGAATTCCGGAAATCCTGCGCCACGATCGTGAACTTGTAGCCGCGGAAGCCCATCATCAGAGCGATCCACTCGAAGTTGCTGTAGTGCGGCGTCACCCAGATTGCGCCGGTTTCGCGGGCGCGTTCGACGGCGTCCGGGTCCTCCACTTCGAGCTCGCAGTAGCGCGTCCAGTTTTCAGGAGTGAGCCGGGCGCTCCAGAACTGGTCGATCACCGTCTGGGCGAACGACCGGTAGGAATCGCGGGCGAGATGGCGGATTTCTTTCGCGTCCTTTTCCTCACCGAAGACGAGTGTGAGATTTTCGATGGCCGTGTCATGGCCGCGACGGTCGAGATGGAAGGCGATCGTGCCGAGCCCTCTCCCAAAGGCATGTGCCACGTTTCGAGGAAGCATTGGGATCGCGAAATAGAGCCACTGCAGCCCGATCCATTCGAGACGGTAGCGGATTTTTTTCCAAGGAGACATGGGGACGGGACAGTCCGCGCAAGGACGATGACCGGCAAGCACCGATTTCCCGGCAAACCTTGCCCGTCCGCATTGGCTGGAGATCGAGCTGCGTTCCCGTCCCCGAAGAGGCGCGGTCTGATCCAAGTTCGGCCTCCAAGCCCGCGCTTGTCATCTCACGGTGCGATGGCACGTTAGGTTTCGCGAGGCGCCCGGATGGTGGAATTGGTAGACACGCTTGACTTAGGATCAAGTGCCGCAAGGTGTGCAGGTTCGAGTCCTGTTCCGGGTATCGCCTCAAGAACGCCGCCGATGCGTAACCTCTGACGATGGACAACCTCGAAGACCTCTATCAGGAGATCATCCTGAGCCACAACAAGCGCCCCCGCAACGAGGGCCCTCTCGAACCACGCACCGGGGAGGCCGAAGGATACAATCCCCTCTGCGGCGACCGGCTCCAGGTCTACGTGCGGCAGAATGGCCCCGAGGTCGAGGCGGTGCAGTTCACGGGGGAGGGTTGCGCCATTTCCCGGGCCTCGGCTTCGATCATGACCGAGGCGATCAAGGGGCTCAGCGGAGCCGCCCTCGACGCCAAGATTGCCGAAGTCGTCGAGATGCTCACGGCCAAAGGGGAGCCGAGTGTCGATCCCTTTGACCTTGGCGAACTCTCCGCCCTGCTCGGGGTGCGTCAATTCCCGGCCCGGGTCAAGTGCGCGACACTCGCGTGGCACACGCTCGCGGCCGCCTTGAAAAAGGCGGGGAAGGTCTCGACGGAGTGAGGGAATCGCTCACCGTTCGTAAACATCACGGCGGTGGCCGATTCGCACGACTACGACAATCAGCACGTCGTCTTCGATTTCGTAGAGAATGCGGTAGTCACCCGGTCGGATCCGATATTTCTCTTCGCCCGAAAGTTTCAGACTCCCCGGTGGTCTGGGATCGTCTGCGAGAGAACGGATCCGCCCGATGATCCGATCGCGGTCGCGGCCGGGAATGGCGGCGAGATCCTTGGTCGCCGACTTCTTGATGACGATCTTATAGCTTCCCATCCCGCTTCAAGGAGGCCACAAAGGTTTCGAAATCCATGACCGGCTCACCTTCCCGGACGCGAAAGGATTTCAGGTCTTCGGCATCCTCGCGCAGAGACTCGCGCACGGCTTGGTTGACCAGATCGGAGACCGGGGCCGAGGTCTCGGCGGACTTGAGTTTGAGGGCCCGGTGGAGATCCTCGTCAAAGTAGACGGTGACACGCTTCATTCCGCAAGCATGACGTTAAAACGCTGTAACGTCAATCCTGCCTGAACCGCTTGCCCGTCGCCGTTTCCCCGTTATCTTGCGCGCCCATGCATTCCTTCCACTACCAGAACGGCACGCTCCACTGCGAAGGCGTTGATCTCGCGGCTCTCGCCGCCGAGCACGGCACGCCTCTCTACGTCTACAGCGCGGGCACGATCCTCGACCACTACCGCCGCCTCTCGGGTGCGATGGGAGCCGAGCTCGATTGTCTCGTTTGCTATGCCACGAAAGCCAACTCGAATCTCGCCGTGCTCAACCTGCTCGCGAAGGAAGGTGCTGGCTTCGACATCGTCTCGGGCGGCGAACTCTTCCGCGTCGAGAAGGCCGGAGGGGATCCGGGCAAATGCACCTTCGCCGGGGTCGGCAAGACCCGCGCCGAGATCGAGTCGGGCCTGAAAAAAGGCATCTATTCCTTCAACGCCGAGAGCGAGGCCGAAGTCGCCTTCATCAGCCAGGTCGCGGGCGAGCTCGGCATGGTCGCCCCCATCGCCCTGCGCGTGAATCCGAACGTCGATGCGAAGACGCACAAATACATCTCCACCGGCAAGAGCGAGAACAAGTTCGGGATCGATTTCTCCTCCATCCGCGAGGCCTACGCCCGTGCCGCGGCCTTGCCGAACGTGAAGATCCGGGGTCTCCAGATGCACATCGGCTCTCAGCTCACCTCGGTGAGCCCCTTCGTCGAGGCGGTCGAGAAGGTGCTGCCCCTCGTCGAGGAACTGAAGTCGCTCTATGGCATCGAGTTCTTCTCGATCGGGGGCGGCATCGGCATCGTTTACCAGGACAGCCTTGAGAGCGGTGGCTCGGACTGGTGGGTGAACCAGAAGGAGAAGCCTCTCACGATCGAGGAATACGCCGGATGTCTCGTGCCGCTCCTCAAGCCGCTGGGACTGCGCATCATCCTCGAGCCGGGTCGCTTCATGGTTGGCAATGCGGGCGTCCTCCTCACCGAGGTGCTCTATGAAAAGCGCGGCACCGCGAAGACCTTCAAGATCGTCGATGCGGCGATGAACGATCTGATCCGCCCCGCCCTTTACGAAGGTCACCATGAGATCGCTCCGCTGAAAGAGCCTGTGCCTGGCGAGGTCGAGATCGTCGACATCGTGGGGCCGGTTTGTGAAAGCGGCGACTTCTTCGCGCAAAACCGCGAGATTCCCGCAATCGAGACTGGCGACCGCATCGCCCTGCTCAGTGCCGGAGCCTACGGCTTCGTGATGGCGTCGAACTACAACTCGCGTCCCTTGCCGGCCGAGATCCTCGTCTCGGGCGTCACCGCCACCGTGGTGCGAAGGCGCCAATCCCTTGATGATCTCATCGCGGGAGAGGTGGTGCCGGGGTGATTGGTTCGGGTCTCACCACCCCGCCAAGGCCATCACGACGAAGGCGGCGAGGAGAATCAGGGCGGTGAACCACCAGAAGCGCTCTTTCGTGCTCATTCGGGTGAACCAGTTGGCTCCCTTTCCGTCTCCGCCGAATTCGCGACGGAGGAACTCGTCGTAGTCGAATTCGTCTTCACCGAGATCAAGGCCGTCATAGGCCTCGGGGCCGAGCCAGTTTGATCCGTCGCGGCGGGCCCCGCAGTGTCCGCAGGACTTCGCGTTGGGAGAAAGGGTGGCTCCGCAGGTGGGGCAACGAAAATCGTTCGGAAGCCGCTTCATGAACGCAGGGTCGACCTTCAGACGGGCTCCGCGGGCAACTCGACCGCTTTCTCCGCGGACGTGACGGAGCCGGGGGCCGCCGCTTGTGGATCGGTCGGCTTGAGCGTTTCTGGAATGTGCCCATCGCGTCGCAAAATGAGGCTTTCGACGATGCGGTTGGCCATCGTGGCATGACCCGAGGCCAGCTTCAGAACGAGTTTCTTCGTCCCGGCTAGGTCGTAGAGCACGACGTCTTCGCTCAGGAAGCGATGCTCTTGGGCGATCTCGAGTCCGTCGAGGGCAACCTCGGCGTGGTAGTGGCGGAACCAGCGACGACCTACAAAATGGAGATGGCGCGGGCGGGTCGACTCGGCGATGACGCGACCGAAGGTCATCGAGGTGAATCCGGGGAAACGCTTCGCATATCCTACGACGACCCTGGCCGACCATTGCGGATCGCCTTTGCGACCACCGAGCGAGTTACCGAGTTGCTGATGCTCTGTCGCTGTCAGGCCCTCGAAAAGGAGCGTTTTGTCCGCGCTCGAGACCAAGGACACCAGCTTTCGAGAGAGGAGCCAGACGAAGGCCCTCGTCCGTCGAAAGAGTTTCGGAGTGAGATAAAGGCTGAACCCGAGAAAGATGAGGAAGAGCACCGCCGCGAGAATGGGATTCACGGTCATGAGGGTGAGACCGCCAAGCACGGCGACATCCTCACCCACGCTGGCGACGAGGTTCGTAAGCGGTTCCGGCGAGGTGTTGAGGGCGAGCCGGCTTCCTGACTTAAAGCCGTGGGCGACGAGGGTGGTGCCGCCGGCAAGCAGTGCGATGACGACCTCAAAACCCGGATCCGTGGGGCCGAGCGTGTGGATCGCGAGGAGACCGCCGCCGACCGGTCGGATCAAGGTGTGGACTGAATCCCAAAGCGAGTCGACCCAAGGAACCTTGTCGGCGAAGAACTCCATGCAGAAGAAGATCCCGGCGGCGATGATCACGAGGGGATCTCCGAGGGTCAGCAGATCCGGATAGGTCGATGAGACATCGACCCATCCCTGGTTGATGGCGAGACCGGTGACGAGAACGACAAGGTAGAGGTTCAGTCCCGCGAGCGTGGCGAATCCAAGGGTGACGCAGAGGGTTTCAATGGCTTCCATGGCAAAACAGGGGTGGGGATTCACGAGGCACGACGGAATCCCTGGAGCAAATGCTGCCACTTCACCATCTCACCTCCCGACGGGCGACTACAAACGCACCGGGCTTTTGTAAGCGTCAACCGAATTTCCCCTTTGTCAGTCCGGTTCGTCGAGAAATTCGCGCGCGAAACGGAGCGGCTCGGCGCCGAGATGGTGTCCCCGCTTTTTTGAGCGAACGCGGTTGATTCGCGGTCCGGACCCTGTTGATTGACGGCCTCCCATGGTGCTCCGCGCGCTCAACCTGAATCAATTCCGCTGCTTCGAGTCCCTGCGACTCGAGCTGGCTTCGGGCGTGACGCTTTTCCACGGTAACAACGCACAGGGCAAGACTTCGATTCTGGAGGCTTCCTGTGTGCTCCTGCGTCTGCAAAGCCCTCGCACCACGACCCTCGGCGACTGCATCCAGTTTTCGGAAAAAGCTTTCGCGATCGGAGGGAACCTCGCGGGCTCGAATGAATCGGAGTTGCGCCTTCAGTATCGCGAGGCGGGGCGGAAGCTCCTCGTCGATGGCGAGGCGCAGAAGAGCGCCTCCGATTACCTGCGCCACAGCGCCCTCGTCGTGTGGATGGCGAACGACGATCTCGCCCTCGTCCGCGGCGGCAGCGACGGGCGGCGGCGCTTCCTCGACTTCATGGCGGCGCAGCTCTTTCCCGGCTATCGCGAGGCGCTCAAGGCCTACGAGAAGGCGCTGCGTTCCCGGAACTACCTCCTGAAGCGCGACGCCTCACCGAAGTGGGCGCAGGTCGACGCCTACTCACGCCTGCTTCACGACTACGGCCAGGTCCTCTCGAGTTCGCGGCGCGTCCTCATCGAAAAGCTGCGTCCCCGCGCCGCCGAGGCCCAGACTCGCATCGGCGGGACCGGCGAGTCGCTCGGACTGGATTACGAGAGCGCGAGCGGCGAGGGCGACGACCTCCTCGCTCTCCTCGAATCCCGCCGCGACGAGGAACTGCGCAAACGCCAGACCGCGGCGGGACCGCATCGCGACGACCTCCTCCTCACCCTCAACGGCAAACCGGCCGCGAAGTTCGCGAGCGAGGGCCAGCAGCGCACCGTCGCCCTCGCCCTGAAGCTGGGACAGACGAATCTCTTCGTCGAAACACGGCAGGAAGCACCCGTGATGCTGATCGACGACGTCTTCGGCGAACTCGATCCGGGCCGTCGCAACGCGCTCATGGCGAACTGGCCCACGGCTTCGCAGAAGCTCATCACCACGACCCATCTCGACTGGCTCGACGAACGCTTCAACGACGCGAAGCGTCTCGAGGTCGTCGGAGCGAAGGTGGCGTGAGCCACCCTGACAAACCGCTCAAAATTCCGATTTGGAGTGGAGCCGCTTCTGCCAGCGCGTGATCTGCGCGCCGACATTCGCGGGCGAAGGCGCGCCGATCCCCTTGCGTGCCTTCAGCGCGGTCTTGAGGTCGAGCACCTTGAAGACGTCGGCCTCGAAGACCTTCGAGAACTGGCGGAATTCCTCGAGGCTCATGTCGGGGAAATCGCGTTTCTCCTGCAGACTGTGCGCGGTGAGCTTGCCGATGACCTCGTGCGCCTCGCGGAAGGGCATCCCGCGCAGGACGAGATAATCGGCGAGGTCGGTCGCGAGGAGGAAGGGATCCGACGCGGCGCGCAGGGTGTGGTCTTCGCGGACTTTCGCGGCGGCCATCATCTCGGCAAAGACCTCGAGGGCGATTTTGATCTGGTCGATCGAGTCGAAGAGAGGCTCCTTGTCCTCCTGCAGGTCGCGGTTGTAGGTCATGGGCAGACCTTTGATCGTCGTGAGGAGGGCGACGAGGTTGCCGAGGAGGCGTCCCGTTTTGCCGCGGGTGAGTTCGGCGACGTCGGGATTCTTTTTCTGCGGCATCAGGCTCGAACCGGTCGTGTGGGCGTCGCTCAGCTCGACGAAGGCGAATTCGGCAGTGGCCCAGAGAATGACATCCTCGCTCAGGCGGGAGAGGTGCACCCCGGTGAGGGCGATGTCGAAGAGAAACTCGGCGACGAAGTCGCGGTCGCTCACCGCGTCCATGCTGTTCTGCGTGATCGCGGGGAAACCGAGCTTTTCGGCGATGAGCTTGCGGTTCAGCACGATCGTGGATCCGGCGAGCGCCCCCGATCCGAGCGGCATCACGTTCAGCCGGCGATACGCGTCGCGAAGCCGGTCCTTGTCGCGCTCGAGCATCTCGAGGTAGGCGAGGAGATGGTGGGCGAAGAGGACGGGTTGGCCGCGCTGGAGGTGGGTGTAGCCCGGCACCACCGCGGAGGGATGATTCACCGCGAGGGTGAGAAGAGCGTTCTGCAGGGTCGTGAGGCGCTGATGGATCGCCTGGATCTCGACGCGGCAATAGAGGCGGATGTCGAGAGCGACTTGGTCGTTGCGGCTGCGGGCGGTGTGGAGTTTCGCCCCGGCGGCCCCGATCTTTTCGGTGAGAGCCCGCTCGATGTTCATGTGGATGTCCTCGAGACTCGTCTTGAAACGGAACTCGCCCGACTCGATCTCGCGGCGGATTTCCTGGAGGCCCTTCACGATGGAGCGCTCTTCGGTTTTGGTGAGAATCCCGGCCTCGAGGAGCGCGGCGGCGTGGGCGATCGATCCCTCGATGTCACAGGCGTAGAGCCGCCAATCGTAGGAGATCGATTCGCCGTAACGCTGCACGAGGTTGGATGTTTCGGTCTGAAATCTGCCTTTCCACATGAACTTGCTGGGTGCCCGGATCCGCCGGTGTCGTCGGGGTTTTTGCCGTCAAAAAATCACGCCCGCTTCACGAGGCGCTGCTGGATGAGATTGCCGCAGACGCCTTCCTTGCGGAGTTGGTCGCAGCAGGCCTCGATGCGCATCGACTTGGTGCTCGGTCGGAAGCCGAGTCGCCGGGTGATACAGTCGATGAGAACGGCGACGTTCTCGTCCTCGAATTCGATCACCTTGCCGCAGTCGATGCAGATGAGGTGATTGTGATCGGGGGAATCGAGGAAATTCGGATCGTAGACCCGCTCGTCGCGGCCAAGATCGATCTCGCGGAGGAGGCCGCACTCGACGAGAACGGAAATGGTGCGGTAGAGCGTCGCCCGCGAAGTCTTGGGATCGAGCCGACGCGCTTTCGTCAGGAGTTCCTCGGCGGTGAAATGATCATCGCTCGCAAAGGCCGCTTCGAGGATGATATCGCGTTGGTCAGTGCGGCGCATCCCCTTCTGCCGGATATATTGGTCGAAGCGCTCCTTGACTTCCTGGTTCATTGATCTGGAAACTATGAAGGTAATGATGGAAATGTGCTTTCCATCAGGGTATCCTGTCTGGATTGCCCCGACGCATGTCCGCTCCGACCGTTTCCTTTATTCGCTTCGAACCAATTTATCAAACGCGAGTTTGGGGCGGAAGGCTCCTCGCCGAGCGTTTCGGCCGCGACTTGCCCGATCCGAATCTACCTTTTGGGGAATCCTGGGAGATTTCAGCACGCAAGGAAGCCGACAGCAGGGTGGTCGGAGGATCCTTCGACGGGTTTCGCCTGTCGGAACTCTGGAGTGATCCGGAACTGCGTTCCGCCATCTTCGGCGAGGATGCTCCCGAAGGCGAGAGTTTCCCTCTCCTGTTCAAAATCCTCGACGCGCGGGATACCCTCTCGATCCAAGTCCACCCGCCGGCATCAGTGGCGGCCTCTCTCGGTGGTGAACCGAAGACCGAAGTCTGGTATATCGCCAATGCCCTGCCTGGCGCGATGCTCTACGTCGGGGTGAAGGAGGGGGTCGACGAGGCGCGCTTTCGCGAGGCACTCGCCAATGGCGAAGCTGAATCCTGCGTTCATGCCGTGCCGGTCTCCCAAGGCCAGCACCTTGTCATCCCGAGCGGACGCCTCCACGCGATCGGCGCGGGTCTGCTCGTTTACGAGATCCAGCAAAACTCCGACACCACCTACCGGGTCTATGACTGGAATCGTCCCGGCATCGATGGGAAGCCGCGCGAACTTCATATCGAGGAATCGCTGCGCTGCGTTGACTTCTCCGACGTGGGCCCCGGGATGGATGAGCCTGCGGGAGAACTGCTCGCCGACTGTGAGTATTTCCGTCTCGAGCGCCATTTCCTCGCGGCAGGGGCGATGCTCGAGGCGGTGGGCCGGGGCCGTTTTGCCGTCCTCACCGTCGTGGCTGGCGAGATCACGGATGGTGCCAGCGTCTTTTCCGAAGGCGACTTTTTCCTCGTGCCTCCCGGTGGCGGGTCGGGTCTCCATGCCCGCGGCGAAGCTGAATTGCTTTTGACGACCTGGCCGTGAGCGGGCTCAAATGCCGGGACGCCTCTCTCGCGTCGCCTTCAGCATCCCGCATCCGGCTTCGACATCGATACCGCGGCGCTGGCGGAAGGTGCAGGGAAAGCCTGCTCTCCGCAGGATCTCCTGAAAACGGCGCGCCGATTCCGTCCCGCTTTCGGTGCCCTCGAAACCTTGCGTGGGATTCAGCGGGATGAGGTTCACGTGCGCGTCCATGCCCTCGAGAAGGGCCGCGAGGCGCTCTGCCGTCTCGGGTGAATCGTTTTTCCCCTCAATCAGGGTCCATTCGAAGAAGATCCGCTTGCCCGTGTCGCGGCCGTAATCCCGGCAGGCCGCGATCAGCTCCGCGAGCGACCATCGCTTCGCCGCCGGTATGAGGGCGGCGCGCTCGTCCTCGCTTGAGCCGTGCAAGCTCACCGCGAGGCGGTAGGGCCTTCCCTCCTCGGCGAGCCGACGAATCGCCGGCACGACGCCGACCGTGCTGATCGCGATGCGGGCCGGGCCGATCGCCATCCCGCGCGTGTCCGAGATGATCGCGAGGGCCCGCATCACGGAATCGTAATTGTGGAGAGGCTCGCCCATGCCCATCAGCACGAGATTGCGGACCCGCTGCGTTGGATCCCACTCGCGCAGGGCCCGACGAGCGTGCAGCACCTGCGCCACGATCTCACCCGGTCGCAAATGCCGAACGAAGCCCATCTGCCCTGTCGCACAGAAGACGCAACCCATCGCACAGCCCGCCTGAGTGCTGAGGCAGACGGTGTGACGCCCCCGGTAGGCCATCAGGACGGTCTCGATCGTTTGGCCGTCGTCGAGGCGGAGGAGGAATTTTCGGGTGAGGCCATCGCGGCTCGGGATTTCCTCGACGAGCTCGGGGGTATCGAGGGAGTAAAGCTTTCCCTCGCCTACCGACTGATCGACCCAGCGGCGCAGGGGAGGAAGGAAATCACAGGAGTTCAGATCCGTGACGCCGTCACGATGCAGCGCCCGCCACAGCAAGGCGGCATGCTGGGGGTTGACGCCGTCGGCCGCGAAGGTTTCCCGGAGAGCGGGAAGATCGAGGTCGTGCAGAGAAAGTCGGGGAAGGCAGCGATTCAAGGGCGTCAGGGGGGAGACTCGGTGAGAAGTTTCGGAAGATCAATGGAAAGCCATCACCTCGGCGATCGTTCGCCCGCGAGGAGGGCTGCGGTGTCTGGACGCGAAAATGCCGTCGGTCGTCAGCGGATGGGGCGTGTTGCCAAAAGAGGCCCCCCACCGGCCGATCATCGATTGGCGGGAGCGGTGGCTGCTTCGACCGCCCTGGCGGCTTCGTTCACGGTTTCCTTGACCGCTTCGGTGGCTTTTTGGGTAACGGCTTCGGTGGCCTTGTCAGCCTCCTTCTTTGCTTCCTCGACCTTCTTGGTCAGCACTTCGGTGGCCTTGACCACCTCAACCTTGGCGGCTTCGACCGCCTTGTTCGCGTCTTCCGAGACCCCGTCCATCGTCTTTTCGCAGCTGACGAATGCGAGGGCGGCGCCAACTAGGGCGAAGGCGGAATGGTTTCTGATGATTCCTTTCGGTGTCATATGAGTTTGTCGGGTGGATTGGCCTCGGTGGCCTCCGGTTTTTTGGAGTGGGGTTCCGGCGAATTCAACGGATAGGCGGGTTTCGACCGCGATTCACCCGAATGGTTCGAAAAGTTTCCGTTACCGTTCCGCGGTGGCTGTGCTAGCTTCCCGCCCTAAAATCTCCGAATTGTTCCCAAGCATGAGTCAAAGTTTGTTCGAAAAAGTCTGGAATGCGCATTCGGTGGGACGGCTTGCCAATGGTCAAACGCAGCTTCTCATCGGTACCCATCTCATCCATGAAGTGACGAGTCCGCAGGCTTTCGGGATGCTCCGCGACCTCGGGCTGAAGGTGAAGTTTCCGCACCGCACCTTTGCTACGGTCGATCACATCGTGCCGACAAAGAACCAAGTCGAACCGTTCGAGGATTCCCTTGCCCAGGAGATGATTCAGGCCCTGCGGAAGAACTGCACCGAGTTTGGAGTGAAATTCTTCGACATCGGCAGCGGCGGGCAGGGCATCGTCCACGTCGTCGGCCCCGAGCAGGGGATCACGCAGCCGGGGACCACGATCGCCTGCGGCGATTCCCATACCGCCACGCACGGTGCCTTCGGGGCGATCGCCTTCGGCATCGGCACGACCCAGATCCGCGACGTCCTCGCGACGCAGACCATGGCGCTGAGCCAATTCAAGGTGCGCCGCATCAACGTGGATGGCTCGCTCAAGCCCGGTGTTTACGCGAAGGACGTGATCCTCCACATCATCAAGTTGCTCGGCGCCAAGGGCGGGATCGGCTACGCTTACGAATACGGGGGCAGCGTCTTCGATCAGTTTTCGATGGAGGAGCGCATGACCGTCTGCAACATGTCGATCGAAGGTGGAGCGCGCTGCGGTTACGTCAATCCCGACGAAAAGACCTTTGCCTACCTCAAGGATCGGCCCTATTCGCCCAAGGGTGCCGAGTGGGACGCAGCGGTCGCCTCTTGGAAGGCGGTGGCTTCTGATCCCGACTGCCGCTATGATGACATCGTCAATATCCGCGCCGAGGACATCGCGCCTTCGGTGACTTGGGGCATCTCCCCCGATCACGGCATTTTCGTCAACGAAACGATCCCGTCACCGTCTGACGCGACCGACGAGGAAGGCCGCAAGAGCATCGAGGAAGCCCTCGAATACATGAAGCTCGAGGCCGGTGCTCCGATCGCCGGCACTCCCGTCGACGTCTGCTTCATCGGCAGCTGCACCAACGGCCGTCTCTCCGATTTCCGCGAGACCGCAAGATACCTCAAGGGCCATCGGGTCGCCGAGGGAGTCACCGCGATCGCCGTGCCGGGCTCTGAGATCGTCGACCACCTCTGCCGTCAGGAGGGGATCGACGCGATTTTCGCCGAAGCCGGTTTCGAATGGCGTGGAGCCGGTTGTTCCATGTGCCTCGCGATGAATCCCGACAAGCTGGTCGGCGACCAGCTCTGCGCGAGCTCGAGCAACCGCAACTTCAAGGGTCGCCAAGGCAGTCCGGTCGGGCGCACCGTGCTCATGTCTCCCGTGATGGTGGCGGCGGCGGCAGTGACCGGCGTCATCAGCGATGCCCGCACCGTTTTTGATCTCGAGAAAATCGCCGTTGCTTGAAAGTGGAAATGCCAGAGAACTGCGGCAATGAAGGACAAGGGACCGTTGCTGCCTTCCGGCCCTGGCGGGGTTGACCTGCCTTCAATCCGCAGTCTCTGACGCAACGATCATACGCGGTTTTGAGGGAAATGCGAGCCACGAAAACAAACCCGACGCCTTCAACGTAACCTTCTTCCGATGAGATCGTCCACCCTTTCCCAGCCCCTCCCCGATGCAACGGGCCATTTCGGCACGTTTGGCGGGCGCTTTGTTCCCGAGACGCTGGTGGCGGCGCTCGACACACTCACGGCCGAGTATTTCAGGGCAAAGGACGATCCGGAATTCCAGGCCGAGCTTTCCCGCCTCCTCGCCGAATTCTGCGGGCGCGAGACGCCCCTTTACCTCGCGGAGCGTTGGACCGAAAAGCTTGGCGGAGCCCGCATCTACCTGAAGCGCGAGGATCTCCTTCACACCGGGGCGCACAAGATCAACAACGCCCTCGGTCAGATCATCCTTGCAAAACGCCTCGGCAAGAAGCGAATCATCGCGGAGACCGGCGCGGGCCAGCACGGGGTGGCGACGGCAACGGTGGCGGCGCGGTTCGGGATGGAGTGTGTCGTCTACATGGGTGCGACCGACATGGAGCGCCAGCGGCTCAACGTCATCCGCATGCGCCTCCTCGGGGCCGAGGTCCGCGGGGTCGAAGCAGGTCAGAAGACGCTCAAGGAAGCGGTCAACGAGGCCCTGCGAGACTGGGTCACCAACGTGCGCACGACCCACTACATCCTCGGAAGCGCCCTTGGGCCGCACCCCTATCCGATGATGGTGCGCGATTTTCACCGCATCATCGGCGTCGAAGCGAGGCGTCAGATCCTCGAGCGCGAGGGGCGCCTTCCCGATCTGCTGGTCGCCTGCGTTGGTGGCGGCAGCAATGCGATTGGCCTTTTCCATCCCTTTCTCGGCGATGCGGAGGTGAGGATGATGGGCGTCGAGGCCGGCGGCCACGGAATCAAGCACGGTGAGCACGCAGCGCGCTTTCAGGGCGGCAAACTCGGCGTCCTCCAAGGAACGAAGACTTGGCTTCTCGCTGATGCGGACGGGCAGATCGAGTTGACCCATTCGGTCTCGGCGGGTCTCGACTACGCGGCGGTCGGCCCTGAGCACGCGTTTCTTCAGAGCGAAGGCCGGGTCGACTACACCTATGCAACCGACGACGAGGCGCTCGCCGCGTTCTCGGAAGTTTCCCGCACCGAGGGCATCATCCCCGCGTTGGAGACATCCCACGCCCTCGCCTACGTCAAGAAAGTGGCCCCGACGATGCGGCGCGATCAGATCATCGTCGCGAATTTGTCAGGACGCGGTGACAAGGACGTCGATCAAGCGGCGAAGTATCTTTTGCCCGGGGTTTGAATCCCTCACTGCGGGACTTCACCCGAGATGACCCCGCCGGTGGCTGCCGGGGTCGTCACCGGTGCCGGTTTCGTCGGTTTCGGCCCGGTAGTGTCCTGAGTGGTCTTGAGAAGGCGGCTGTTGCCACCGATCTGGTCGACGAGTTCTTCCACCATCGAGCCGAGCTGCGTCACCTCCTGCTCGGAAAGAACTTGGCCCTCGGGGAGATCGACCGCCTTCTGCATCTCGAGGAGACGCGTGCGGATCCGGCCGAGGAGTTGGTTTTTCTGGAGGCGGGGCTCGAGGGTTTCAAGGTTCAGCACAAAGTATTCGATGATCTCCGGCTTGGTCAGCAACGCCGCCTTGGCCGGATCGTAGGGATTCAGCGAGGCCACGCAGCCGATTTCCAGGGCCCGAAGCCAGCCACCGAGACTGATGAGATTGGCTGCATCGACATCGCGGATCAGCACCATTTCGTTCTCCACGTCCTTTTGGGTTTGGAAAAGCTCCTCCTTCAGGGCATCCCATTGGCCGACGGCCCCTTTTTCGAGCATGCTTTTCATGTGGCTCGAGACACGTGTGCCCGATCCGAGGATCTTGCCATGGTTGAGGAGGGATCGCCCAATTGGCTCGAGGTCGAAGAATTGTTCGGCCTCGACTGCAAAAAATCCATCCGCAAGGAGCAACCCCATGATGAGGGAAAGTTTCGTGCGATCCTGAGGCGTTTGCTCGGGAAGGGGGCGTTTTAGTTCGTCGTATGGCAAGGGTCGCAGCCTCTTGAGGTCGTCGAAAATCTTGCGGATGGACGGGGCGGTGAAGCCATTCACTCCCATCTCTTCTCGAAGGTGCTCGTCCTCTAGGAGTTCTTCAGGAATTTGCGGAGATTCGCCAGGCTCTTGCGCCCGGATCGAGAGAACCGAAAGCGAAGATAACCAAATCAGGCAGAGAAGGCGGCAGGAAAGGGTCATGGCCGGTTCCACAGGGAAGGGAAAAGGGAATTCAAGTTTAGAACGTGAAAAAAAGTTTGCTAGAAATTTGTCTTTTCTTAACAAAAGTTTATAATTAATTTGAGATTGTTCTCTTTCCGGCCACTCACTGGAATCCCTGCCACCTGGAAGAGTAACGCGGCCTCTCTAAGAGAACACCGGAGAAGTCGTTATAGCATCAAGCCCTCCATGAACTTTTTCAAACGTGTGTTGAAGCGCGCCGGATCCGTCCTTGCCCTCGGCTTCGCCTTTTCCCTGAGCAGTTGCGCGGTCCAGACCGCCGCGAATCGGGACCGTCTTCACGTCATGGAAGTCTCCGTGCCGATGCAGAAGATGGCCCTCTACCGTCAGGGTGAACTGGTCAAAACCTACCCGGTGTCGACTTCGAAGTTTGGCCTTGGCGATGAAAAGGGAAGCTATCGCACCCCTGCCGGCAAATTGGAAGTCGCCGAAAAGATCGGGGCTGGCAAGCCGGCGGGGGCCGTTTTCAAGAGTCGCGAGTGGACTGGAGAGGTGATCAAGCCGGATTCCCCGGGGCGCGACCCCATCGTTTCCCGGATCCTCTGGCTGAACGGGCTTGAATCCTCGAATAAGAACGCCTACGCCCGCTGCATCTACATTCATGGAACCGCGGCCGAGCGCGCCATCGGCACTCCGGCGAGCTACGGTTGTGTGCGGATGAAGTCGAGGGACGTCATCGATCTGCACGATCGGGTTGGCGAGGGATCCAAGGTCTTCGTGGTCCGCAAGGGCCTCTGGCGGGACGCCGAGATCGCCAAGGAAATGGGCGAACCGATCGAGGCACTCCCTCTCTCTGATCCCGTTGCCGCGGCCTTGCCGCTCTCCCCGGTCGAGCCCCCTGCGGTAAAGCCGGTTTGGAACGAGGTCGGCAACTTCAAGTCGGGCGCAGAAGTCCTTCGGGAGAGCGGATTTGATACTACTTACCTCGACCGCATCCCGATTTCTCCGGACGGGGCCCCGACCTCGATCGAGGTTGCCCCTTGACGGATCGGATTTCCGGGGTATGCTCCGCGCCCTTTTAGTTTTCCCGAAACACCAGAATCAGATGGCCAACACCAAGTCCGCTCTCAAACGCGTCCGTCAGACGAAAGTTCGCACGGCCCGCAATCGTGCGATCAAGTCCAACGTGAAGTCGAGCCGCAAAAGCGCCCTCGCCGCGATCGCTACCGGTGACGCCGCCGCCTCTCAAGCCGGATACAATTCGTTTGCCTCCGCCGCCGACAAGGCCGCCAAGAGTGGCACCATCCACAAGCGCACCGCAGACCGCCTCAAGGCCCGGATGGCTGCGAAGCTGAAGCCGGCCGCTGCCCAGGCTTGATATCTGCCTCCTCGATTTTTTGGTCCGACCGATGGGTTCGGACTCCAACGGAACCCTGTCGCTAGGCAGGGTTTTTTCGTGACTCGGCGGGAGAGGTGTTGGCAAAAAAAATCGCCTTCCCCAATTGAGGAAGGCGATGCGACGTCCGCTGTTTTTCAGCAGTTCCGGATCAGAACGAAACGGTCAGGGCGATGCCGCCGTGGAGGATGTCGGACTGGGCCCCAAGGCCCACGTCGATGCCGTCGGCGATCATGCCGCTAGTGGCTCCGTTGTAGCCGATGTAGGGTGTCAAGGTGGTGCGGCAGTTCAATTCGATGGGCAGCGATGCCTTGACGTAGTAGTGATTCCATCCGCTGTCAGGCGCGCCGCCGAGGACGGCCGTGTAATATCCGTCGCTGTAGCCGATGCCGCCACCGAAGACAAGGGCGGCGCTGTCGCACAGGGCGAAGGATTTTTCGAGGCCCAGTTCGTGGAACCATCCGCTCGAGGTGCCCTCGCCGCCGAAGGCTTGAATGGCGCTGTAGGCCACGTCGACAAACCCGAGGCTGCGGGAGATATCGAGGTAAGCCTCGCCATAGCCGCCACCGGGTGTAACGTTGCTGCGGAACTCGGGGAAGGTGTAGTGGTAGTAGCCGAGATTGAAATCGAATCCGGCGAAGGTGCCGAGGGTGAAATCGACGTAAAGATCGAGTTCGTCATAGCCGGAACCGCTGCCGTTGATCCCGTTGAGATACCAGGCACCGACGGTCACGGGGATGGCGAGGTGGTCGAAGGTGTAGTTCACGTCAGTCCAGACACTGTCGCCAGCGAAACGGACGCCGTAGAAGACGTAGTCGGTCTCGTATCCGACGCTGAGTTCGCCGCCAAGGTCGAGGCACTCCTCGATTGGCGATTTGTCCAAGGGGGCTTTGCCCCAGTCTCCTGCGAAGAGTTCCGGTGTGGTCACGCCGAAGGTCATCGCGCCGATGCTAGCCATGAGAGTTGCCGTTTTCATAAGGGAAATCGATTTTTATTTTGGAAAGGCCCCACTTGCCAGATCGTCAGTCGGTGAGGCAAGTGAAAAAGAAGCCGGGGGAACACTATTCGGCGAAAAGGATTCATTCAAGTAAATATTATATTTTCTATAATATTAATTATCAATGGTCGCGCTTCTGGCATCGGGCCAGCTCCGTCGCCATCGCGGAGCTTCCGAGAATTCCGGCGGTGTTTCCGTAGCGGGCTGGAACGAGCCGAAGGTCGCGGAAGCACTCGGCGGTGAGGGAGTTCTTGAGGGTCTCGCGAAGCGGTTCGAAGAGAAGGTCGCCGGCCTCGGAGACGCCGCCGCCGATGACGATGGCTTCCGGGTTGAGAAGGTAAATAACGTTCATGAGGCAGGAACCGAGGCAATCAGCGACCCGTTTCCAGACCTGGAGGGCGATGGCATCCCCTGCGGCAGCCGCGGTGGCAAGCGACTCCGGGCTGAGCCCTTCAGGCGACTCGCCCCCCTGCTCGCGGTAGAGGGCCTCGGCCATTTCGACGATTTGGCGATTTCCGATGTAGCGTTCGAGGGCGCCGGTGTTGCCGTAAGGGCCGGGGACCCCATGCAGGTCGATGCTCATTTGTCCGATCTCACCCGCGGCGCAGGCGGCTCCGCGAAAGAGCCCTCCGTTCAGAATCAGTCCCCCGCCGACGCCGGTGCCAAGAGTCACACAAACGGCGTGTTCACAACCACGGGCTGCACCGTATTTCCACTCGGCATAGGCCATGCAGTTGGCGTCGTTTTCGATCACGGTGGGAAGGCCTGTTTTTTCTTGGATGATGTCGCGGAGGGGAACGGCCGTCCAACCTTTCACATTCGTGAGATTGTAGGTCATGCCGGTGTGGAAGTTCACCGCGCCCGGGACTCCAATGCCGATCGCGGCGATCTCGGGACGGGCGGTCCGCGCTGCGTTGATGGCTTCAATGATCGCGTCGATGAGGCAATCGGGATGGTCGAAATCCTGAGTGGGGATGCGTTGGATTTCGGTGAGGAGGTCCTCTCCGGAGACGACGGCCAGTTTGACCGACGTGCCTCCGAAATCGATGCCGATGACTGGTAGGGGGGTCATTGAGGGAAATTGAGTGCCGCAACGCGGAGGAGACCGTGCATGGTGAGATGGGGCTCGATCGAACCGATGGCTGGCAGGCCGTCGGCTATCAAAGCCGCATATCCTCCGGTGGCAATTGTTTTCGCGGGCCCGCCCATCTCCTCGTGAATTCGTTCGAGGATCTCGAGGACGAGACCACGATAGCCGTGGTAGGCTCCCGACTGCATCGCATGGACGGTCGATTTGCCTATGGCGGAGGGCGGGCGGGCGATTTCGATCTCGGGAAGGAGGGCCGTCCGCTCGTGCAGGTAGTGGCGCATGGCGTCGAGTCCGGGCGCGATGACGCCGCCGATGTAGGCGGGACGGGCGTCGATGATGTCGAAGGTCACGGCGGTGCCGAAATCGACGACGATGACAGGGCCATCGGGACGATGAGCCGCGACGGCGACGGCATTGGCGAGGCGGTCGGCGCCGATCTTCGAGGGATCGGGGAAGTCGAGGGCGATCCCGAGCTCGATCCGGTGAGAGAGCTCGACGAGGGGGCGTCCGCGCTGCGCCTCGATGAGGGCGGCCACATTGGACGGCACGACCGAAGCGAGAACGACCTTTTCATACTCCCAATCGCGAAGCAGTTCCCTCACCGAATCCGTGGTGACGTCGCGCGAGGGCATGGCGCGGTGGTCGATGACGCCGTCGCGCGAGGCAAGAGCGAATTTGGTGCGGGTGTTGTTGTTGTTGATGAGCAAAAGCTCGGCCTGATGATCGGACATGCGGCGAGGGGCTGAAGGGAGGGGATCGGGAAGGCGGACCAGTCTGACTGGCTCCATCAGGGCAGTCGGGCCTCGATCCTTTCGCCGTCGATCTCGATCCAGATCGACTCGGCGGGAGCGGGCAGCCACCAGCGTAGCGAAGCCACCGAGCCGCCCGAAGTGAGAAGGGCCGACGTCACCTGAAAGGGTTCGAAGAAGCGGTTCACGGGCTGACCGTCGGTGGTGGTGGCCCGCACCTGATCCTCGCCGACAACGGGTTCGGGCGCGCGTCCGCCACCCTGGCTAATGAGGGTCTCGACGATGTATCCCGAAGAGGACGGCGTGACGCGCACCTCACGAATCGTCGCTTTGGGAGGCGCGGTAGCCGCCGGAATCCCGTCATTCCGCAGATCTTGCAACGGATCGGGGCGCGGTTGCGCTTCTCTCCGGGACGCTTCGGGTCCGATCACGCGGCCGCCCGGGAGCGGCGGTGGTTGCGAGGCGAAGCCGATCAGGGCGGCGACGATGGCGAGGAGGAGCCAGACTTCGAAGCGCTTCAAGATGACGAGAAAGGGCATGGTCGTCAGGGTTGGCGGCGGAGGCCGGGGAAAGCTTTTCGGTCTTTCTCATCGCCCCCATCGGGAGGGGACGACCCCTCGCGGTGAAGGCTCTCATCGCGGGGATAGAAGAGGAAGCCGTAGCGGTTGAGTTTGTCGAGCACTTCCGCAAAGTCGCGTTTGAGGTCCGGGTCCTTGAGGAGGGCGGCGCTGAGACCCTCTCCTTTTTCGATCTCACCGAGGAGGCGGTCGGTCGTGGCGATGGTCTTGCGCAACTCATCGAGCGTGCCGTCGAACTCCCTGACCACCGGATCCACGCTGTCGAGGGTCTTGCTGAATTTCGCGACGCTGGCATCGAGCCCGGTGAGCGAAAGCTTCGCGGCGGTGGAGGCTTCCGAGATGCCGTTGATGGCGGTCCCACTCTCGTCGAGCAGCTTGGGAAGGCGGTCGGAGACCGTATGAAGCGTTTCCGAGGCGGCGCGCATTTCGGAAAGGATGACGCGGAGATTCCCGAGATTCTCTTTGCTGAGGAGTTCCCCCTCTGCACGCAGCGCGAGACGCTCGACTTGGTCGGCGGCGGAGCGCATCTCAACGGAGGCGTCCGTAACCCCATCAAAAGCTTCGCCGGCTTCCCCGGCGAGATCGGTCAGGTTGTTTGCGGGTTCGGCGATGATGCGATGACCCTCGGGAAGAAATTCGCCGGAGGGACGCTCGGGTGGCAGGATGCGCACGTAGCTGTCTCCCATCAGGCCGCTCGTGCCGACCTTGACGGTGGATCCGGCGGGAATACGATTGCCCCGGAAGATCTCAAGTGGCACCGAAAGCAGCAAGAAATTCTCGTTCAGGAGCGGATCGGCGGCGACCCGTCCGATGTCGACGCCGCCGAGCCGCACCGGCACCCCTTCGCGGATGCCGGTCGCGTCATTCACCTCCACGGTGAGCGGGTAGCCTCCCGCTGATCCGAGCCGCGGCTGGCTGAAACGCAGGACCAATCCCGCGACAAGGACCGCTCCGACCAGCAAGAAAAGGCCGACTTGGATCTCGGTGCGATGGGAGGAAGGCGACATCGGATGAAGGAGGGGAACTATGGCGGCAATTCTCCCCGGTGACAACGCGGAAGGCACCTACCTGCCGGCCATCGCGTCGGCGTCGAGGAATTCGCGAATGGCCGGGTCTTCCGATCTGGCGAGGTCGTCGGGCGTCCCGGAGAATCGAACCGCGCCGTCCTTGAGAAAGATTACCTGATCGGCGACCCAACGCATCGCCCCGAGGTGGTGGGTCACCATCACGGAGGTGAGGTGAAGCTCCGTCTGGAGCCGCCCGATCAGCCGGGTGATGTTTTCGGAAAGGATCGGATCAAGTCCGGCAGTCGGTTCGTCGTAGAGGAGGCAGTCTGGGCCCGATGCGAGTGCGCGGGCGAGGGAGGCGCGCTTGCGCATGCCGCCAGACAGGGCTTCGGGCCGCTTCGACTCATGCCCTCGCAGGCCCACCTGCGTGAGAACTTCTTCGACGCGGGCAGCGATCGCGGCGCGGTCTCGCAGGCCGTGTTCCCAGAGGGGAAAGGCCACGTTTTCGCCCACGCTCATGGAATCGAAGAGGGCACCCTCTTGAAAAAGCACGCCGATGCGCCGCCGGATCGGTCGCAGGGCCTTTTCCGAGAGCGGGCCGAGATCAGTCCCGAGGACTGCTATCGTTCCCGAGAGCGGCTTCATCAGCCCGTTGAGGTGGCGCAGGAGGACGCTTTTCCCCGCGCCGCTGCCACCGAGAATGACGGTGGTTTTCCCGCGGGGCACGGTCAAGGAGACTCCGCGCAGGACCTCGTGGCCGCCAAGGGTTTGCCGCAGGTCGCGGACTTCGAAAAAGGGAGGAACGTCAGGGTATCCGTTCATCTTCGTTCAGAGGTCGATCGCGCTGGTCGGCAGCCAGTGGTTGAAAAGGACGGAGAGAAAGAAATTCACGACGAGGATCGCGAGCGAAGAGTCGACCACCGCCCGGGTCGTGGCCCGGCCCACCCCGACGGCGCCATCGCTCGCGTGCAATCCACGATGGCACGAGATCAGGACGATGAGCAGGCCGAAGATCGTGCCCTTGATCAGCCCGGAAAAGACATCGGAGTCTCTCGTGTGTGCGAGGAGTTGTCCCTCGAACCAGGGTGCGGGCACCCCAAAGACCTGCACCGTGAGATATTGCGCCGCCATCATTCCGAACCAGATCGTCTCGGCTACGAGGATGGGCATGGAGATGAAAATGGCAACAAGACGCGGGACGACAAGGTAGTCCACCGGATCGACCCCGAAGGCACGAAGGGCGTCGATTTGTTGAGTCACCCGCATCGTGCCGATCTCGGCGGCCATCGATGCTCCCATTCGCCCGGCCACCATCAGAGCAGCAAGGACGGGGCCAAGCTCGCGGCACATCGCGATCGAGACGACCGGTCCCGTCGCCGATCCAAGTCCGAGCTCGCTGAATTTGTAGTAGGCCTGCGCGGCGAAGACTGCTCCGGTAAAGGCTCCGGTGATGATCACGACCAGCTGCGATCCGATCCCGATCGCGACGATTTGGAGACAGGTCGAGCGAAGGCGGGGCCCGGCGGCAAAAATCGAAACGATCGAGTCCACCGCGAGCAGCACCAGCTGACCGAGGTGGGAGAGCGCCGTCCGGACCGCATCCATCATCGCCCAGCAAACACGAAGGTGGCGTCCTGGGCAACCTCTCCTTGCGAAAAGGGCGGGGCAGCGTTGATTCCCTCAGGATGAAAACGGAAACGCTCGAATCGGTGGGGGTGATCGGCCAGGGAATCATTGGCAGCCGTGTCGCGGAACGCCTTCGCAAGGCCGGGCACCTGGTTTACGTCTGGAATCGCACGGCCAAGCCGCTGCCGGGATTTCTCGCTTCGCCAGGTGAGATCGCCGACCTCGTCGACGTCATCCAGATTTTCGTGGGCGACAGCGAGGCGCTGCGGACGGTCATCGCGGCGATGAAAAGCCGGCTCGAATCGCGCCATATCCTGATCGCCAACGGGACCTTCGATCCCGAGACTGTCGCCTCGGTTTTTGAGGAGGTTCGCGATACGGGGGCCTCTTTCCTTGACGCGCCTTTTACGGGAAGTCGACTCGCGGCCGAGGCGGGATCGCTCGTCTATTATATCGGTGGTGACATCAGGGTTCTCGAGCGAGTCCGCCCCGTCCTCGAGGCCAGCTCCAAGTCCATCCTCCACCTCGGCCGGGTCGGTGAGGCGGCGCTCATCAAGATCGCGACGAACATGATTTCGGCGGCCACGGTCGGCATTCTTTCCGAGGCCTACGGGCTGGTCGAAGCGGCCGGTGTGGATCCCGATCGCCTCTCCGAAGCCCTGCAGGGCAACGCCTGCTGCTCTCCTCTCGTCAGCATGAAGCTCCCGTCTATTCTCGCGCGGGACTACGAGCCCCATTTCTCCCTGAAGAACATGTTCAAGGACGCCCAGTATGCCCTCGCCCTCGGCAAGCAACTCGGGGTCCCCCAACCCGTTTTGTCGACCACGGCGAGCGTGCTCTACCGGTCCATCCAGGAAGGGCGGGGTGAGCTCGATTATTCAGTGATCGCCGCGAACTACCAGAAAAACGGCGCGGGAGAAACCCTCGAACCGAAGCAGTGATGAACGATCTTCCACCCCTGGAGGGGCGCTGGTATGAGCTGGCGGACCGAGCTGTCTTCCGATTCACCGGGCCGGACCGCATTCGTTATCTGAACGGCCAGGTCAGCAATGACGTTGCCAAAGCGACGGATTCGCTGGCGATCCCCGCCTGTCTCTGCAGCATCAAGGGCAAGGTGGAGGCGCTTGTGTGGATTCGACGAGACGGAGATGGAATCCTCGTGGATGGGGAAGCTTCCCAGCGTGCCGCCCTGCACGCCCGTCTCGGCCGTTATCTCATCGCCGACGATTGCGAAATCGAGGACCTCACCGATCAGGTTCACGTCTATCATCACTTCGCCGGGGAACCGCCGGGTGGAGTGGCGAGTTCGCGCCTCGCAGTGTCCGGCCGCGATCTAATTCTCGACCGCGAACATCCCGCCCCCTTCGGAAGCCAGAACGAAATTCCCGAGAGCGAATGGGCTCTATGGGAGATCTTTTCCCGCTTGCCCAAAGCCGGGACCGAAATTCGATCGGACGAATTCCCTGCCGAACTGGGTCTCGACGATCGGGCCGTCGACTTTCACAAGGGTTGTTATCTGGGACAGGAAATCCTTTCCCGAATCCGCAGTGTCGGTCGGGTGAAGCGCCTTCTGCGGGTTGTCGAGGCATCTCGTCCGCTCGCCGCGGGCGAGGGAGTGGAGGCATCGTCCGGCGAGAGGGGAATCGTGACGAGGCCATCCGAGATCTCCCCAAGCGGGAAACACTTGGCAATGGCCCTTTTTTCAACGAGCGCGAAAGCTTCCATCCCGGCCATCTGGGACCCCGTGCCGGTGCGGTAAGGCGAAAAGGGGCGGTGCGGGCGTGGAATCGACCGGTCCGCTCGGAACGAGGACGATTTGAAAATTTTTGGTTGCGCGAACACCTCGCTCCGCTAAGAATCAGCGACTCACTCGATGCCATCTGGTTACAACGGATGTCCTCAAAGGAGAGCGGGGCGAAAACTCAAAAAACGCTCCGCAGACAGTCCATCTCAAACCAAGGGAAAACATACGATTATGAAAAAAGCCATTCTGGTTGCAACCATCAGCGCGCTGACTCTCGGCGTGAACGCAGGCGACTGGGGCAAAGCCCCCGTCGGAAAAGAGGTCGTGGAGGAGTGCGTCGATCTCGGCGGCACCATCACCACGGGTTACGCCACCGATTACGTCTTCAAGGGCGTCCGTTGGGGGGGGGACACGGCTTCCGTTGACGTGAACTACACCATCGACGGTCTCGCTGTTCCGGTCACTATTGGCGCCGGTTACTACAACATCATCAACGGAGACGGCGTCCTTCTGGGCGGCTTTGACAAGCTCGACCTCTACGCGAAAGCCGATCTTGGCACCTTCGCCGGTTTCGACGTGAGTCTCGGTTACACCCACTACGTCTTCCCGGAAGTTCGCAGCAACCTCTCGCCGAGCGGTCTTGGCTACGGTGAGCTTGGACTCGAAGTGTCCCGCAGCCTTGGCTTCGTCGATCTCGCCTACTCGAACGCCTACGCCATGGGCGGGCTCGCCAACGGCTGGTATCACCAGCTCGGAGTCAGCAAGTCGATCAGCCTCACCGATAACGTCAGCCTCGGCCTCGGTGCCGGTGTCGCTTACAGCGACAACTACTGGAGTGCCCTCACCGGCAACGACAGCGGTTGGAACCACTACTACGTCACCGCTTCGCTTCCGATCCAGCTCAACTGCCGCACCACCCTCACTCCCTATGTGGGCTACATCGGCGCACCTGGAAGCTTTGTGGTTGATGGTGTCAACCCGCTCGGCGAAGGACCGCAGTCGGACATCCTTCACGGCGGACTGTCCCTCAGCGTCTCGTTCTGAGAATCCCAATTTGATCGGTCTCCGACCGATCCAACCTTGGTCAAAACCGTCCCCCTTCCGGGGGGCGGTTTTTTCATTTTCGCGGACAACGCGAGCGTTAGCGCAACGATCGGACGAGGGCCTGGAACGACCCCGTGGTGAAAACAACGAGGCGACCGCAAAAAAAAACATCGACGGATAGGCCGGCGACGCATTCTCTGAGAACCCGTGGAATCGCTTGTAAGCTCCTGTTTTTGAATGATTTGCGAAAATCTAAAGATGGGTCCTCAGAGATCTAAAACGTCCGCCTCACCGATTTCTTAGAGGAAAATGAAGATTTTTCTCTTGCGAGATGGGGAAACCTCGGGCAACCTCCCTTGGTTCCAGTTTCTGAGTTCTCTCCCAAGCACCGCTCGGGTGAAGCTCGGGGGAGGGAACCAAGGGTTCACACCCAGACGAAAACAGGTTATTACGACCACATCTCAAACCAAGGGAATCAAAACACTTATGAAAAAAACCATTCTGGTTGCAACTATTGGCGCGCTGACGCTTGGCGTTAACGCGGGTGACTGGGGGAAGGCCCCCGTTGGCAAGGCTCCTATCGAGGAGTGTGTGGACCTCGGAGGCGTGATCTCCGCCGGCTACATGAGCGACTACATCTTCTACGGTGTTCGCTTTGCTGGTGACAGCGCCTGGACGAGCGTCAACTACACTTTCGACGGCCTCGCCGTTCCGATCACCGTCGGTGCTTGGTATCTCAATGGTATCAACGAAGACGGCCTGGGTGGAGCTTACGACGAGCTCGACCTCACCGTCAGTGCTGCTCTCGGAACCTTCGCCGGTTTCGACGTGGCTCTCGGCTACACCCACTTCCTCTTCCCCGAAACCCGCAGCAACCTCGGCGCCACCACCGGCAACGGTTACGGCGAACTCGGCCTCGACATCACTCGTAGCCTCGGCTTCGTTGATCTCGCCTACGAGTCCAACTACGCCATGGGCGGTTTCGCGAACGGTTGGTATCACCAGCTTGGTTTCTCCAAGTCTTTCGGTCTTACCGATAGCATCAGCTTGGTTCTTGGAACCGGCGTTGGTTACTCCGACAACTACTTCTCTGCCCTCACCGGCAACGACAGCGGTTGGAATCACTACTACGTCACCGCTTCCCTCCCGATCGAGCTTAACTGCCGCACCACCCTTACCCCCTACGTCGGCTATGTCGGTGCTCCTAACGGCTTCGTTGCCGACGGGATCAACGCCACTGGCGACCTCCAGAGCGACATCCTCCACGGTGGTGTTTCTCTCAGCGTTTCTTTCTAAGATCTGCTGATTCAAAGGGCTTAAGTTTTACTTAGAACCTTGGTGTAAACCGCCTCTCCTTCGGGAGGGGCGGTTTCTTTTTGTACCCGGACACCAGTGGCGGAGAGAGATCTGATGCAAGTGATTGTAGAGGCAGTGATGGCGCGATAGAGCCGGGCCTCGTCTCTGGCCGCCCCTCGCCCGGGGTGGTCTTATTCGAAAAAGCGATCCCCGCCGAGTGGGCGATCTTGGCTCAGTGTCTGGTTGACCCCGGCCTTCTTTTCGCCAAGGATAAGGACGATGTCCACCCAAACCATTCTCGCAGCGATTGCCTGTTTGCTCATTTCGACCGGATCTGCCCGGGCTGGTTGGTCGATCGAAACCATTGCGGGCAGCGGGAAACAAGGATTCTCTGGAGATGGGGGTCCTGCCTTGGGGGCGGAGCTGGATAATCCATTTGGAATTGTCCGGGGCCCCGATGGTGCTCTCTACTTCTGTGAATACACCGGTCAACGGATTCGTAGAATCGGCGTTGACGGAGTCCTCACGACCATCGCGGGCACCGGAGTTTCAGGCTTTACTGGTGACGGTGGGCCGGCGCTTCAGGGGACCTTCAACAAACCCCACGAGATCCGTTTCGATGCCAACGGGGATCTCTACATCGTCGACATGGTCAATCATGCCGTGCGCAAGATCGAGATGAAGACCGGTATTCTCACGACGATCGCCGGGACCGGGCAGCCCGGATACAGCGGAGACGGAGGCCCCGCGGTGAAGGCGCAATTCAAGCAGCCTCATAGCATTCAATTTGGTCCCGGGGGCGACCTTTACATCTGTGATATTGGCAATCACGTCATCCGCAGGATCGATCGCGAGACCGGCATGATCTCGACCTTCGCTGGCACGGGCAAGGCTGGAGACACTCCGGACGGATCACCCATCGAAGGAACCCCGTTGCGGGGCCCTCGTTCGCTCGACTTCGACAAGGAGGGGAATCTCTGGCTCGCAACACGCGAGGGGAACCAGGTCTTCAAGTTCGATCTCAAAGCCGGGAAGATCCATCACGTTGCCGGAACAGGCAAAGGGGGCTTCACCGGGCATGGAGGTCCCGCCGTCGAGGCGACGCTCAGCGGCCCCAAAGGGATCAGTGTCGGTTCCGATGGCAAGGTCTGGCTCGCGGATTGTGAAAGCCACTCCATCCGAATGATTGATGTCCAAACCGGCAAGATCGAACTGATCGCCGGGACCGGGAAAAAGGGTGACGGAGCCGACGGGGATTCCCTCAAATGCGAGATGGCTCGGCCTCATGGCGTCTATGCCGATGCCAACGGAGAAATCTACATCGGCGACAGCGAAGCTCACAAGATCCGGGTCCTGCGGAAGAAGTGAGCTGACTCGAGCAAAAAGTCGAGTCTCCTGCCTGTCTTCTCGGGGGAGAATGGAGCGAGGAAGGCAAGGGAAGCGGGTTTCCTCGATCAGGGCCACTGGATCCCGGACCACCTCGAAACGGCAGGGTTCGATGGCCCGGACTTCGGCGGTGTGGGCGCACCGAGTTGAGCAGAGAGTCGCTGAAGACCGGGCCCGGCGGAATGGTTCGTGTCACCGGAACATCGCCCCTGGGTGACTTCGACGGCGTTCTCGGCGAGGGAATCGAGCGTTCCGGTGAGCCCCCACCTCGGCGATCACTGTTTCTCCGGCCTGGAAACGGCGGAGGGTCGGGTGCTGCAGGAGATCAAGCGGAGATTTTATCCCGCGGGCGGTTGATGGGGCGGGAACTTGAGGGATGGCAGGTGTTTTGCCTTCGGCGGGATCATCGTTTTCGAACTACCTGCGTCGCACAAAAAAAGCGTTCCCGCCGGAGGCAGGAACGCTTTTCAAAAACGTCTTCCGAGAATCCGGAAGGGGATTGGTCAGCTCCCTTTTTCGGCCTTCTCGGTGGTCTTGCCGGCTTGGAGCCAGCCCGAGATACCAGCGGAGAGGTGCTTGATGTTCTTGAAGCCGGCCTCTTCAGCGGCTTTGGCACCCGCTTGATAAGCGGAGCAGGAGGGGCCGCCACAGTAGGCGACGACGAGCTTGTCCTTGTTGTCGCCGAGGAGGGAGGCGATCTTGTCCTTGTTTGCGCGGAAGTCGATCGCACCAGGGATGTGACCATTCGCGTAGGAGGAGGATCCGTTCACATCGAGGAGGACGACCTCGCCCTTCTTGATGGCTTGTTCGAGTTCGCTGATGCTGATGTCGGGATACTCTCCAGCGAAGGAGACCGAGGCGAAGAGCGCAAGGGCGAGGGTGGCGAGCAGTTTTTTCATGAGTTCAGATAAGGATTATTTTTCGTATACGTTCAGATTACCGCCAGGCCCCGAGGGACCTGGCGTCACGGTGGGGAAGATAATGAGTCTACCCGCGCCGCTCAATACGATCCTTAGACGCGATCGGGGTGGAAACCTTAGAAGATTTCCGTAACACTTTTGGATTAGGGGCACTCCACGCCCGCCTTACTCGTCGCCGCCGCCTTTGAGTTCGGCCATCTTCGCCGATTTGTCCGAGGCTCGCATGAGCGCCTCGCCCACCAAAATGGCATCCGCCCCCCAGGCCCGGATCCGTTTTGTGTCGGTGCCGGAGTAAATCCCGCTCTCGCTAACGAGGATGTGGTCGGAGCCGACCTCCTCGCTGAGACGCTCGGTCGTGGTGAGATCGACCTCGAAGGTGCGGAGGTTGCGGTTGTTGATACCGATGAGGCGTGCGCCAGTCTCGAGGGCGCGCTCCATTTCCTCGAGATCGTGAACCTCGACGAGGACGTCGAGCTGGTAGCTGCCCGCGACATCAAGCAGGTGGAGGAGTTCCTCCTGCTCCAGAGCCCCGACGATCAACAGGATCGCATCGGCACCCGCGACGACGGATTCGTAGATCTGGACTTCGTCCACGATAAAGTCTTTCCGCAAGATGGGCAAATCGACCCGTTCGCGGATCTTGGCGAGATAGGAAAGGTGACCCTGAAAATACTTCTCGTCGGTGAGGATGGAGAGCGCGTTAGCGCCGGCGTCGGCGTAGGCCTCGGCGATGGCGACGGGGTCGAAATCGTGGGAAATCGTGCCGGCCGAAGGCGACGCCCGTTTTACCTCGGCGATGACGGCCAGAGCGGAGAGTCCGTAGCCTTCGTCCTCGCCAAGGTCGCGGATGCCGCCACCCAAAGCCAATTCGAAAGAACGAAAATCCTCCCGAGCCTGCGCGGCGAACCGGAGCTTTTCGCGGAGGGGCAGCAGGCGCCGCACTTCCTCTGCCTTGTCGGCGAGGATTTCGTCGAGTTTGTTCCCGAATTTCTTCATCCTTGAGAGAGGGCCGAGACCCTTACTCCGCGATTTCCGCGCTGCCAGTGAATTCTAAAATTTTTGCCTTGAAAATCATTCAATTCCCGGCATCTTACCGTCCGCTCTGCCGCAAGGCGGGTAGAATGCGGGTGTAGCTCAGGGGTAGAGCGCAACCTTGCCAAGGTTGATGTCGTGAGTTCGAATCTCATCACCCGCTCCAAATTTCCTTCCCAACCGAAGGTCTCGCGGAGGGTCCTGTCTTGGAAACACTTCATCGCTGGTCGAAGTTCATCGAGGAAATCCGGCTTGAAGAGTGGGAAAACCGCTTCGTTGCCGAAGGGATTTTTTACGTCCTCGAGAAGACGGTCAGCCGGAGTCGCTGGTTGCTCTCGGTCTACACCGCGTCGAGAGAGGACGCCGAGACCCTGCTCAGCCGATTTGGAGGCTCGATCGAGTCGCTGTCTCCGGCCCAGTGGCAGCCCGCCCCCGGTTCGGGCGAGGCGATGTTGCTGAGGGTGCGGGATTCCCTCGTCGTGACCGGCTCGGAAGATCCGTCCGTGATCGAAGGACTCGCCCAAACGCATCCCGGCCGCCTTGTCCTCAGTTTCCCTCCCCAACTCGCCTTCGGCACGGGGAGCCACCCGACCACTGCGGGATGCATCCGTTTCCTCGTTGACTTTTCCAAGACCCGCCAGAGACGCCCCTGGAGCGTTCTCGATCTTGGTTGTGGCAGCGGGATCCTTGCCATCGCGGCGGCGAAGCTCGGCGCCGCCCGCGTCGTGGCGGTGGAGAACGATGGCATGGCCCTCATCTACGCTCGCGAAAACGCCGAGCGGCACGGGGTGGCGGACCGCATCGAGTTCATCGAGGGCGACGCCATCGCTCTGATGGAGGAGGAAGCGGAAAATCCCTACGACCTGATCGCCGCGAATCTTTTCAGCGACTTGCTCGAAGTCCTTTTTCCCCGGTTCCCGACTCATCTCGCTCCCGATGGCGAGCTGATCCTCTCGGGATTTCTTGCCTCACAGGCGGGATCGATCGCCAAGCACGCTGCGGCGGCGGGCCTGCCCCTGGCTGCCACCGTGAAACGGGGCAAGTGGATGGCGGGCCGGGCTCCGCGATAGCTTGGAGCAAAAGCGACGTCGCAATTCCGGATTCCTCCGGTATATTGGCACCACGCCTTCAGATTCCGGCAAGTCCCGCTGTCGTTCCCCTTTCGCGCCATGAGTCAGTATGCCCTCCTCAACGTGATCCGGATGTTTTTCCTGCTGCTCGCAGGATTTGTCGGAGCCGTTGTCGCGATGGGCGAAGCGTCAAGTTTCTGGTGGTTCGGCGCCATCATCGGGCTCGGCTTCGCTTCCTTGGCGATCGTCCTCGACATGATGCTGCGGCATCTCACTTTCCGTTCCTTTTCCCACGGCACCTGCGGTCTCCTCATCGGCTTCCTCTGCGCTTGGATCGTCACGCGCATCGGTTCGTTCGAGGCTGGCTGGTTGCAGCAGTTTCCCCTCGCCGGCAGTATCTTCAACCTCGCCGTCTTTTTGGGTTTCGGGTTCATCGGCGTGATGCTCGCTCTGCGAAGCAAGCGCGAGGAGTTTTCCCTGCTGATCCCCTACGTGCGGTTTCGTCAGGATGCCCTCCAAGACCTGCCGACCCTCCTCGATACCAACATCATCATCGATGGCCGGATCTCCGGGATCTGCGCGGCGGGTTTTCTCGGAGGCGCGCTCGTGGTGCCCCGCTTCGTCCTCGAGGAACTGCAGAAGATGGCTGATGCCTCGGATGAGATCAAACGGAGTCGCGGTCGCCGGGGGCTCGACACGCTCAACTCGATAAAAACTTCGGGTGGAGTCGACCTTGCGATTCACGACGAGGCCTTTGAAGGCGGGCTCTCCTCCGACGCGAAAATGCTGCAGCTTGCGGATCTACTCGATGCCCGTATTCTCACGAACGATGCGAATCTCGGCAAGGTCGCGCGCCTCAAGGGGATCGCGGTGCTCAACCTCAATGAACTTTCCCTGGCCCTGAAACCGATCGTTTCCCCCGGCGACGAGCTTACCCTCGAGCTGGTGAAAGAGGGGCGGGATGATCATCAGGCTGTCGGCTACCTGCCCGATGGCACCATGATCGTCGTCAACCACGCCAAACGCCATCTCGGCACGCTCCAGCACGTCATCGTTGCGGGAGCCGTCCAGACCAGTGCCGGCCGCCTGATCTTCGCGGAACTGAAGAAGTAAGGGGCGCCTTCGGCACCTCCTTAGCGCGATCGCGCCAAAAACTGGAAAGAGGCCTCGGGGTCTCAAACCCCAGTTCGTCTCCCTCCCCCATGTCGACCCTGCTCCATACCGCCGCTCTCGCGGCGATTCTCGTCTCTACCGTGGCTCCAGCCGTGGCTGCCGCTCCGGATACCAAGCCGGGCATCGATCCTGTTGCCGCTGCGGCCCGCATCGATGAACTCGTCCTCGAGGGGCTGAGGAAGGCAAAGGTCGAGCCGAACGCCGATACGAGCGACGAGGTTTTTGTCCGTCGCGTCCATCTCGACCTCATCGGTCGAATTCCGACCAAGGCTGAGACCCTCGCGTTTCAGGGGTCGCAGGAGCCTGACAAGCGCGCCAAACTGGTCGGTTCCCTGATCGGCTCCGACGGCTACGTCTCGCATCAATACAACTGGTTTGCCGACATCCTTCGGACTCGCACTTCGATCTCCGGCAACGGCCAGAGCGTCGGTGCGGGCATGGCCTACGAAAAGTGGATCAAGGACGCGATTCGCGCCAACAAGCCCTACGACGAGATCGTTTACGAGCTCGTCACGGCCTCGGGCAGCAGTTGGGAGAATCCCGCGGTCGGATTTTATCTGCGGGATTTCGGCATGCCACTCGACAATCTTGCGATCACCACCCAGATCTTTCTCGGGACCCAGATCGTCTGCGCCCAGTGTCACAACCATCCCTTCGATTCCGTGACCCAGATGGACTACTACCATCTCGCCGCCTTCACCTACGGAATGAGCGGCACGAACGGCCACCCCGTCCAGCAGGCGGCGATGGAGAGGGTCGCGCAGGAGCGCGCCGAGGCGGCGAAAGCCGAGGGCAGCGAGAAAGGAAAAGGAAAAGCCAGGGGCTAGGGCAAGGGCAAGGCATCAATGGCCAAGTCCGAAAATCCCTACGTTGGTCAGGACGGTGATCTCCGCAAGGCCGCCTCCGAGATTCTTTTCCCGGTGCGGTTCAACAACATTCTTTCCGCCGATCGCGCGCTGCGCCTCCCCAAAGACTACCAATACGACGATGCCAATCCCCTCGCGGTTGTGAAACCCTCGACCCTCTTTGGGCAGGAGGCGGTCCTTAGCGAGAGCGGCTCGCCCATCGAGGCCTTTGGGGAATGGCTTACCTCGCCGGAAAATCCCCGCTTCACCAAAGTGATCGCGAATCGGCTCTGGAAGCGGGCCTTCGGACTCGGCTTGATCGAGCCGGTTGATGATCTCAAGGAGAACTCCGTCGCACCGAACGCCCCGCTCATGGACTATCTCGAGCAGCTGATGCGCGATCTTGATTACGACCTCCAGACTTACCAGCGCATCGTCTACAGCACGAGGGCCTACCAGCGCGAAGCCTCTCTCGAGGAGCCCGTGCCAGGCGCACCATACGACTTCGCCGGCCCCATCCTTCGACGCATGAGCGCCGAGCAGATCTGGGACTCCCTCGTGGCGATGACCGTGACCGATCCGGATCGCCCCGACCGAGCGCGAGTTCTCACGGGCGACAAGCGTCTCGCCGAGGTCCAGCTCATCGCCGAGGCGATTTATGATCAGGAGCCCGCCCAATTCCTGAGGAACCTGCGGGAAGTCGTGAAGATTCAATCCGAGCTTTCCCTCCGGATTGAGGCGGGCGAGAAGAAGGTCGCCGAGGCCCGTGAGAAGGGCGATCCCGATCTCGTCAAGCAGGCTGCCGCCGAGGCAAAGGCGATCAAGAACGAGCTCGACCATCGCATCGAGGAGGTGGTCTATCGGGATGGACTGCAGCGCAAGCTCAACGGGCTGAAAGGGAATCCCGCCGTCGAACCGGCTTCCAAAGTCACCGGCTCCGCCTCGTCTGGCGAAACGGGCGATCTCATTGCCGGTGAGCGTCTTATCGGTGAGTTCGCCCGCACCCTTCTCGCCAATTATGGGACGTTCGAGGAAGGCATGGCCGAAGTCGCCGAAAGCAAGCGCAGCGGCATCATCGGGGAGCTGATCGATGCCATGTTTTCCGAGCGCGAGGCCGCGCTGCGGATCGAGCGTGGAGACGCCCGCGCCGCCGAGCTCGCTGCTTGGAACGTGAAAGACAGGGAAGCCAAGGCCGCCTATCGCACCTTCGATCGCGTCATCCGCGACCGTATGAAGAGAGCCTCCGAGATGACCCAGCCTTCGCCCGCGGGTCACTTCCTTCGCGAATTCGGGCAGAGCGACCGCGAACTTGTCGAGAATGCGAGTCATGACGCCTCCGTCACTCAGGCGCTCGCCATGCTGAACGGCCCGACCCTTTCATCCGTTACGAACCGGTATTCCGTCCTCATGCGCGAGATGAGGGGTGAGAAATTCGAGAACCGTCTTGACACCATCTACCTCACCATGCTCAGCCGTCTCCCCTCGGATGACGAAAAAGCAGTCTTCCGCGAGGCCTGGGCTGCCGATCCCGAGTCCGGGACCGTCACCGGCATCGTCTGGACCGTGTTGAACACCCGCCAGTTCCTCTTTATTCAGTGATCGCCATCATCCCGCCCACCGAGGCCCCCTTTACACGACCATCCGACCCTTTCCCGTCACCCATGAAACTGGATCTCGACCTCTCCCGCCGACATTTTATCGGCCGCGCTGCGAAGTCTTTCCTCGGCGTCAGCGCCCTTGCTTCCCTCCCCGACGTCAGCCGGGCCGCCGGGGCCGGGGCCTCTTCCGCCAAACAGGTTGCGACCGCAAAGCGCGTCATCTACCTCTACATGGACGGGGGCATGTCCCATCTCGATACCTTCGATCCGAAAACGGATGGCGAAGTGATGGGACCCACCAAGCGCATCGACACCAAGGTGGATGGTCTGAAGCTCTCCGACAATCTCCCCCTCCTCGGCCGTCAGGCCGAGCAGCTGGCGGTGGTGAATTCGATGATCTCGACCCAGGGCGCCCACAAGCAGGGCAATTACTACATGCATACCAGCTACGAGATCCGCACCTCGATCCGTCACCCCGCGATGGGTGCCTGGTTGCTTAAGTTCAACGGACGCGACAATCCTTCGTTGCCCGGCAACGTCATGATCGGGAACAATTCCTCCCATCCCGGGGCCGGATTCTTCGAGGCGAGCCTTTCCCCCCTGATGCTCCGGGATCCCGAGGGTGGCCTCCAGAACAGTGAAATGTCGCGGGGCATGACCGAGGAACGTTTCAATTTCCACCGCTCTCTCGCCGAAAAACTCGACCAGCCTTTTGTCGATCGCTACGATCAGAAGAACGTCCGGGCCTACACCGACATGTATGCCGATGCGATCAAGCTGATGCGGAGCAAGGATCTCGCCGCCTTCGACCTCTCCGCCGAGCCCGAGGCATTGAAAGTGCGCTACGGCAAAAATCCCTTCGGGCAAGGTTGTCTCCTCGCCCGGCGGCTCCTCGAGCACGGCGTCCGCTTCGTCGAGGTCTCCATGGGCGGTTGGGACACGCACAATTCGAATTTCATCAACGTGCCGACCCAGGCTGCGGGCCTCGACGCCGCCTTCTCGACCCTGCTCGACGATCTCCAGCGCCGCGGCATGCTCGACGATACTCTCGTCGTCCTCGCCACCGAGTTCGGGCGCACGCCCGAAATCAATTCGAACGAGGGGCGCGATCATCATCCCCAGGCCTTCACCTGCGTCCTCGCGGGCGGCGGGGTCAAGGGTGGCACTGTCCATGGCAAAACCGACGAGCGAGGTGCCAAAATCGTCGAGAAACCCGTGAAGGTGGGCGACTTCAACGCCACGATCGGCTATGCCCTTGGTCTGCCGCTCGATCAGGTGCTCTATTCACCAAGCATGCGGCCCTTCACCGTCGCCGACAAAGGGCAACCGCTCGTGGAGCTTTTTGGGTGATTCCGGGCGGGTTTGACTGGGGCGTTTTGGAAAACTTTTTCGGATTTTTTCCGCATGAAACTCCCTCCGAATCGTCTCAGGAAATAAGCGAATCGCGGACTCGTGAAGCGACCTCGCTTTCCTTTAAAACTCCATGAAACACTCCCTGATCCTCAGTCTCCTCGGTCTCGTGGCCGCTTCGACGCTCGTTTCCTGCACCCCGGGTGAGCGCGGTGCCCTCATCGGCGGTGCCCTTGGTGCCGGCACTGGTGCCCTCATCGGTGATGAAACCGGAGCTCTCGTCGGTGGCGCGATTGGCGCCATCGCCGGCTCCGAAATTTCGAAGAACCGGGCCGCGCGTAATCACTATTACAACACTCACGGAGGTCCTTATTACGGGGGCGGTTACGGCTACGCGTCCCCGCCTCCTCCGGCTTACCGCGGTGGTTACCGGGGTGGTTACCGGGGTTACTGATCGGGGGATCCGAGATCCGACACCGAACGTTGAAAGAGCGGGAGGGGATTGACCTTCCCGCTTTTTTGTTTCCCACAGCGCGCCTCAGACGGCGCGCCGTTTGAAGTAAACAGTCGCCAAGGGCGGCACCTCGACTTGAATCGAATAGGGGCGACCGTGCGACTCCTGTGGACGGGCGGGGATACCCCCGGCCGAGCCAATGTTCGACCCGCCGTAAAGAGAGGAATCGGAGTTCAGGATTTCTTCGTAGAAGCCCCTCTCGGGCACTCCGATCCTGTATCCCGACCTTGCGACGGGGGTGGCGTTTACCAGCACCACGACGATCTCGCCGCGGCGACTGCGGCGAATGAACGCGAAGAGGCTGTGTTTCGCGTCGTTGTGGTCGATCCACTCGAAACCATCCGGCTCGTGGTCGAGCTCGTTCAGAGCTGGCTCGGAGATGTAAAATCGATTGAGGTCGCGGACGAGGCGCTGGACGCCGGCGTGTTCTTCAAAATCGAGGAGATGCCAGGGCAGGCTCACGGCGTGGTTCCACTCCTCCGACTGCCCGAAATCGAGACCCTGGAAGAGGAGTTTTTTCCCGGGATGCGCGAACATCCAGGCGAGGAAGAAGCGCACGTTCGCCATCTGCTGCCAACGGTCGCCGGGCATCTTTCCCACGAGCGAACCCTTGCCATGGACGACCTCATCGTGGCTGAGCACGAGCACGTAGTTCTCGTGATAGGCGTAGACCATCGAGAAGGTCGCCTTGCCGTGATGATACTTCCGATGGACCGGCTCATGGCCCATATAGGAAAGCGAGTCGTTCATCCAGCCCATGTTCCACTTGAAGCCGAAGCCGAGTCCACCCTTGTCGACGGGACGGGAGACGCCGGGAAAGGCTGTCGACTCTTCCGCGAGAGTCATGATCCCCGGATTCTCCTCGTAGCAGACCTGGTTGAGCTCCTTGAGGAAAGCGATCGCCTCGATATTCTCACGACCGCCGTATCGGTTCGGGATCCACTGGCCTTCCTCGCGCGAGTAGTCGAGGTAGAGCATCGAGGCCACCGCGTCGACGCGGAGTCCGTCGATATGGTATTCCTGCAGCCAAAACATCGCGTTGCTGATGAGGAAATTCCGCACCTCATTTCGTCCGTAGTTGAAGATCAGGGTGCCCCAGTCGGCATGCTCGCCTTGGCGGGGGTCGGCGTGCTCGTAGAGAGCGGTGCCGTCGAACCGGGCGAGGCCGTGGACGTCTTTCGGGAAGTGGGCCGGCACCCAGTCGAGAATTACCCCGAGGCCGCGCTGGTGACAGCGGTCGACAAAGGAACGGAACTCGTCGGGCGAACCAAAGCGGCTCGTCGGGGCGAAGTAACCGCACCCCTGGTATCCCCACGATCCGTCGTAGGGAAATTCCGCCACCGGCATCAGCTCGAGGTGCGTGTAGCCCATGTCGGCGGCGTAATCGACAAGCTCTTCGGCCAGCTCGCGGTAGGTGAGGAAGCGGTCCCCGTCCTCGTGTCGGCGTTTCCACGAGCCGAGGTGGACCTCGTAGATCGAGATGGGTCCGTGATAGGGATCCCGAGAGGCGCGTTTGGCCATCCAGGCGCCGTCTTTCCAAACGTAGCGACCGAGATCGTGGACGATGCTGGCGGTCTGGGGGCCGTGTTGAGAGAAAAAGGCGAAGGGGTCGCTCTTGGCGAAGAGGCCCCCGCTGGCGCCGACAATCTCGAACTTGTAAAGATCACCCGGACAGACGTGGGGCAGGAAGATCTCCCAGACACCGTTGTGGTTCCTCATCGGGTGGACCCGGCCGTCCCAACCGTTGAAGTCTCCAATCACGCTTACCCGGTGGGCGTTTGGGGCCCAGACCGCGAAGGCCACCCCGTCGGTCCCGCCGAAAGTTCTCGGATGGGCGCCCATTGCTCTCCACAGGCGTCGGTGAGTGCCTTCACCGAGGAAATGGATATCCTGCTCTCCGAGCACGGGGCCGAAGGAGTAGGGATCGACGAGGGGATCGGTCACGACCTCGCCGAAGGTGAAGATGAGACGGTAGGAGAAGGGTGCCTTGCAATCGGGGAAGAGCTGTTCGTAAAATCCCTCGCGATGAAGGCACTTCATCTCGATCGGTTCATCGCCTTCGACGGAGACCTTGACACCCGCCGTGAAGGGACGGAAGACGCGCAGCACCATGCCGCCCCCCGAGGGGCTTTGATGGAGCCCGAGAAAGGAAAAGGGGTCGCTGTGCGACGCCCCGAGAATCAGCGCGACTTCGTTCGGAGGACTCGCGCAAGTGCTTGGTGTTGTGAACATCACGATCAGCTTAGGTCAGAAACCGAAATTTCGAAAGCGGGGTTCCGTGAATCGGTTAGCTTGGCTTAGCATCTTCAGTGCCATGTCACGAATTCCCCACCGATTCCATCCCGTCCCCTTCGAGTATCATCAGGAACTCGAAATCGAAATCGATTCCCTAACGAACCTCGGAAAAGGGGTGGGTCGATACGGGGACTGGGTCGTTTTTGTTTCCCACGCCCTCCCGGGGGAGTTGGTGAAGGCGCGCGTTTTCCGCAATAACGCCAATTTTTCGGAGGCCGACCTCGTCGAGGTGCTGCGACCAAGCGCGGGACGGGTCGAGCCTGCTTGCCATCTCTTCGGCCAGTGTGGCGGCTGCCAGTATCAGAACCTCTCCTACCCCGCCCAGCTCGAGTGGAAGCAGGGGCAGGTCGCCGAGCTCCTCCGTCGCATGGCCGGGATCGAGTTCCCCGTCTCGCCGGTGATGCCTTCGCCCGTCACCTACGGCTACCGGTCGAAGATCACCCCGCATTTCCAGAAACCCGAACACGGCAAGATCGGTCCGATTGGCTTCCTCATCGAGGGCAGACGCCAGCAGGTCCTCGATGTGCCGCGATGCCCCATCGCTTCGGATTCCATCAACCGCGCCCTCGAAAACGTGCGCCGCGAGGTGCGGGGCAACGCGCGCAGCTACAAGAAGGGTGCCACGCTCCTCCTCCGCGACTCGCTCGATGGGCGTGTCCGCACCGATCCCACCGAGATGGCCGAGGAGCAGGTCGGTGAAGTCGTCTTCTCCTTCCATGCCGGCGAGTTTTTCCAAAACAATCCCCACATCTTGCCAGCCTTCACCGACCACGTTCGTTCCGAGGCCCTCGGCGATGGAGACGTCAACCATCTCGTCGATGCCTATTGCGGATCGGGATTGTTTTGTCTCACCGCCGCCAAGTCCTTCACCGAGGCCGTTGGCATCGAGATCAGCGAATCGTCGGTGGATTGGGCGAAGCGCAATGCTGACCGCAACGGGATCACGAACTGCCGTTTCATTCAGGGCGACGCTCCTGACCTCTTCGCCAAGGTCACGTTCCCTCCCTCCCGCACCGCTGTCGTCATCGACCCGCCGCGCAAGGGGAGCAGCCCCGAATTTCTCTCCCAGCTCGTCGATTTCGGCCCCCGGCGCATCGTTTACGTCAGCTGCGATCCCGCGACCCAGATCCGCGATCTCGAGTGCCTCAAGGACGCCTACGAGATCACCCGCATCCAGCCCTTTGACCTCTTCCCCCAGACCCGGCACCTCGAGTGTGTCGTGACCCTGCAGAGGAAGTGACCGGGAAGGGGATCTCCGGAGAGTTCGTGCTTGAACTGGACCGGGAAACACCCCATCGTGCGTCCGTTCCCCACGACCTCCTGCGGGTGTCGTTCAATGGTAGGACGCGAGCTTCCCAAGCTTGAGACCGGAGTTCGATTCTCCGTACCCGCACCAAGGCCCTTTCCGAGCTGGAAGGCTTGATAAATCAGGAAACGCCGACGCCACGGATTCCGTCAAACGTCTCTGGACTTGCTTGTAGGGATCAGAAGGGCGGATCGGGAGTGTTCGCTCCTTTGTTGGCGCTACTTGGCACGAGCAGCGCGAACGCATGATCGAGAGCGGCGAGATGAAGCGGGAGGGCGACGTCCTCGTCGTTTCGAAGAACCTCCTCTTTCCAAACCCCAGCAAGGCGGCGGCGATGCTGATGGGACGGAGCGCCAACGGCTGGACCGAGTGGAAGACCCGGGACGGGAGGACGCTCGATGCCGTGAAGCGGCAGGACACCTGACCGCGCCCCGGACACTCCGCGGCCGGCCAGATCAATGGGCAACCGCTGGCGGATTGATACGCTCGTTGAGAACCCGCCCTCTGAATACGATCGTTTGAAACGTCAGCTTGAGCATGTTCATCCGGTCCGCCAGAGAGTTCGGAACCCTGGTGCGCTTCGAGCGCGAAGGGCGGGGCTGGAGTCAGAGCCAGTTGGCCGAGAGAGTCGGCGTCAGCCTGCCCTGGATTTCCCAGTTCGAGCGGGGCAAAGCGACGGCTCAGATCGACCTGGTGTTGAAGACCCTCGCGGCGCTGAACATCCGCTTGTGGGCCGGAGAACCGCCCAAGCCCTCCGGATCGAAATCCGCGATGATCAACCTGGACGATCTGTTGGGAGGCCTCTCAGGATCGACTCAAATACCAGCGGATGATCCCGAGCCATCGCCCCGAAACCCCTTGCGGCGATGACCGAACCCTTGGAAGCGATCCACGACGGTCGCCGCGTCGGGCGCCTGACCTACTCGGACGATAGGCTGACGTTCGCCTACGACGACGAGTGGCGCGGCGATTTCGATGCCTTCCCCCTGTCGTTGTCGATGCCCCTCGTCGTCGGAGTCGCGCCTTTCGGGATGCCCCGCCGTCCGCCCTCGGTATCGCGGTAGAGGGCGGTCTTTGCCTGCGCACCGGCGGGCTGAAGTGACCTTCGTCTCCGAGGCGGTAGACCGCCTCGCATTTGAGGCTGCGCCAGAGCCGTTCGATGAAGACGTTGTCCTGATCTGGGCGGCGGAATGCGCCAATCGGGGCTCAGGAGATCGCAAGATACGAATGGTGGAAAGACTCGTGTTTCGTCATGCTGACGAGATGAAAAGAAAGACCCCTCCCGCCGTCGAGGAACGCACCGAGATCCGTGAGCTCACTCACCGCGCCGAGGGATCGCGTCAATCCCTGAAGCCCGTCGAGCGTTCGCGCCAGCGCCGCCAACCGAAGACGGGCGGGAGCGGTGGTCACGCGAAAAAGCGGGGTGAGTGAGAGGGAAAAACGGAAGGTCCGCGTCGATTTCCAGTAGTTCAGTTCTGGGGCTTTGGTTGTTCGATCTTCCGGACTTCGAGGCCTTCGATGCTGCATGAGACCATGCGCACGTCGAGTTCCATTCCCTCGCACGTGCCGAGAACCGCAACCGGTTGTCCCGTGGCGAGGATCGTGGTGCGGTCGTTCCGGTTCACGAGTCGTCCCTGGCTCGCGAGCACCTCGACGTGGAAACTCGCGTCGCGACGGATGAAACAGCGCACACGGCTTTCCGTGTTCGTTTTGAGAATGACGATGACGTCTTGCGATGCCGACTCGAAGGCCTCGATGATGCCTACGACCTTGAGGTAACGGCCCGCAAAGTCCGTCGTGGCCTTGTCCTTGTTGCTGCGCCAGGCCGTGGCCAGTTCATCCGCGCTCACCTCGACGGGTTTGAGAAGGGCACTGCGATCATTGGCCGCGACCTTGTCGCCCACCGCCTGCTGGAGCCGCGCATTTTCATTCTTCAACGCCTCGACCTCCGACCGGAGCTTGCCGACTTCGGTGCGCAGGGCGTCGACCGTTTCGGTGGTTTTCAAATAGGATTCCTTCAGTTCCTGAAGCTGGGTCGGCAGGCTGGTGACGGAATCGGGCACTTTGAGCTCCTTCACTTTATTGAAAAGGTCTCCCAGTGAGGATCCACCCGACTCCTTTCCATCCTGCGCCATGGACTTCTGCGCGTCCACCAGAGAGAGCGCGAGGGCAAAAACGAGAGGAAGGGACCTTGCTGGGTTCATGGTTCAGTGTCTCGGATGCTCCCGATCGTGCCAATCAAAAAATTCGGCGCTGGGCGCGATTGCGGCGGGAATTACGACGAACGGTGTGTGACGATTTCGGGCTTGAACCACAGTGTTTTTCCACAGATTGAGCTGGCCTTTGCGACGATCTTACGTGGTGACAGGCTCAGCCCTGAATGCGGAATGGAATGGACGAAGAAATGGGGACAAGGGAATGCCTAGGCCTCGTTTCCAAGATCCCTTCCATTCTTTCCATTCCCTTGTCCCCATTCTTTTGTCCCACCTCTTATCGCACCCCATGAAAACCCGCCGCCATTTCCTCCGCAGCACCGGCACGATCATCGCCCTGCCGGCCCTCGAGTCGATCGGCTTCCGACGCTTCTCCCGTGCCGCCGCCGCCACGCCGCCGAAACGGATGGTCTTCCTCGGCTTCGGCTGGGGCGTGACGAACGAGACCTGGTTCCCTGACCAAGCCAAAACCGGTGCCGGTTGGGAAATGTCCGAAGGGCTCAAGCCGCTCGAACGCCACCGGCAGGAGATCACCGTGGTGCAGGGCTGCTCCAACAAATACAACAACGAGGCCCACTGGGGCAGCACCTTCTGGCTCACCGGGGCGAACCGCTACGCCCAGCCCGGACAGAGCTTCTCGAACAGCATCAGCGCGGACCAGGTCGCGGCGGCGCATCTGGGACGGGAGACGCGTTACACCTCGATCCAGCTCAACACGTCCGACGCGCAGAACTCCGGCCACGGTCCCGGTCTTTCCCTGGCCTGGGATCCGCGGGGCAAGCCGCTTGCCGGACTCGAAAATCCCGTTGCTGCCTTTCATCGTCTCTTTTCCACCGACACCACTCCCCTGAGCGAACGTCAGGCCATGCTCGCGCAGCAGCGCAGCGTCCTCGACACGGTGATGGAGGATGCGAAGCGGGTGCAAAATGGTCTCACGAAGGCGGATACCGACAAGCTCGACGAATACTTCCAGAGCATCCGCGACATCGAGACGCGCCTCGGCAAGGACGAACAATGGCTCAGCGTGCCGAAGGCGAGGCCGGAGATGACAGAGCCGAAGCCGGGCCTCGCGGGGAAGGAGGAAATCCAGGTGATGTACGATTTGATCGTCGCGGCTCTGCGGACCGACAGCACCCGCGTCCTCACCTACCGCCAGCCTGTCGGGACGCTGCTGCAGAGCCTCGATATCAAGGTGGCGCCGCACGACATGAGCCACTACAGCCCCGGCGATCGCATGGCCGCCTCGCAGAAGCGCGACGCCGTGCAAAGCGAGCTGCTCGCCGTTCTCCTCGACCAGCTCAAGGCGGTGAAAGAGGCTGATGGGTCGAGTCTTTTCGACCACGTCGCCCTTGCCTACGGCAGCAACATCCGCACGATCCACTACCTCGACAATTGTCCGACCCTGCTGACCGGAGGCGGTGCGAACCTGAAGCTCGGCCAGCATCTAGTCCTGCCGAAGGACACGCCCCTCTGCAACGTCTGGCTCACCCTGCTCCATGGCCTCGGCCTCGATCCGAAAGAACACGTCCGCCACGGCGACAGCACCGGGGTGGTGAAGGAATTGCAGGCGTGAGGATGCAGAAGTTGGACATGGGAATGGGGACAGGGGAATCGATTCCAGGGTTTTGGAGTCTAGTTGATGACGGTGGTGACCTGCATCGTCGTTCCCCGAAAGTTGAGCCATTGAAAACCCCGGAGCGGCAGGCACTTCAAGAGCGATCGTAGGTTTATCTCGTGATGAATTCCATCTTCCAGGGAAGTAATGACAAATCCGACCTGTTCGTCGTGCCGGGCGACACGGTGATATCCGAGAAGTGCTCCTCCCCTTGTCACCGGAGTCCGCGTCACACAATCGGCCTCGCCACCGTGGAAATGAATCAGGGCCTCTTCAAACAAATGCCCGTCCAGAAAGCCCCCCCATTCCCTGAGGCAATCTTCGGCCATTTCAGAAAGCGATCCGCATTGATCCGACAAGGGTTGCCAGCGATCAAGATCAAGGTCGATATCGAATCGGTCGACCTTCCTGAATGGACATCTTCGCAGCCTGCCCTCCACCTTGGCACCTCCGAAGTTCAGAAGCTTGATCCGGTCCGTTCCGACCAACGCACCATAGTGAAAGGCCTGTGCATCATGGACAGCCGAAAGCCGATCGACAGCCTTCAATTCGTAGATCATTCCGTCTACCACCAAATCCAGACGGTAAACCTTCGAAAAGCCGCGAAAGGTGACTTCAACTGGGGCCTGAGTGCGAACATCGGCAAACCCCACTGCCCTCAGTCTTGCTGCGAGATCGCTTTCATAAACGGCCTCCTCACAAAGCCGGCCCAATTCATTCTGACATTGGTAGGCGCAACGCATCACCACCTCGTCAATCTCATCAAACTCTTGATCACTAAGAGACCTGTTCCCAACGGAATGAATGATCGGCATACGAAATCGAAATTTAATGAGCCAGGTTCGCGTGGCAAGGGGGATCTAAACAACGCCAAAAGCCATATCCAATATCCCTCATTCCCCTGTCCCCATTCCCTTGTCCCATTCCTCCTCCTCCTCCCCACCATCGCCCAAGCCGCCCCGCCGCGGGCCGCGCTCGATGAATCGCACCGGACCTTTCTCCGCGAACACTGCACCACCTGCCACAACGCCGAGAAGCAGAAGGGGAAGGTGCGGCTCGATGACATTCCCTTCGTCCTCGACGACATCCCCACCGCCGACCTCTGGCAGAAGGTCCTCAATTCGGTGAACTCCGGCGAGATGCCGCCCGAGGACGAGCCGCAGCCGGCCGACGAGGCCAAGACCGCCTTTCTTGATGCCCTCTCCGGCACCCTCGTGACCGCGCGCGACGTCCTTTCCGACGTCGAGGGCCGCATCACGATGCGGCGGCTCAACCGGCGCGAATACAAAAACACGATCCGGGACCTGCTCGGCGTGGCCGTGCCCGCGGGCGAACTGCCGGCCGATGGAGGCGCCGGCACCTTCGACACGGTGGGCTCGTCGCTTTTCCTGTCGAGCGACCAGTTCGAGCAATACCTCGCGCTCGGGCGTCAGGCGGTCGATGAGCACTTCGCGCGTTTTGTCGCGCCCGTTCCGGGAAAGGAATGGAAGCTCCGTATCGAGGTTGAAGGCACCAATCAACGCATCCAAAAGGGGTTCGAGGAGCGCACCGACGCCCGGCGGCGTTACCTCGAATGGACCACGGCGGTGGACGCCGCCGCGGCCAAGCCGGAGAATGCCGCGCTGGCCGATCGCATCCGCGCGGAGAAGAAGGATGATCCGAAGCACCTCCACGCCGAATGGCAGCGGACTCAGGGCGCTCCCTCGCCCAGCGCCTTCGGTTTCACGGACGCCGTCCATGCCGAGCAGATGGGGCGGCGGGATTGGGACCATTTCGTGCCGCACCATCGTGCCTATCTGGAACACCCGCTGACGAAGACAGGCACCTTCCTGACGATCGACGACGCCTACGTGAACTCGCGTCAGATCTTCCAACTCCCGGGCGACTGGCCGGCGGGCGATTATGTCCTGCGCGTCCGCATCGCCGCGATGGACGGGATCCCGCGTGAACGCCGCTTCGTGGAGTTCGGTCCGCAAGATCCCAGCGGGGTTTGCACGGTGAGCAGCACGCATGAGGTCACGGGCACGGCCGCGCAACCGCAGGTCCTCGAGATTCCCCTGAAGCTCACGGATTCGAAGACCCGTCTCTTCATGTTCCGCGAGCGCGGCTCCCATGACTCGGATGCTGCCGCGAGCCGCCTCTTCGCCGAAGCGAAGCAGCGCAACGGCATGGGACCCGAGTTGGCCTTGTGGATTGACTGGATCGAGGTGGCGAACAAAGCCGCGGCGAGACATCCTGTCGGCAAGCCGCAGAAGCTCCGCAAGGATCCCGAGCAGTGGGCGAACCAATACATGCCCGTCTATGCGAAGGGCTATGCCGAAAAATACGAGCGCTTCCAGAAATGGTGCGCCACGATCGACGAGGCTGCGAAGAAACCCGCGAATGCCGACACCGTGAAGAAGTTGCGCGAGGAGCCGCGCATTAAGCAATCGCCGCACCTTTTCTACAGCCGCTTCGCCGAGATCAAAGACGCGCCCGCGCCGACGCAGTTTGGCTTCCGCGACGTGGACGACGCGCAGTTCGCCCGCAGCGAATACACCTACCACTTCCGCTACTACGACGACTACCAAAAGCTCCCCGCGCGCGACACCGGCACCTGGCTCATGCTTTACAGCCTCGGCCGCTACACCGGCATCGCCGCGCCGGAGAAGTGGCCTGCGGGCAAATACACATTGCGCATCCGTCTCGCCGCCAGCGATGAATCGCCGAAGGAGCGCCGCTTCATCGAGATCGGCACCGGCAAAGCCGACGCGGCGGATTTCAACGTGCTCAGTTCGCACCAGGTCACCGGCACCCTGGCGCATCCGCAGACCCTCGAGATTCCGGTCACGATCAATGCGACCGGCGACCGCAATTTCGCGATCCGCGACAAACGCCCCAACACTCGCGAGGCCGAATACGCGATGTTCCGCGAGGCCTGGGACAAGACCGGCACGGGTCCGAAGCCCTGCATCTGGATCGACTCTGTTGCTCTCGAGGGACCCCAGGCCGCCGAGCCGCCGGCGGTCACAAAGACGATCCGCCAACGCCGCGAGGTCGAGTTGCACGCCAACGCCATGGTCGGGGGCACCTACAACGGTTACTTCAAAGGCGGCCACGAGGCGGCGAAGAAATTCCTTGAGACCAAGCAGCCGCAAAAGGGCATCCCCGACGAGGCCGAAGCGAAGTTCCGCGTCAAGGTTTTCGAGGAGCATGGTCCCAGCTTCGAGCGTTATCTCAACGATCCGCTCACGAAGACCGGCGCCTATCTCACGATCTACAACGTCCACACCGAAGAGCTCATCACCCTGCCGCCCGACCATCCCTCGGGTTGGCTCAAAACGAAGCACGAGGTCGAACAGGCCGAGCCGGGCGAATACATGCTCCGTTTCCGCATCGGCGCGGTGAAGGGCACGCCGGAGGAGCGGCATTTCGTCGAGCTCGGCAGCCGGATGAAGCCGGAGGAGCGGGAAGACTTCACCTTGATGCAGACCTTCCAGATCAGCGGCTCCGCCGACTCGCCGCAGACGATCGAGGTGCCTGTCAGTATCTCCGCCGGCGGGCCGCGTAGCTTCGTCCTGCGCGAGAAGCGCGATGTAAAACTCGATCACGAGGTCTACACCGCCGCCCGCAAGGAGACCAAGGTGGGCCCGCCTTCCGCGTTGTGGATCGATTGGGTCGAGTGGGAGGGACCGATCCGGAAGCCCGCGGCGGAAACCCTGACAAACACCCAACGCATCCAACCCGAGTCGCGCCGCGCCGACGTCGAGCGCGGGCATCTGCGATACAAATACCTCAACGAGCAATACGCCAAATGGCAGGCCGCCGGGGCCGACGAGGCGAGGCTGAAAGAGTTCGACTTCACCGACAAGTCGCACGCCGAGTTCGCGAAGGTCGTTTGGGATCAAAACAACCGATGGTTCCAGCAGTATCTGGATCGCCCCTTGTCCCACACAGGGCTCTACCTCGACAACACCGTGCAGGAGACGAGCGAGCACGTCGTCGACTTGCCCGCCGACCTCGCCACGGGCGACTATGTCATGCGCGTGAAGATCGGCCGTGTCGCCGGCATGCCGGAGGAGCGGGCCTTTCTCTCCTTCGTCGAGGCGAGTCCGATCGACAAGGACGACCGCACCTTCCTCGCGAACAAGCAGATCACCGCGCCGATCGACGCGCCCGAGGTGGTCGAGCTGCCTTTCCGGATCCGGCCCGGAGGTCCGCGCAAGTTCATCCTCATGGAGAAGCGGCCGCTCAAGAAGGAGGCCATCAGCCTGCCCGGCCGCACCCGACAGATCGAGGATCCGAAGCAACGCGATCCCGTGCTCTGGATCGACTGGATCGAATGGGAAGGGCCGGTCGCGGGCTCCGGAACGCGGAACCACATTCCCCCCGAGCTGTTACCCGGAGAGACGGAGGCCCGCGCCGTGCTCGAACGCTTCGCGGCCCGCGCCTTCCGCGGCAAGACGCCCTCCGCGGCCTACCTCGACAAGCTGACCGCCCTCCACGACGCCCGCATCGCGGCCGGCGATCCGTTCGATCATGCCATCCGCGAGCCTTTGAGCGTGATTCTGGCTTCGCCGGGCTTTCTCTACATTCAGGAAGTTGGGACAAAGGAATTAGGACAAGGGAATAAACCCTCTGAGTCCCATTCCCCTGTCCCCATTCCCTTGTCCCAACCCGAACTCGCCTCGCGCCTCTCCTACTTCCTCTGGAGCGCCCCTCCCGACGAGACCCTCCTCGAGGCCGACCTCACCGATCCCGGCACGCTCACCCGCGAAGTCGACCGCCTCATCACCAGCCCCAAGGCCGACGAGTTTGTGAGCGGTTTCGTTCACCAGTGGCTGCACCTCGACCGGCTCGATTTCTTCCAGTTCGACACGAAGCAGTTCCGCGACTTCGACGAAAGCGCCAAGGCCGCCGCCCGCCGCGAGGTCTACGAGACCTTCGCCCACCTCCTTCGGAGCGGTGGCAGCCTTTCCCGTCTCCTCAAGAGCGACGAGGTCCACGTCAACGGTCTCCTCGCCACCTACTATGGCATCGATGGCGTCAGCGGCGACGAATTCCGTCCCGTGAAAGTGCCGGAGGGTTCGCCGCGTGGTGGTTTGTTAGGGATGGCCGCGGTCCTCGCGATGGGTAGCAACGGCGAGCGCACCAGTCCCGTCGAGCGCGGTGCCTGGGTCCTCCGTTACCTCCTCCACAACCCGCCGCCGCCCGCCCCGCCGAACGTGCCCCAGCTCGACCGGCTCGACGGCAAACCCGTCAGTCCCCGCGATCGTCTCCTCGCCCACCAGGAGGAGCCGCAGTGCCTCCAGTGCCACCGCAAGATCGATCCGATCGGCTTCGGCTTGGAAAACTTCAACGCGGCGGGCAAATGGCGCGAGGTCGACTACGATCCCAAGACGAAGAAGGAATGGCCCATCGATCCCGCAGGCGCCTTTTTCAACGGTCCGGCTTTCAAGGATTACTTCGAGCTACGCGATCTCGTCGTGGCACGGAGCGATGACTTCGCGCGCGGCTTCACCGAGGCCCTCATCGAATATGGCCTCGGCCGGCCCTATGGTTTCACCGACGATACCCTCGCTTCGGGAATTGTGGCGCGCGCGGAGGAGGAGGATTATTCGGTCCGGGCGTTCATCCAGGCCCTCGCCGCAAGCGGGGCCTTCGGAGAAAAGTGAGGAGCCGTCACCGGAGTTCGCTCTCCACTTTCACGCTGAAATCCGGCTGCACCGTCGCCCTGACCCGATAACGTCCCGAAGCCTCGAAATAGCCGTCCGCGGGCGGTGCATGGGTCGCGCCTTTCGCCTCGAAGGTCAGGGACAGTCCCGTGTCGGCGGAGGGTCTCACCTCGACCGTTTTCTGCTCTCCGGGCGCGAGCGAACCGAGCGGTTCGGAAAAGCCGCTTCCCGAGATGACGAGACGGGCCATGGGTTCGGCCGATGTGTTCACCACCGTGACCCGCGGATGCCGCGAGCATGAGGTGGCGGGGACGAGGCAGAGCAGAATAAGGAAAAGGGTGGGGCAAATCCGTTTCATGGCACCAGTTTCGCCCGATCCCGTGAACCGCGCATGAAGTTCCTGCGGAATTTTCCGGGAACGGCGACGATCCGGCCTGGTCCGGTCGCCGATCCGACCCTGTTGGATCGTGATCGGGCCGATCTCGATGGAATGGGACAGGGGAATGGGGACAGGGGAATGGGAAAAGAAAATTCCTTTGTCCCCATTCCTCTGTCCATCAGGGCGGAGGCTCCAGCGAAAACACCTTGTCGAGATTCCATCCTCCCGGACGTAGTATCGGAGGATCCCACATGCTGCCGCCCGAAACCATCGCCGCCGTCCTTCTCGCCGAGCGTCTTCCGCTGACGGCTTACTTCGCCTCGGTCACGCGCGACTTCCATCTCGCGGAGGATGTCTTCCAGGAGGTCTCGGTGAAGGCGGTGGGACGGGCCACGGAATTCGAGTCGCCGTCCCATGTCCTCAACTGGTCGCGCGTCGCGGGGCGGAACCGCTCCATTGATCTCCTGCGAGCCCGCGACGGCCGTTATGTGGGATTGAGCGAAGCCATGCTCGCCACCCTCGCCGCGGAATGGCCGGAGCAGGCCGAGTCCGATCCGATGCAGGAGGCCCTGCGCTTTTGCCTCGAGCCCCTCACGCCGAACAATCATGAACTGCTGCGCCTTCGCTACTTCGAACGGCGCTCCTGCGCCGAGGTCGCGGCGATCATGGGCAAGAAGATCGAAACCGTTTACCAGGCCCTCACCCGGCTGCATCGGGCGCTGGGCGATTGCCTCAGGCACCGCATCGCTTCACCGGAGACCGCCCCATGACCGATCCCGAGTTTTTTGAAAGGGTCGTCCGTTATCAGGACGGCGCCCTTTCGTCCATCGAAATCGAAGACCTCGAACGTGCCCTGCGGGAAGACCCGGAACGGCGGCGGCATTTCGCCGAATGGCAACTGCGCTCGATGGCGCTGCACGATCATTTCCGGCAGGAAGCCTTCCGCGTGCCATCTGCCGCGCTCGAACGCAGGCGGGCCAATCGCATTTCCCTGCGTCCGCTGCTGGCCGCGGCGGCGGGGATCGTCATCGGGCTTTTCGGTGCTTCGGTCGTGTGGGCGATCTCGACGCCCGAGTGGATCGCGACGGCCTCCCGGGTCAGCGGACTGGGAGACGCGGGATTCGAGGAAGGAAGCGCGGGGCCGATCGACACCGGTTTTCCCAAGACGACAGGCCGATGGTCGGGAGACGAGGCCTCTCGGATCGATCTCGACCGAGGGCGTGTTTTGCAATTTGT
>Ga0172376_10000210_pt1 | contig 75328 bp, 67 predicted proteins | sample Lak35m_FD_121114 | JGI IMG/M metagenome (GOLD analysis project Ga0172376, IMG submission 121114) | Freshwater microbial communities from Kabuno Bay, South-Kivu, Congo - kab_092012_35m | ecosystem: Environmental > Aquatic > Freshwater > Lake | place: Democratic Republic of the Congo: South-Kivu... | reverse complement strand
TTCGGCGGAGACGGTCGGTGGGCACGCGCAGAAGAAGGGAGTCGTTGAGGACTATTGGCGCCTGATCAAAACCCACGAGACTGAAACTCTCAACACGACCGGATTCGAGCATGCCTACCGCCGTCTCCGAATGCGGGTGGTTTTCACCTGCGAAACGGTGCAGGGATGGGGCATGACAGGCTGAAGCCTATCCCACCAGGGACGCGTTGATTCCAAGTGCATAATGCCCGCGGGAGACGGCCTACGGAATCGGCCTTCCCAGCCGGTATATTCAGGGCGTTTCAGCTCTCGGGTGGCTGGTGTGATCATGCGAGTCTCATTCCTCACAGCGGTCTTGCTCTTCGGCGTCGTCGCCGTGGTCCGCGCGGAGGAACCGCTCATCGATCCGCCGCAGGCGGTCGCCCCGCCAGCCAAGGAGGTCGCCGCCGACGGCACGGTCTCGATCGTCGTATCGCCACCGGCACAGTTGTCAACCGCCCAGCCCGCCGAGAGTCCGGCCCCTCCGCTGGCAGTCCCGGCGGCGAAGTTGCTCGAACGCGCGGCCGCGCCCCCTGCGGCGTCGTCACCTGAGGCCAGGGCGAGCCGGCCCATGCCGCTCGTGGAGGCGCTCGTGAGGTCCGGCGACCGCTCGCGGCGGCTCTGGATCACGCAGGCCTATTGGAAGGCAACGGCCGCGTTCGCGCAGGTGCACTTCGCGGCGGCCGCGATCGAGCGGCTGGAGATGGTCGCGCCCGGTGCGGCGTCGCACGATCGCGCGGTGCTCGACGCGGCCACAGCCGCGGCCCGCGCCGACCTGGCCACCGACCGCGCAGAACTCGCCGCCGCGCAGCAGGAGCTCTTCGATCTCGTGCGGCTGCCGATCGGCGAGCCGCTGCCCTGGCCTGTCGATCGGCCGCTGACGACGCCCTACCAGACCCACTTCGACACGATCTTCGCCGCCCGTCCGTCCACGGGCCGCACCCGGGCGATCAACCGAATGCTTCCTTCCCGCCACGAAGCGGTCGCGCAGTCTGCCGTCGCCGCGGCCGCCGCCGAGGAGGCTTTTCGAATGGCGGAGGCCGACCACGCGAAGGCGGAGCGGCCGATCGAGGCCGTCGTCGCAGCACATGAGACGCTCGTCGCGCGGGAGCGAGACTTCGCACGGGCGTGCAAGACCTATAACTGCGACATCGCCGAATACGTGATGGCCGTGGCCGATCTCTCGTTGCCCGACGAGCAATTCGCGGTGATGCTCATCGGCACGCCGACGCCGTGGCGACAAAGCCCACCGGCGGTCCAGCCGGCCGGGCTGGTTGCGCCGGCTGCGGCGCCGTCCGGGCTGGTTGCGCCGCCGACGGCGCCGGTAGTGGCTGCGCCTCCCGCCGGCTTCGCGCCCATCGTCCCCGCCCCGGTGCCACCCGTCGCCGCGCCATGATCGCCCCCGCCACGAACGAACAGCTCCCGGCGGTCGCGCCGCTCACCATCGGACCGGTCGTCGTCGATCCACCGGTGCTGCAGGCGCCGATGGCCGGCTACACGAACTATGCGTATCGGCAAGTGGTGCGCGAGTTTGGCGGCGCGGGCCTGCTGGCCACGGAGATGATCGCGGCCCGCAGCGCCACCTGGCTCGAGACGAATCGCGGCGAACATCCCGACCGGCTCTGGGGCGTGCGCGAGGAGCCGCGGCCGCTGGCCGTGCAGATGTGGGACAACGATCCCGACAATCTCGCACAGGTGGGCCGCCGGCTGGCGAAGGATTTTCGGGTGAGCGTGGTCGATCTCAATTTCGGCTGCCCGGTTCGGCAGGTGACCGTGAAGGCCCACAGCGGATCGTGGCTGCTCCGCGATCCTCAGCGTGTCGGCATGATCGTTCAGCGGGTGGTGGAGGCGTGCGATGGCGTGCCCGTGTCGGCGAAGATCCGACTGGGCTGCGCTGAAAGCTGCCGCACGGCCGTGGAGGTTGCCCAGCGGATCGAGGAGGCGGGCGCTTCCTGCCTTACCGTGCACGGCCGCGTGGCTGCGCAATTCTTCTCGGGCAGCGCTGATTGGGACGCCATCGCCGCGGTGAAGCGGAGCGTGTCGCGGCTGCCTGTCGTGGGCAACGGCGACATCGACTCGGCCGAGACCGCGGTCCGGCGGCTCCGCGAGTCGGGCGTCGATGGCGTGATGATCGCGCGGGAGGCCCTCTCGCGGCCGTGGATTTTTGCGCAGACGGCGGCCCTGCTCCGCGGTGAGCCGCAGCCGCCCGACCCGTCGCTCGACGAGCAATACGAGCTCGTGCTGCATCACTACGACCTCGTCTGCCAACGCTTCGGCGTCGAACGCGGCACGCTTCTGATGCGGAAGTTCGCCTGCACGTATGCCCAGGGGCTGCCGGGCGCCCGCGATTTCCGCGGCCGCGTATCGCGCGTGCTCTCGCGGGAAGAATTCCTCGAGATCATGCGGACGAGTTTCCCCGGCCGCGCGGCCAGCGGTGCGCCTGGCGCGTAATTCGCGTCTGGGAAGCGGATTCATTGACAGGCTGAATCCTACCCTACCGGGGGACTCAATGGCATTTTTCGCAAGGCTGCTTGTCATTATTCGGGCACCCCATATAAATTGATTGTCATGAGCCATTCAGCATCGCAAACCGACGGTCGTTCCTCCGACGCAGCTTTGATCGAGTTGTTGCGTGTCGAGGCGTCGCTCGGGATCGGCCAAATGGCCGAGGCGCTCGGCGTGACGGCCACCGCGATTCGCCAGCGGCTCGATCGCCTGATGCGGCAGGGAATCATCTCCCGCGAAAGCGTGGCGGCGAGTGTTTCGCAGACCTCTGCAGAGCCATCGCGTCGTTCCGGCCGCGGCCGCCCTGCCCATGTCTACAGCCTCACTGAAAAGGGACGGCGGACGGGCGGCGACAATTTCCGAGATCTTTCGCTCGTGCTGTGGCGCGAAATCCGTCAGGTTCGCGATCCCGCAATCCGCCAAGGGCTCATCGCTCGCGTGGGCTCCGCAATGGCGGGCATGTATCGCGACCGGATGACCGGCGAATCGGCGGCCGAACGGCTCGAGAGCGTGGCGGGCCTGCTCCGCGAACGGCGGCTTTCCTGCGATGTCCAGCCGGGCGACGCGGTCGGCGGCCTGCCGGTCCTCACCGCCTATGCCTGCCCCTACCCCGAACTCGCCGAGCAAGACCGCGGCATCTGTGCGGCGGAGCGGATCATGCTTCAGGAACTTGTCGGATCTTCCGTCCAGCTCTCCGAATGTCGGCTCGACGGGGCAGCCTGCTGCAAATTCACGGCCACCGGTCAGGGGCTTGCAAATACACCTGTTGAAGCATCGAATGCCGTGCGGTTGATGCCCCAGGTGACACAAAAAGAAGAAAGAAACGGAGCCAGCCGATGACCCAACCACTTGCCCCCTCGAAGCCTTGGATCGAAGGCCGCTTCGAGGAAAACATGGTCCTCACGACCGTCGAGCAGGCGATCAACTGGGCCCGCCAGTCGAGCATCTGGCCAATGACGTTCGGCCTGGCGTGTTGTGCGATCGAGATGATGGCCGCCGGTGCGAGCCGTTACGACATGGATCGCTTCGGCGCCGGTGCCTTCCGCGCCACGCCGCGTCAGGCCGACCTGATGATCGTGGCCGGCACGGTCACCTACAAAATGGCCAGCCGCGTGCGCCGGCTCTACAACCTGATGCCCGATCCGAAATACGTGATCGCGATGGGCGCCTGCACGACCGGCGGTGGCCCGTATTTCAAGTGGGGCTATCACGTCGTCAAGGGTGTCGACCTCGTCGTGCCCGTCGACGTCTACGTGCCCGGCTGCCCGCCGCGTCCGGAAAGCCTCCTCGAGGGCCTGATGCGGATCCAAGACAAGATCCAGGGGCAGCGGATCGCGAAGCGGAAGGACGGCGTCGGCAAGATCGACGACGAACTCCCCGTGCCCCACCACTCCGGCTACGTCGTCTCGCCCGTGGGCGAGGGTGGGCTCGTATTCGACCACCAGAAGGTTCAGGCCTGAGGAAACAATTCATGACTTCACCACAGCGCGCCGTTGAAAAGCTCGTCATCAAGGACCTCCACGTGGCCGTCGAAGGCCAGGAGATCCTGAAGGGGGTCGATCTCACGATCGGCCGCGGCGAAGTGCACGCGCTGATGGGCCCCAACGGCTCGGGCAAGAGCACGCTCGGCTATTGCATAATGGGGCATCCGTCCTACGAGGTCACGGCGGGGTCGATCGAACTCGTTGATGCCGACGGCGGGCGGCACGACATCCTCGCCATGGAGCCCGACGAACGGGCCCGCGCCGGCATCTTCCTCGCCTTCCAGCGGCCGATGTCGATCCCCGGCGTCCGTGTCGCCGATTTCCTGCGGCATTCGGTGACCAACGTCCGCAATCCCGACCGCAAGGAAGGGGAAGAGCTGATGCCGATGCGGGAATTCCGCGACGAGCTCAAGAAGAAGATGTCCGAGCTCTCGATGGATCCCGAGTTCGCCCGCCGCTACGTGAACGACGGCTTTTCGGGCGGCGAGATGAAGCGGGCCGAAATCCTCCAGCTCGCGATGCTGCGGCCGAAGTTTGCGATTCTCGACGAGACCGATAGCGGCCTCGATGCCGACGCCGTGCGTCTGGCCAGCCAGTCGATCGCCAAGATCGGCGGCGCAGAGATGGGCATCCTCATCATCACCCACCACGAGCAGCTCCTCGAACACAACATCCCGCTGAAGACGCACGTCATGCTCGGCGGACGGATCGTTGAATCGGGCGGCCCCGAACTGGCCGCCGAACTCCACAAGAAGGGCTACGAGCGGATTCGGTCCGCCTATCCCGAGGCCGCGACGGTCTGAATCCCGCACACGACACATTCCAGGAGAGCGCACCATGGCCACGGGAATCGACGACTCCTCGACCGGCATCGGCGAGATCAATAAATACGACTTCCGCACCGATGCGCCCGCCGTCTTCAAGGCCCGCAAAGGAATCGACGCCGAGATCGTCTTGCAGATCTCGGAGATGAAGAAGGAGCCGGAGTGGATGCGCGACTTCCGGCTGAAGTCGCTCGAGATCTTCGAGTCGAAGCCGATGCCGAGTTGGGGCGGGAGGCTCGGCATCGATTTCCAAGACATCTACTACTACCTCAAGCCCACCGACAAACAGGGCAAGACGTGGGACGAGGTGCCCGACTCGATCAAGCAGACCTTCGACAGGCTCGGCATCCCTGAGGCCGAGCGGAAGTTTCTCGCCGGCGTGAAGGCGCAGTTCGAGAGTGAGGTGGTCTATGGCTCACTGCAGGAAGACCTCGCCAAGAAAGGCGTGATCTTTACCGACACCGACACGGCCGTCCGCGAGCACTCCGATCTGCTGCGGGAGTATTTCGGCACCGTCATTCCGCCGACCGACAACAAGTTCGCGGCCTTGAACTCTGCCGTCTGGTCGGGTGGCTCGTTCATCTACGTGCCGAAGGGCGTGAAGATCGAATTTCCCCTGCAGGCCTACTTCCGCATCAACGCAGAGAGCATGGGGCAGTTCGAACGCACGCTCATCATCATCGACGAGGGGGCCCAAGTGCACTACGTCGAGGGCTGCACGGCCCCGATGTATTCCACGGAGAGCCTCCACTCGGCAGTCGTGGAGATCGTGGTCAAGAAGCATGGCCGCTGCCGCTACACAACGATCCAAAACTGGGCCAACAACATCTACAACCTCGTGACGAAGCGGGCCATGGCCTACGAGGGCGCGCTCATGGAGTGGATCGACGGCAACCTCGGCAGCCAGCTGACGATGAAGTATCCGGCGGTCTATCTCATGGAGCCGGGCGCCCGTGGCGAGATCCTGTCGATCGCGTTTGCTTCGGCCGGACAGCACCAGGACGCCGGCGCGAAGATCGTCCATGCCGCCCCCCACACCAGCGGCCGGATCGTCTCCAAGAGCATCTCGAAGAATGGCGGCCGGGCCAGCTACCGCGGCCTCGTGAAGGTGGAGCCGGGCGCGAAGAAGAGCAAGTCGAGCGTCGTCTGCGACGCGCTCATCCTCGACGACAAAAGCCGCAGCGACACCTATCCCTACATCGAGATCGAGGAACAGGATGTCTCGATCGGCCACGAGGCGAGCGTCTCGAAGATCGGCGAGGAGCAGCTCTTCTATCTGATGAGCCGCGGGCTCTCGGAGGCCGAGGCGAGCACCATGATCGTCGGCGGTTTCATCGAGCCGCTCGTGAAAGAGCTGCCGATGGAGTATGCCGTCGAGATGAACAAGCTGATCCAGCTGCAGATGGAAGGATCGGTGGGCTGATTCGCCCGTCTCCCGCACCATGACCACAGCCATCGCCCCCGAGACGAAGATCGGCGGTTTCGACCGCGAGTCCCTCGAGCAGATCATCGCCGACCATCCGCTGCCCTCCTGGGTGACCGACCGACGGCGGGCTGCGTTCGATGCTTTTGCATCGCTCGCGTTGCCTGATCGTCGCAGCGAAAACTGGATGCGGACCGACCTGCGGCTCTTCAAGCCGAAGGCCTGGGGCTTGCGTCCGAAGCCAGCCGCGGGCAGCACTTCGGCGGAAGGGCTGCTCTCGGCCGGCACGTCGCTCGCGGGCCGGATCGTGACGTTCGACGGGCACGTGGTCCGCGAGGAACTCGATCCATCGCTCGCGAAGCGGGGCGTGTTGTTTGGGGCGGCTGAAACATTGCTCACCGAGCATGGCGAGGCCATCAAACCGCATTGGTTTTCCGTCATCGATTCCACAAGCGACTATTTCGCGGCGTTGCACGCCGCGTTTCACCGGGCCAGCGCGATTCTCTACGTGCCGGCCGGCGTGAAGATCGCCGAACCGCTCCATGTGATTGCGGCGATCGGCGAGGGCGGCGTCGATACCTCGCACGTGCTCGTCGTCCTGGGCGAGGGCGCCGAGGCCACGCTGCTGACCGAAACAGCGGGTGGCGGCGCGGCAACAAACGCCGTCGGTGGCTTCCATTGCGGCGGCACCGAGATCGTGGTCGGCCGCGGGGCCTTCCTGCGGATGGTCAACCTTCAGAATTGGAACACGGGCGTCTGGCACTTCGCCCGGCAGAAGGCGGTCGTGCATGAGAACGGCCGGCTCCAGTGGACGCTCGGAGCCCTCGGCAGCCGGCTCTCCCAAGTGGCCCAGGATGTCGCCCTCGCCGGCCGCCATGCCGATGCCCAGGTGAACGGCGTGATGTTCACCGAAGGCCGCCAGCATCTCGTCTACAACACGCTCCAGCACCACGAGGCCCCTTCCTGCAAGAGCGACCTGCTCTACAAGGGGGCGCTGCAGGATCGCTCGCGGCTCGTCTGGCGCGGGATGATCAAGGTCGACAAAGCGGCCCAAAAGACCGACGGCTACCAGCGCAACGACAACCTGATGCTCTCGAACGAATCACGTGCCGACTCGATTCCCGGGCTCGAGATCGAGGCCGACGACGTACGTTGCACGCACGGCGCCACGAGCGGCCGTGTCGATGCCGAGCAGATCTTCTACGCCCAGGCCCGCGGGCTCACGGCCGACGAAGCGGCCCGGCTCGTGGTGGCCGGATTCTTCCAGCAGGTCTTCGATCGAATCACGATCGAGCCCGTCCGCGACGCGCTCGCCCGCGCGATCGGCAGCCGAATCCGTCGGGTGTCGTGAGCATCATGGCCGACTTCATTCGCGTTGCCGACATGACCGAGATTCCCGACCCGGGCAAGACGCTCGTGGAGGCCGATGGGGAGATGGTGGCCCTGTTCCACGTTGAAGGCCGCTTCTACGCGATCGACGACGTCTGCACCCACGACGGCGACCCGCTGGCCGACGGTGAACTTCGCGACCACAAGATCTCCTGCCCAAGGCACGGGGCGAAGTTCGACATCCGCACTGGCGCCGCGCTCACGATGCCCGCCGTGCGGGCCACGCGGGCCCATGATGTGAAGGTCGAAGGAAATGGCGTGTGGGTGCGGCTGCGGGCCGATGCCACGGCCGACGGGCCTGCGGCCCATGCCACGGCCGCCGCGGCCGCAACTGCCACCCAGGCAAGCCCCGCCGCGCCGGCGGCGACGAGCGGGTCATCCGCGTCGCAGGAGGCGGCAGCCCCGGCCGCGACGAAATCGGGACCGCTCTGCGAAGACTCGATCCGCGAGATGCTCAAGGAAGTGAAGGATCCCGAGCTCTTCGTGAACATCGTCGACCTCGGCCTCGTCTACGGCGTCACGCTCACGCCCGCCGAAGACGTTCCGGGCAAGCAGAAAATATCGGTCGACATGACGATGACGAGCCCCGCCTGCCCCGCCGGCCCGCAGCTGATCGGCGACACGAAGCGGGTGCTCGGGACGCATGCCGATGTGTCGGCGGTCGAGGTGCGGATCGTGATGGATCCTCCGTGGACGCCCGACAAGATGACCGAGGCGGCCCGCGACCACCTGGGGATTTTTTAGCGGCTCTCGGGGAGCGCTCGAGCAACACGCATTGCCGCCGAAACGGCAGAAGTCTCCTCGCGCGGATCTTTCGCAACTGCGCAACTCGCAGCGCCTTCCCGCTGTGAGCGAAAGCTCCAATGCTCGTCGAGCTTCCGCCGATTTCGGCGTTCAGCATCTTGAGTGTCAGGAATTGTCGATCGATGCGATTGCTCCTCTATGAGTGGTGCTGCTCGGGAGGCCTTTTGGGCCAGCCTCCGAGCGCAGGTCTCGAGGCGATCGTCGCCGAGGGGCGTGCGATGCTCGAGGCGCTCGCGGCCGATGCGGCGAAGGATGCGGCGATTGATATCACTGTGCTCGTCGATCCCGAGCGTCCGGTGACTCTGCCGCGAAGGGTGCGTGGGCGCGAGGTGCCGGTCGGAGCGGAGACGGAGTCGCTCGTGGCCGCGGCGCGCGAGCATGATTGGACGGTGATCGTGGCCCCGGAAACCGATGGGATTTTGGCGTCGCGGGTCGCGGCTGCGCGGGCTGCCGGTGCCCGTGTGCTCGCGCCGTCGGCGGCCTTCATCGCGACTGCGTCCGACAAGCAGGCAACGGTACACGCCCTCGCCGCGGCTGGCGTGCCGGTGCCGGCCGGGCGGGCGCTCGCGCCGGGGGAACCTGAGCCGGTCGGCTTCCACCTGCCCGCGGTTCGCAAGGACCGGGCGAGCGTTGGTTGCGACGGACTGCAAATCTTTCGCGATTCGAACATGGCTCCGGCCGCAAAGGCCACACGGCTCGAAGCCTTCATCGCCGGCATGCCCGTCGGGGTGTCGTGCCTGTGCGGCCCGGAGGAGGTCATCGTGCTCACGCCGATGCGGCAGCGATTCACAGGAGGCGACTCACCGCGGTATGCGGGGAGCGATCTCCTCGACGACCCGCAGCTCGCCCGGCGGGCGGAGACACTGGCGCGACGGGCCGTCGCCGCCGTGGACCGGGCCGCCGGTGGCGATGGTGCGGCGGGATGGGTGGGAGTCGACATGATCCTCGGGCTGCGCGACGATGGTCGTGCCGACCGTGTGCTCGAGGTGAATCCGCGGGTGACGACGTCGTTCGTCACGTTTGCCGCACGGTCCGGCACGAGCCTCGTGCAGATGATGCTCGCACTGGCAGAAGGGATGCGGGTGAAGCGATGAATCAGCCTGAAGCGAGCGACGCAGTGCTGGCGTTCGACGTCGGCGGCGCAAACATCAAGGCGGCCGACGGTCTCGGCTGGACGCATGCCGAGCCCTTTTCATTGTGGCGGCATTCGGCGGACTTGGCCGCTGTGCTGGCCCGCATCGCGGCCGAACGGTCGCCGCGAACGATCGTCGCGACGATGACGGGTGAAATCGCCGATTGTTTTCCATCGCGGCAGGTCGGTGTCGAATCGATCATCGACGCCCTCGCGTTCGCCGCTGCCGCTGTCAGCCCGCCGGCCGATCTCGGCATCTATCTCATCGACGGCAGGATCGCGACGCCTGCGGCGGCTCGCGCTCGATCGCTCCTGGCAGCCGCCTCCAACTGGCACGCAATGGCGCGGCTCGCCGCGGCCCATGCACCGACTGATCGATCCCTCGTGATCGACGTGGGATCGACCACCACCGACATCGTCATGATCGCGGACGGCCGCCCCGCCCCGCTCGCCCACGATGATGTCGGCAGGATGGCGTCGGGTGAACTGGTCTATACGGGAGTCGAGCGCACGCCGGTTGCGGCGATCGTGCGGTCGCTGCCCTGGCCGAGCGTCGCAAGCCGCCCGCGCGGGCCGATCGCAGCGGAGCGGTTTGCCGACTCGCGCGACGTCTGGCTTCTGCTCGGTGGTCTCCTCGAGGACTCCGACAGCACCGATACGGCCGACGGCCGTCCGGCGACTCGGGATCATGCCCGCGCCAGGCTCGCGCGGATGCTGCTTGCCGAACCTGGTGATTTTTCGGCTGTCGACGCGCAGGCTGCTGCGGAGTGGTGTGCGCAGGCGCAGGCGCGGCTCGTTGCCCGTGCAGCCGCCCGCGTGATCGGGGCCTCGGGCTCGAGGCCAACGAGCGTGGTGATCAGCGGCCACGGCGAATGCCTCGCCCGCCGCGCGATCGATCGGCTCGGCTTGCATGTCCCGATCATGTCGCTTCCCGAGCAAATCGGGCCGGGCCCCGCCCGCGCCGCGCCGGCGCACGCCCTCGCGCTTGTCGCCCAGGGGCTGATCCCATGAGCGAGATCTCCCTGAGCCCGTCCTGGCAGCATGGCGCGATCCGCGGGCCTTCCCGTGGCACAACGGCTTCTGCTCCGCTCGTGATCAAGGTGGGGGGCAGTCTCCTCGGCCTTTTCAGTTGGCCCCGGCTCGTGGGCGACCTTGTTCGCGAGGCGGCAGGCGATCGCAACTGCCTGCTCGTCGTCGGCGGTGGCGCCGTGGTCGAAAGCCTGCGGTCAAGCGACGCCGAGTGGCCGCTGCCGCCAGAGCGGATGCATCGCGCCGCCATCGACGTGATGGGGGCGACCGGCTGGCTTGCGGCGCGGCTCCTCGGCATGCCGCTCGTAGTTGAGCCGGCCAGTCAGGCCATCCGCGATCCCGCAGTGCTCGATGTGCCGGCATGGCTCGGACGTGAAAACCGGCTCGAGCGGCTGCCCGTTGGGTGGGATGTCACGAGCGATTCAATCGCCGCACATGTCGCCGCGTCACAGGACGGCGGGCTCCTGCTGGCCAAAAGCGTTCCACCGCCTGTCGTGGGCGAAGATGCCTGCGAACAGCTCGCCGACCACGGCTGGATCGACCGGTATTTTCCGCGGGCGGCGGAACCGCTCGACGAGATCGAATGGGCCTGCCCGCGGTCAGTCCCACCACCAGTTGTCGGCCGGCCGCGAGGCGAGGGCTGCCGACCGGCCAATGTCGTCGGCTGATTCCACCGTCTGCCCGGCGAATTCCCAGGGCTGAAACTGCACGCCGCCGGAGGCGCTCACCACCCAGCGGCCACCCTTCTTGACGCCGCTGGCCACGGTCGACGTCGATGTCGGCACGTCGTAAACCGGAACGGCCAAAGTCTTCTCATCCATGAGCGGGCCAAGGTCGAGGCCCGCCCGCTTGTCGAGTTGCCGCCCGTGGATCAGCGCGGCCACCACCGCGAGATCGACACAGTTGACGAGTTCTGCAAATACCGACTGCCGGGCGGCGAGCGCGTCGTAGTGGCTCGTCATCGCGGCGCACCACTTCTCTGCGACCTTGTCGACCGGAGCCCTGCCGCGCTCGATCACGTTGCGTTCGCCATCCTTGGCGAGAACATCGTTCTCCGTGAGGCACTTCATGCCCCGGCCGTTGATCCGCCAGGCGAGTTCGTCGGCATCGCGGACGATCGGCTCATAGGAGGCCTCGAGCCAGAAGCGGGGCAGCGTCGCGCCCGTCGTCGAACCGGGCGGCACCATCGAAAGGTAGCTCGGCAGGCCGGGCACGCCCGAGGGTTCCAAGCCCATGCCGATTCGCTTCATTCGGTAGTCGGCCGCCACGAGCACACGGGCAAACCGGCTGCCGGCCGGCACGCCGCCCACGGTCACCCGCTGCGGGCCGAGCGACTCCTCCATCGAGCGGAGCGTGACGTCTGGATCGCCGATGGTCTTCAGGCCGCGCAGATATTGCTGAAGTTTTGCAACGCCTTCCGGTGTCGGATCGATCGAGCAGCGAATGCCCCCCTGCCGCGCGCCATCGATCGCCCGCAGGGCAACCACAAAGTCCTCGAGTTGCAGGAGCGGGCGGCCGTTGGTGGCGCCGACGACGTTGCCGGCTGCATCGGCCGCTGCGGTGTCGGCTGGGCCGGCGAGGATGATGTCATGCCCATCGGGATCGACGAAGACGTGCGTGATCCTTTCGAGGCCACCCAGAAAGAGCACCTCCGGCGGCAGGGCCTTGCCGGCCGATGCAAACGCATCGACCGCGGCGACGAGCCGTGCGAGCGAAACCTGCCTCACGCCCCCCGGTTTGCCGAGTTGCAGTCCCTTTACGGCAGCGCGCCGCTCGGCGGCGAGATCCGCGGCGACGTTTGGGTCGAGGTTTTGCACGATGCCCTGGGCATCGACGGAGATTCCGCCGACATTGGCACGCATACCCATGCCCATGCCCTGCCCTTGGGCCCGCCCGTGCCCCGTCAAAACAGCCACGACTAGGGCAGCGGCAAAGATGCAACCCCTGAGGGAGATGGCGTGGCGAGCAGGCCAGTCGAGCAGGTATCGAGCCATGTTCATGGGAGGTCTCGGAGATGGGCAAGGCGTGGCAGACAACCAGACAGCGTTCACGCCAGCATGGTAGATCGGCCGGCCTTTTCGCGGCAAACCCGATTGACGGCCTAAAACCATGGTTTTTCCGCCGCGTCTAGGGCATGATTCAGGGAAAGGGTCGTTTCGTCGTGCCTTCCCCCGCCTACATCTCGCTCCACGATCCCGTCATCGGCCGCAGCGTCATTCAGCTCGTCGATGGCGAGCGGCTGACGCTCGGCCGGGCGCCGACGAACACGATCGTGATCCACGACGAGCGGGCGAGCCGGTTTCACGCCGAGATCTTCCAGGCCCCCGGCGGCTGGTCGGTCCGCGACCTGGAGAGCCGCAACGGCACCCTGCTCGATCGACGGCCGCTCGAGGGAGACCATCTGCTCGCCTCCGGCGACACGATCTCGATTGGCCGGACCGAAATCATTTTCCGCCAAGGGGATCCACCGAGCGACCCAGGCAGCGGCGAATTGGGCGGCACGTCCACCAACGAACTTCCTGCCGACTCCGGCGAGTGGCATGCCTCGATCACGCATCGCCGTGCACAAAGCCGGCTGCTCGAAGACATTCGCAAGACGCGCGAGATCGTGCCGCGGCTCGGGCAGGCCGTGGCCGAGCTCTGCCGGCTTTCGTTCGCGCTCGGCCGCGCCGCCGACGTGCAGGCGATGGCTTTGCTGGCGCTCGAATCGGCGGTGCAGGGCGCCGGCGCGGCGCGCGGCATCGTGCTCTTGCCCGCACACTGTCCGGCACGGCTCGCCGACAAAGGCGAGCGGATCGCGCCGGAGTCGCTGGCCACGGCGGCGGTCTTTCCAACTTCGTCACCGGCCGCCGCACTGCCGGCCGGCATGATCGCCACCGTCCTCGGCACCAACGAGGCCGTGCTCTCCTGCTCGTCGCAACCAGCGTCTGCACCGAAGGTGGCCTGCATCTCGGCGCCGGTGCGGGCGGGCGGGCGGCCCATCGGCGTGATTCACCTCGAGGTGGAGGCCGACGGCCGCGCGGCCACGCCCGACGACCTTGAATTCGTGATGGCCGCCTGCGATGCCCTCGGCGTGGCCGTGGAAAACCTCTCGGCCCGCGAGGCGCTTTCAACCCGGCTCGCCACCACCGCCGACGAAAATGAACGGCTCAAGCGGCGGCTCGGTGAAGAATCGCAGATGGTCGGCGCGAGCACCGTACTCGTCGCGATCAAGGACCAAATCACCCGGGTCGCGGGAACCAAGGCAACCGTGCTGGTTCGTGGCGAAAGCGGCTCCGGCAAGGAGCTGGTCGCCAGGGCGATCCATGAATCAAGCGACCGCAGCCGCGGCCCGTTCGTCTGCATGAACTGCGCCGCACTCTCAGAGACGCTTCTGGAAAGCGAACTCTTCGGCCACGAGAAGGGCGCCTTTACCGGCGCCACCGAGCGCAAGGCCGGCAAGTTCGAGGCGGCCCACAAGGGCACGCTCATGCTCGACGAAATCGGCGAGATGAGCCCCGCAATTCAAGCCAAATTCCTACGGGTTTTGGAGGGGCATCCCTTCGAGAGGGTCGGCGGCAGCAATCGCGTGCAGGTCGACGTGCGGGTGGTTGCGGCCACCAACCGCAACCTCGAAGAGGCGGTCTCCGCGGGTGAATTCCGTCGCGATCTCTACTTCCGGCTGAAGGTCGTCGAGATCCTCGTGCCGCCCCTGCGAAAACGACCCGAAGACATCGAGCCACTCGCCCGGCACTTCCTCCGGCGGTTTGCGACGGAAACGGGGCGGAAGGTCCGCGACTTCACACCGCAGGCGCTCGAAGCGCTGTTGTCATACCACTGGCCGGGCAACATCCGCGAACTGAGAAACTGCATCGAGCGGGCCGTGGTGCTTTCGCTCGACGAGGCGGTCGACGTGCACGAACTCGCGCTCAGCCACCTCTCCTCGCCGGGCGAGACCGGCAGGAAGGCGGGCGACAAGCCGGGGCCGTTCGTCCCCGAAACACTCGACGACATGGAACGGCGGCACGTGATGGCCACGCTCGAGGCCGTCGGCGGCAACAAGACGAAGGCGGCGGCGATCCTCGGCATCGAACGCTCGACGCTCGATCGCAAGCTTGCCCGCTGGGCGAAAGCGTAGTAGACCGCTTGCTCCGCAAGCGGATCCGCTTGCGGAGCAAGCGGTCTACTCTGCAAGCGATCTACAACCCGAAATACCGCTTCCACGCCTCGACATCGTGCGGCCCCGGCTCCGCCGGCTTGGCATCGTGGTCGGCCCGCGATCGGCTCTTGGCCCGCAGCTCCGCAAGCCATTCCTCGCAGCCTTTTGCCTCGGCCCGCTTCCGCCGGGCCGCCACCTGGAGCCGCCGGTCGCTCGACACCACGACGAGGCTCGCAGGAGCGTGGTCATCATCGACGAGTTCTTCGATGAGCGAGTCTGCGTCGGGGTATTCCCGTGCAAACCACACGCGGATCCCCCGGTGCGTGGTTCGGCCCGGCAGCCCGTCGGGCGCCCGTGCGGCATCAAAGACGACGATCGCCTTCGACGCCTCATCACCAAGACGGTCGGCGAGCATGTCGAGGAGCGCCAGCCGCGATTGCTCGAAACCGCGGGGCCCGCGGTCCTTGCCAAAGACGCCCGACGCATGCAGCAGGTTGTAGCCGTCGATGATGACAGTCATCGCCCGTCACTCGCAAAGAGGGGCGGTCAGTGGCCGAGCCGATACTTCACGCGGCCGCCCACGATCGTGGCCATCGCCCTGCCCTTGAGCGTCCAGCGGTCGAACGGCGAATTGACACTCTTCGACTGAAACTGCCGCACGTCCACCTGCCAGGAAAGATTGGGGTCGATGAGCGTGATGTCGGCGACGGCGCCGGGTCGGAGCGTGCCACGGTTCACCCCGAGGATTCGCGCCGGCAGCGTACTCATCGCCTCGACGAGCCGCGGCCAGCCGATGCGGCCGGTGGCCACGAGCCGGGTCACACAAAGCCCCACGGCCGTCTCCAGGCCGAGGATGCCAAAGGGCGCCCGGTCGATCTCGAGCATCTTCTTCTCGCGGGCGTGCGGGGCATGGTCGGTGGCGATGCAATCGATCGTGCCATCGACGATGCCTGCAATGATTGCCTCCACATCGGCGGCGGTCCGCAAGGGCGGGCTCATCTTGGAGTTGGAGTCGAAGCCCCGCAGGCTCTCGTCGGTGAGCGTGAAGTGGTGGGGGCAGGCCTCGGCGGTCACCCGGGCGCCGCGTTGCTTGGCCGAGCGAATGAGATCCACTCCGCTGGCGGTCGAGACATGCATCACGTGGAGCCGGCCGCCGGTGGTTTCCGCCAGGGCGATGTCGCGGCCGATCATCACGTCCTCGGCCGCGGCAGGCATGCCGGTCAGGCCGAGCACCAGCGACACGAGCCCCTCGTGCATCACGCCCCCCCGGGAGAGTTCGAGCACCTCCTCGTGGGCGAGGATCGCCTTGTCGAACATCCGGCAGTATTCAAACGCCCGCCGCATCAGCTCGGCGTCGTAGACCGGCGCACCGTCGTCGCTGAAGGCCACGGCGCCCGCCTCGACAAGTTGGCCAATATCAGCGAGCTCCTTGCCCTCGCGATTGCGGCTCACGCAGCCGACCACGAAGACATTGCAGGTGTCGGCCCGGGCCGCCTTCTGGTGGATGAACTCGACAGTCGACTGCGAGTCGATCGGCGGCTCGGTGTTTGGGATGCAGGCGACGCTCGTGAATCCGCCGGCGATCGCCGCCCGGGTGCCAGTCTCGATCGTCTCGTCCTCCTCGCGGCCGGGCTCGCGGAGATGCACGTGCATGTCGATCAGGCCCGGCGTGACCACGAGCCCGGTGGCGTCGATCGTCTCGTCGGCCTTGCCGAGCGGCTGCGTGTCGGCGTGGCCGATCGCCACGACGAGACCGTCACGAACGAGCACGTCGTCGATGCGGTCGATCCCCTGCGAGGGGTCGACCACGCGGCCGCCGCGAATCAGAAGCGTGCCCATCAGACGATCCTCCCTGGCGGCTGCGTGGCGGCCGCCGTGCCGGCGGGCGCGCGTTGCCCGCACGTGAGCCACAAGACTCCCATCCTGACGGCCAGGCCGTTGGTCACCTGGTCGAGAATGAGCGACTGCGGGCAATCGGCCACGTCGGCCGTCACCTCCACGCCACGATTGATCGGCCCTGGAGCGAGGATGAGGAGATCCTTCTTCGCCCGCTTGAGCCGCTCCTTCGTCATCGCGTAGAGGTGGGCATATTCGCGGACCGACGGGAATGGCCGGGTGTTTTGCCGTTCGAACTGGATCCGCAGCAGGTTCAGCACGTCACAGCGGGGAACGATCGCGTCGAGATCGTGCGACACCTCGACCCCCAGTTCCCGCCAACGCTGCGAGACGAGCGTGGGGGGGCCACAGAGGATCACCTTCGCCCCGAGCTTCACGAGGCCCCAGAGGTTCGATCGCGCGGTGCGGCTGTGGGCGATGTCGCCCACGAGCCCGACCGTGACCCCCGCCAGATCGCCGCGCCGTTCGCGGATCGAGAAGATGTCGAGCAGGCCCTGCGTGGGGTGCTCGTGCGGACCGTCGCCGGCGTTGATCACGCCGACATCGAGGTGCTCGGCCAGCAGGTGTGGCGTGCCCGGGGTCGCGTGACGCACCACGACGGCGTCGATCCCCATCGCCTCGAGATTCTTGGCGGTGTCGATGAACGACTCCCCCTTCGAAAGGCTGCTGCTCGAGGCTGTGAAGTCGACGACATCCGCTCCGAGCCGTCGGGCGGCGAGCGAAAAACTCGTGCGTGTGCGGGTGGAGTTTTCAAAAAAGAGGTTGACGATCGTGCGGCCGGCGAGCACGGAGAGTTTGCGGCGACAGCCGTCGGTCGCCTCCTTGAACCGGGCGGCGGTGTCGAGGAGCAGGCGGATATCGTCGGGTGAAAGCCGCTCGAGGTCGAGCAGATGCCGGTGCGGCCAGCCGGATGGAAACGGCTCGTGATCAGCGCTGGGGGTGGGCATGCGGGGGTTCCGACGGACGAAGGCACGGGATTCTAGCCGGCATTACCCGCTGGCACCAAAGGGGTTGCGCCGGCTGGCAGCGGCAGGCAAAAACCGGCTATCTGACCTTGCTTCGGTGCTTCAAGAATTTCTACCCTCCCTGCTTCCGAAACCGGGCCAGGCGGCCCGGCCAGTGCACGGCAAGGCACAACAACACCACCACGATGAACACCAGCGATCCGAGCAACGCGTTCTCCAACTCTTGTCGATCGACGTGGCTCTTCGCCGGGCTCCTGCTGCTCGTGCAGCCAGGCTGCACATCGGCGATCACGACGGCCGCGATGCGCGAGGCCGTCAGTGGCACGCTGGCAGCGATCGCCCAGCCGCTGCCCCACGCCGCTGAGCGCGAGCCCGCCGGCGACGACGAGCATCAGGAAGAGGGCGACGTGCCCGAGCGTGTCGACGCAGACGCCGACGAAGAGTCATCCGCAACCGCTGCGAAGCCAACCCTGACACTCGACCAGGCGGTCGAACGGGCCGTGAGCCGACTCTCCGCAGCCGGCCAGCTCGACGCGGCCACGCAGTCCACGCTGCTCACGATGCTCGAGAGCACGAACCCCGAAGACTGGCCCGCCGCGATCGATGCCTTCACGGCCTCGCTCGAAGCCAATCGCCCACCGCTTCCCGCGCAGCCTCCGGCCGCTCCTGCACCAGAGACCGCTGCCTCTCGACCCGAGCCCGTAACCGCGATTCCAGTCGAGCCCGCTGCGTTGGTGCTGCCCGCCCCGACGGAAGAAGCCGTGCCTGCGCCGGTAGAGCCCGTGCCTCTCGTCATCGAGCCGGTGGCGCACGCCGCCGAGCAGGCCGTCCCCGAGCCGGAGGATCCGGCTGATGCACCGGTCGACACACCCGCGGAGGAGCCGGTCGCGCCGACACTCACCGTTCGCAATCCGTGCTTCGTCACCAAGGTGAAGGCGTGGGGCGTGGTCGACCGGTTCCCCACGCAGGTCTTTCGCCGCGGCCAGGATGTGATCGTTTACTTCGAGCTCGAGCAGCTCTCGTGCCGCAGCGATGCAGCGGGGCATTCGACGAGCATCGACACGGCATTTCGATTGGTCGGGGGCGACGGAGAGCAGATTCGCAGTTGGACGTTCGAGCCGGTTGACGAGACCTGCCTTTCGCAGCGGCGCGATTACTTCGCCCGCTACTTTCTGCGCATGCCCGACACCGCACCGGCCGGCCCCTGCCGCCTGGAGTTTGTCGTCACCGACAGGCTCGCCGGCGCTTCGACGCAATCGCATCTCGACCTCGAGATCGCAGATCGCGAGTAGATCGCGTCGCCCGAAATTCCCTTCGATAGTAGACCGCTTGCTCCGCAAGCGGATCGGGAACCGCATGCGGAGCAAGCGGTCTACATCACGGGGCGGGCAGCGGCTTGATCGCATCGGCCGCCGGCTCGTCGGGAAACTGCGCCGGCGGCGCCTGATCCTTCGCGGCAGCGGGCGGGGCCGGGATGATTTCCTCTGCGGCGGCATTATCCGGCAGCGCCGCCGGTGCGTCGGCGGTGGGCGGGAAGACCTCGAGCTGAAGCAGGTCGGCGATCTGCACCGCGCCGTTCCAGCGATCGGCCTGCGATTCCACAAATGCAAGCTCCGTCTCGGTGAGGATGCGCTGGGCCTGGAGCAGGCTCAGGAACGTCACCTCACCACGTGCATACAGCGTCTGCGTGAGCTGCACCGTCTCGCGGGCCTTCGGGAGAATGTATTGCTCATACCACTCGACGAGCCGTTGAGAGGTGCGGTAGTTGGCGATCGCTTGCGCCGCCTGCGTGGCGAGGTCGAGCTCGATCGTCCGAAGGTCGGCCCGTGAGGCGGCGATGTCGGCCCGGGCCGAGCGGATGTTGCCCTGATTGCGGTCGAAGAGCGGCACGGCCATCATCACCTGCGCGAGCCCCTGATCCTGCGGCGGGCCGCCCACTTGCCGCTGGTAGCCGCCCATGAGATTCACATTCGGGATCGGCTGGACGGCCGCCCGCTCGAGCGCCCACTGGGCCCGGGCGATCTCCGCCTCCGCGGCGCGGGGCCTGGCGTTTGCCCGCACGACCGCCTCCTGCAAATTCTTGAGGTCGAAGATCGGCAGTTTCTGAAAGAGGTCGGCCTCGAGCCGGCCGATGTCGGCCCGCGGCAGACCGATCGCGGTGGCGAGCTGCCGGCGGCCGGTCTCGATATAGACCGAGGCGTTGAGCAGCCGCACGTCGGCCCGGTCGCGCTCGATGCTCCAGAAAAGCACGTCGGCCTTCGTGCCCTCCCCCGCGTCGGCGAGTTGCCGGCCAATCTCGTACGACCGCTTCGCGATGTCGAGCAGCAGCTTGTAGATCTCGACCCGCCGTTGCGAGACGAGCAGGGCGTAATAGCTTTGCCGCACTTCGCGAAGGACGTCGAACCGGGCGCGGATGAGCTCATACTCCGCCCGTTGCACCTCGCGCAGGGCCGCCTGCTGCTGCAGTCGCAGCTTTCCCCCGGTGACCAGATCCTGTGCCACCGTTCCGCTCCACTGGCTGTCCAAACCAGCGGCCTGCGGCGTGAAGCCGGCGATGACGGGATTCGGATAGAGCCGAGCCTGCACGGCCTTGCCGCGTGCCGCCTCGATGGCGGCCATCGCCTGCCGCAGCTTTGGATGGCTGCGCATCGCGAGATCGACGAATTCCGGCAACGTGGCCGGCGACGGCCCGTGGATCGACTCCTCGGCAAGGTCGGTCGGCAGCAACGCCATGGCATTTTCGGAGCTACCCGACAGCGGCACGCCGGGCTCCGCCATGCGGATCTCTGTGCCGGGCTTCGGCCATTCCTCGGCCTGGCACCATCGAGGCGCGGCGCTGGTCACGGCAAGCCCGCAGGCGATGCAGAACCGTGAGATCACGTGATGCAGAGACGGCATTGCGAAACGGAGATGCATGGAAGTCATTCTTTGGTGGACCGCCTCAGACGAACCGAAACCGACACCACCCTTGCCATCGACATTTCTTGACGGACCGCTTCAGAAAACGGATGCCGCACGACCGTCACGACCAGCCGGGGCGACAGACCGGGGAATTTGGGTAAATTGCTGCGGAGTCTGCGGCCCGCGTTCTGCCCGGAGCGATAGCCCTGCCATGTCGATCATCGCAGCCGAACACCTCGAAAAGACGTTTGGAATGGGCGACCATTCCGCTGCCGGCGTGGCGGCAGTCCGTGGCATTGATCTGGCCGTGCGCCAGGGCGAGTTCGTGGCGATCACCGGTGCCTCGGGCTCCGGCAAGAGCACGCTCCTCCACATGCTCGGCGGAATCACCCGGCCCTCGGCGGGCCGCGTGATCCTCGAGGGGGTCGACCTGGCGTCGCTCGACGACGATGCCCTCGCGGTTGTCCGCCGGCGGCGGATCGGCTTCGTCTTCCAGCGATATAACCTGCTGCCGGAGCTTTCGCTCGCGGAAAATGTCGCCCTCCCGCTTGTGCTCGACGGCGCAACTGAAAGGCGGGCCGACGAGGCCGCGCTCGCGGCGCTCGACATGGTCGGCATGGGCCACCGCGCCCGCCATCGCCCCGACGAGCTTTCCGGCGGCGAGCAGCAGCGCGGCGCGATCGCACGTGCGCTCGTCGCCAAGCCCGCGATCGTCCTCGCCGACGAGCCGACGGGCGCCCTCGATTCGGTCAACTCGCGGCGCGTCGTCGAATTGCTCGGCACGCTCGTCGCCGAACGCGGCCAGACCGTGATCCTCGTCACGCACGATGCGAGCGTGGCCGCCGCGGCGGGCCGCACGATCCGGATCAGCGACGGGCTCATCGCATCCGACTCGGAAAGCGGCTCCCACGGCAACCGGCCGCTGACTGGAACCGAGCGATGAATCTCGGCCGCCTCCTGCTGCGACAATGGCGCAACCGCCCGGGCCGGGCGCTGGCGACGGTGGCGAGCGTGGCCGTGGCCGTGGGCGCGGTCGTCGCCACCTGGGTGGCCGCCGACGCCTCGCGGGCTGGCTATCGCCGGCTCACCGAAACCGTCGAGGGCGTGCCGTCGATCGACGTCTCGGCCCGGGGCGGCGGCCGGTTCGACATCGATCTCTTGCCGAAGCTCGCCGACATTCCGGGTGTGCGGGCGGTCGTGCCGCTCTTCTATCGCCCCACGCTGCTCCGCATCGGCGAGAAGCGGGTGCGCGAGATCGCCGTCGGCGTCGATGCCGAATCGCTCGCGGCGAATGGGCTGCTCGTGCTCAAGGCCGGCCGCCCCTGCAGCGGCACCGGCGAGGTCGTGCTCGACGCGGCGGTGGCGGAAAGCCTCGGCAAGACACTCGGCGACGACGTGATCTTCTTCGCCCGCAGGCGGATCATGCGGCTCGAAATCGTCGGGCTCGCCGATGGCAATTCGACCCGCTGGTTTGCGGAAGGGGCGGGCGTGATCGTCGACATCGCCACGCTCGCCGACATGTCTCGATCGCTCGGCTACATCGACCGGGCGCGGGTGGTCCTCCGCCCTGAAGCCGCGCGCGGGCAGGCGCTCGACCTCGTCGCGGCGAGGCTCCCCGAGAGCCTCATGGCCGAGATTCCCGCGGGCCGTTCGAGCATGGCGGAAGACGTGATGCACTCGGCCAACCTCGGGCTCGACTTCGTCACGGGGCTCACGATGGCGATGGCCTGGTTCATCGTCGGCAATGCGATGCTGATGAACGTGACAGAACGCCGCCGCGGCTTTTCGCTGCTGCGGCTGTTGGGGGCGACCGGCCGGCAGGTCCGCCGGTTTGTCACGAGTGAAGCCGCGATTCTCGGAGCGGTCGGCGCGATCGCAGGGGCGGCGCTCGGACTCCTGGCTGCCGGCCCGATCTCCGCGGGGATCTCGCAGGCGCTGCAGGCGCCGGCGGCCACGCTCGTTGTGCATCCGCTCGTGGTGCCGCTGGCGATCGTGCTCGGCACTGCGATCGCGACGGCGGCGGCCTGGTGGCCCGCGCAGGAGGCGACGGCCGTCGATCCGCTCGAGGGGCTTTCGCAGGCGCCGGCGGCCGCGCGGGGTGTGCCGCTGAAGTTCGTGGCCGTCGCCATTTGCCTCTGGGCCGCGGCCGCGGCGATCATGGCGCTCGTGCTCACGGAACGCCTGCCGCCACGGGCGGCGGTGCCCGCCGGCATCGCGATGCTCCTGGCCTTCGTGGCCACGACGCCGGTGCTGCTGCCGCCGCTCGCCCGCGCAATCGCGTCGTTCATTCCACCGCGCTGGCGGATCGAGGGCGGTCTCGCGCTCGAGCAGATCCTGCGGCAGCCGATCCGTACGGCGCTCACGACGGGCGTGCTCGTCGTCGCGGTCAGCAATGGCATCGGGCTCGGCCATGCGATCCGCGACAACGTCGATAGCGTGCTCGGCTGGTATGCACGAATGATGCGAGCCGATTGGATGCTGACCCACGCGGGCATGATCAGCGTGTCGGCGGCCGCCGACGGCCCGGAGACGAAGACCGCCGAAGAGGAGGTTCGCTCGCTGCCGGGCGTGCGGAGCGTGGAGGGCATTGGCATCGCCACCGGCCGCGTGGGGAGCAAGGCCTGCGTGGTCGTGGCCCGCGACATCGACCCCGACAAACCGCTCCCCTTGGAGCCGGTGGGAACAACCGAGGCGGAGGTGCGGGACGCGCTCGCCCAGGGCGATGCGGTTGCCGGCACCGTGCTCGCCCAGCGCGCGGGCGTGAAAGCCGGCGACGAGATCGCCGTCGAGGTGTATGGCCGAACTACGAAGGTGCGGATCGCGGCGCTCGTCGTCGATTACACCTCCGGCGGCGCATCGATCCATCTTGCCCGCGACGCGGCGAGAAAACGCTTCGGCATGAACGTCGCCGATATCCTGCTCGTCGCTGCCGAGCCGGGCAAAGCCGCGGCATTGCGGGAACCGCTCGCGGCGATCGCCGACGAGCACTCGATGGTCGTCAAGTCGTTCACCGACGTGCAGTCGTTCATCGATGGGATCGTCAACGGGGTCGTCGGCTCGCTGTGGGCGATCCTGGGCCTGGGCTTCGTGGTCGGCAGCCTCGGCGTCGCCAACACCGTCACGATGAACGTGCTCGAAAAGAAACGCACGCTCGGCCTGCTGCGCACGGTCGGCATGACGCGCGGCCAGGTCACGCGGATGGTGGTGCTCGAAAGCCTGCTGCTCGGGATCGCCGGGGCACTGATCGGCCTGCTCGGCGGCATTGTGACGGCCCTCTTCATCCAGATGGCGAGTCAGCCGCTGCTCGGCCACCCGATCCGCCCCTCGTTTCGCCCCGATGTGGTCGCGGCCAATATGGCCGCGGCGATCGCGATCACGATGCTCGCCGCCTGGCTGCCTGCCCGGCGCGCCGCCCAGCTCGATCTGCTCGAGGCGATCTCGGCGGAGTGATCGGTCGCGCGGGCTGCCAGGCACGTCCGCACGAAGTGTCTCCCCGTGCGCGGCCGGCCAATCGCGGCCCGAGCGAAAACCGCAGCCGGCCGAATGCCACGGCGATACCGTCTCCTGAGCCGACGCCGCAGCCGGTTCATCAACGCGAGAAACGGTCCAGCCATGCAGACAGCGCCGCAGGTTTCCTTCGACGACATCCCCTTGGACGAAGCCGTCCGCGAGGCCGCTCTGCGGCATATCGACGGGCTCGAAGCAATCTACGACCGGATCACGGGCTGCCACGTGGTGATCGCCCAGCCCCACCGCCACAAGCGCGAGGGGCGTCTCTACTCCATCCACATCAATCTTGTCGTGCCGGGTGGTGAAATCGTCGTCAACCGCAATCATCCTTTCGACCATGCCCACGAGGACATCTACGTGGCGATGCGGGATTCATTCGACGCCGCGCGGCGGCAGCTCGAAGACCATGTCCGCCATCTACGGGGCGCCGTGAAACCGCATGCGCCGCGGGCCGTCGGCCGGGTGACGCAGGTCTTTCCGCTGCAGGGCTACGGCTTCCTCGCCACCCCCGACGGCCGCGAGATCTATTTCCACCAGCACGCGATCAGCGAACACGATTTCCGGATGCTCGAGATCGGCTCGGAGGTCCACTTCAGCGAGGAGGAGGGGGACCAAGGACCGCAGGCCGCGCACATGCAGCTCGTGCATCCCCACACCCACGTCGCCCGCCGCGGCCATGTGTGAAAACTACCCACTAGGCAAAGGCGCCAATAAAGGAGGCACGCATTCATGACGCTCATCACCACGGCCACCGCAGCGGATGTCTCGATCCCGGCCCTCGCGGCCTCAGGAAGCCCAATCAGCCTGCCAGGCCGGCTCACCCTCCCCGAAACCGCGCACGGCCTCGTCCTCTTCGCGCACGGCAGCGGGTCGAGCCGGCTGAGCCCGCGGAATCAGTATGTCGCCAACGTGCTCCACGAATCGTGGCTCGGCACCCTTCTCTTCGACCTGCTCACGGAACGGGAAAGCTTCGACCGTGTAAACGTCTTCGACATCGGCCTGCTCGCGGAGAGGCTCGCCGCCGCGATCCGCTTCGTGGCGGGCCGCGAGCAGACTGCGTCCCTGCCGCTGGGGCTTTTCGGCGCGAGCACGGGGGCCGCGGCGGCGCTCGTGGCCGCGGCCCACGAGCCGCGGGTGAAGGCGGTCGTCTCCCGCAGCGGGCGGCCCGACATGGCCGGCGGAGCCCTCTCCCGCGTGGCTGCCCCCACGCTCTTCATCGTGGGCGGCCACGACGAGGAGGTGCTCGCGCTCAACCGGCTTGCGTTCGAGCAGCTCACGGCCGAGAAGCAACTGGCCGTCGTGCCGGGAGCGACGCACCTCTTCGAGGAGCCGGGCGCGCTCGAGGAGGCGGCCCGACTGGCCGCGGAATGGTTTGCCAGGCACCTGAGGAGCCCATCATGAACCATCTCTTCTTCACCGATCGGGAACATGCCGGCTGGATGCTCGTCGAGCGGCTGCGGCAGCGCGGTTTTGCAGGGACGGAGAAGCCCCTCGTGCTCGCCATCCCGCGGGGCGGCGTGGAGGTGGGCGCGGCGCTCGCCCGCGGCTTGGGCGCCGAGCTTGATGTCGTGCTCTCTCTCAAGCTGCGGTCGCCGCACCAGCCGGAGCTGGCGCTCGGCGCCGTCTCCGAGTCGGGCGAGGTTTATCTCAATCACTTCGCCAGCGCCGTCAGCGACGCGGGCGACGCCTACATCGAGGCGGAGCGAAAGCGGCAGCTCGAGGAGATCGACCGCCGCAAGGTGATGTTTCGCGCCGTCCGGCCGCAGGCCCCGATCAAGGGACGCTCGGTGATCGTCACCGACGACGGCATCGCCACGGGGGCCACGATGATCGCCGCCCTCCACACGGTGCGGGCGGCCGGCGCGCGGGAGATCATCGTCGCCCTGCCCGTGGGCGCCCCCGACCGGCTCGACGCGATCCGCCCGCTCTGCGACCGGATCGAATGCCTGCTCGAACCGATCGACTTCTGGGCCGTGGGACAGTTTTATCGCAACTTCGAGCAGGTGAGCGACGAGCGGGTCGTGGAACTGCTCCGCGATTTCGGCTCGCCCGCGACGAAGTGGGAACGCGACGTCGCGTAAAGTACGACAGGCCTCCGTGTCTGTCATCGGTAGGACAGGCTTCAGCCTGTCAAAAGTGATCCGCTTGCTGCGCAAGCGGTCTACTTTCCTATCCCTTGATCACGCCGAGCGGACGCAGGCGGGCGACCTTCGTCGAGAGCCCGGCGCGGTGGACCACGTCGACGACCACATCGACATCCTTGTAGGCCAGCGGCTGCTCCTCCGCGAGTCCTTCGCGGCTGCGGCTGCGGGCCACGACGCCGCTCTTCGAGAGCTCGTCGCGGATGTTGCGGCCCTTGGCGGCCTTCGTGGCGGCCGTCCGGGAGAGACAGCGGCCGGCACCGTGGCAGGTGGTGCCGAAGGATCGCTCCAGCGACCGCGGGCCGCCGAGAAGCACCCAGCTGGCGCGGCCCATGTCGCCGGGAATGATCACCGGCTGGCCGATGTCGCGGTAGCGGAGCGGGATGTCGTGGTGGCCGGCTGGGAACGCGCGGGTGGCCCCCTTGCGGTGCACGCAGACGGGCTTGCGGGCCCCGGCCACGTCGTGCTCCTCGATCTTCGCGATGTTGTGGGCGACGTCGTAGACGAGCTCCATGCCGAGCGACTCCCAGGGCCTGGCAAACACCCGCGCAAACACCTCCCGCACCTGCCACATGAGCAGCTGCCGGTTGCAGAAGGCGTAGTTGGCCGCCGCCCGCATCGCGCCGAGATAATGGCGGCCCTCCGGGCTTTCGACCGGCGCGCAGACGAGCTGGCGGTCGGGCAAGGCGATGCCATATTTGGCCGGCGCGTCGCGGAGCGCCTTGAGGGCGTCGTCGCAGACCTGGTAGCCGAGACCCCGCGATCCCGAATGGATGAGCACGCAGATCTGGCCGGCGTGGAGGCCGAATCGTGCGGCGGCCACCGGGTCTTCGACGCGATCGACCGCCTGCACCTCGATGAAGTGGTTGCCGGCGCCAACAGTGCCGCATTGGTCGTTGCCGCGGGCGAGCGCCCGTTCGCTCACGAGCTCGGGGCGGGCCTCGTCGATGCAGCCCTCGGCCTCGGTGCAGGCGATGTCGTCGTTGGTGGCGAAGCCGCGGCCGCGGAGGTATCCCACCCCTTCCTGCATCAGCACGCGCAGCTCGGCCGGTGAGAAGATGTGATTGCCCCCCTGCCCCACGCCCACGGGGATGTCGCGGATCATCTGATTGACGAGCTGCACGAGGATCGGCTGCACGTCGGCCAGTTCGAGGTTCGTGCGCACAAGCCGCACGCCGCAGTTGATGTCGTAGCCCACGCCGCCGGGCGAGACGACGCCGCCGACCGCCGGATCGGTGGCGCAGACGCCGCCGATGCAGAAGCCGTAGCCCCAGTGGATGTCGGGCATCGCGAGGCTCGCCGACTGGATGCCCGGTAGGAAGGCGACATTGGCCACCTGCTCGGGCGCCCGGTCGCTCCGCAGATGCGCGACCAGCCGCTCGTCGGCGAAGATGAGCCCGTCCACGAGCATGCCCGGCTTGTATGACTTCGGGATGCGGTAGCAGCAGTCATCGACCCGCTCGAGCGGGCCGGTGAACGAGCGGTCGCCGGCAGGGCTGGTATCGGTGGCTTGCGCGGTCATCTGTCGGCTTGCTCGCTCATATGTCGACGATCAACGTGGCCTGCCAGCCTCCGGGAACCTCGCGCACGTCGAGCTCGTGCTGTGTGATTGCCTTGATCTCGTAGGCAAGTGTATGCACGGCCGGGTCGTACCGCTCGCCGCGGGCCGTGGCTGTGAGCCCATGGTCGTGGACAGCCACGTCGAATTCGCGAAACAGTAGCCGGTCGATTTCGAAGGCGGCGTGCAGTTCGCCGAGCCAGTCAAGCAGGAGATAGGTGGGGTCGTCGCCGGCGATCGCAAACGAACGGGAGACCTGTGGCCGGATCTGGTGGAGGTCGCCGGCGATGATCTCGAAGAACCCTTGGGCCGCCTCGGCAAGGACCGCGGCAAGCGAGGTCGCCTCGACGCGCAGGCCCAGATCGGCGGTGTGTTCGAAGACTTCGTGCATGGCGTGATCGCGGGCCATGATACGGTGCAGGATCGGAACGGGGGCGCGGGGCGTTTTTTCCAAAGCCTCGGCCCGCGATCGGTCGAAAACCACTCCGTTTCGAAAGGGAGGCCGCGATGGACAATACCGGCAATCAAGACATCGCGGCGCTCCTGCGGGGGCTCGTCGCGGCGGATGCCGACGAGCGGGCTGATGCAGCCGAACGGCTCTGTCGCGCCGGCGAGGCGGCAAGCGTGGCGGCGGTCGATCTCGTGCGGGCCTGTGGCGATGCCGATGATCGCGTTCGCGAGTGGGCCGCCGCGGCGCTCGAGGAGCTCGGGCCCCCGCAGCCAGGCGCGACGACAAACCTCGCCGAACTTGCCGGCTCGAGCGATCCGCTCGTGGCCTACTGGGCCGTGACATTGCTCGGGCGAACTGGGGCGAGTGCGGCATCTGCAGCAACCTTGCTGGCCGGGCTCATCGATGGGGCGGCGGACATGGCCGTGCGGCAGCGGGCGGCCTGGGCGCTGGGAAAGATTGGTGCCGGGGCGAGCGCGGCCCGCGATGTTCTCACGCGGGCGGCGGGGAATTCGGATCCCCGGCTGGCTCGGCTGGCGGCCGAGGCGCTCATGCGTATCGGCGGCTGACAGCTGGCCGACCGTCACGGCCTGGGGTTTCGTTCTGGCCGGGGTGAATCTTTGCCGGATCAGCCCCTCAAGGCAGCCGATAGAAGGGGCGGAGGGAACGGCGTGGGGAGCGTTCAGCGGATGCCCCGGGGGCTGATCGCGGTCGTGGCGGCTTGCGCCTGGCTGCTGGCAATCGCTGCGCCCATCGCGCGGGCGGCCGGTCCGATCGTCAAGCCGTGGGATGGCGTCCTCATCGCGAGCTTCAACATCCAGGTCTTCGGTGAATCGAAGATGGTGAAGGCCCACGTCGTCGAGGTGCTCGCCAGGGTTGTCCGCAATTTCGACATCGTGGCGATCCAGGAGGTCCGGGCGAAGTCGGACTCGATCATTCCCGATTTCGTCCGCGCCGTGAACGCCGATGGCAGCCGCTATCACTATGTGATCGGCCCGCGGCAGGGCCGCACGGTGAGCAAGGAGCAGTATGCGTTTGTCTACGATACCGACCGCATCGAGGTCGATCCGTCGTCGGTGGGCATCGTGCCCGATCCGGGGGGCAGGCTGCATCGCCCGCCGATGCACGCCCGCTTCCGCACGCGGATCCAGCCTGCCGAGATGGCGTTCACGTTTTGGCTCGTCGACATCCACACCGATCCCGACGAGGTGCCGCAGGAGCTCGACGCGCTGACAGACGTCTTCCGCGGGATGCAGGCGGCCCGCCCCGACGAAGACGACGTGATCCTGCTCGGTGATCTCAACGCTGGTCCGCCGCAGTTCAGCTCGTTTCAGAAGATCCCCGGCGTGGGCTGGGCCGTGGCGGGCGTGACGACCAACACCCGCCGCACGAAGACCTACGACAACCTCGTCTTTGCGCGGCCGGCCACGGCGGAATACCTCGGGCTCTGGGGCGTGCTCGATCTGCAGTCGACGTTTGGCCTGCCGCTCGACAATGCCCTCGAGGTGTCGGACCACAATCCGGTATGGGCGGCCTTCCATCCCTGTGAATCGCGGCCTGCGCCCGGCCAGGCGTTTCCCGGCATGGCGGGCGCGCCGCCGATCCGCCGCTAACGGGATCGGGCTAGCGGAAAAACTCCTCGAATCCGGAGTGCTTGCGGCCCATGCTCGCCAGGATGCCGAACAGGACGGCCGTGTTCAGCCCCGACGCAAGCATTCCGGCGCTAGCCTCCATCGCCTCGAATGCCCGGAATGGGGCAACGAGCGCATGCCGGGCCGTACCGAGCGTCGTGTAGGTTGTGGCTGAGAAGTAGAGCGCTTCCTGAATGCCATCGAAGGAGCCATAGTGCCAGAGCACAATGGCCCACAGGCCGATCTGAATGAAGCTCGACAAGGCGATGAACACCGTCGCCGCCAGGATCGAAGGCACAAGCAACGCAGCGCCGCTGGCTTTGGCCAACACGCCTTGCTTCAGCCAGACCTGCGACCTCAGGACCAGAAACATGAAAAACGCATGCACTGTCAGGCTCGCGCCGACGAGCGCGACGCCGATCAGGATGACGATCGCCGATTCGCTTTCAAAGTCTCCTGACATGGCGATTGATGGTCTCCGCGGGGCTTGGGATCTCCACGAAGACCGGGATACTCTATGCACTGCCCGATAGGGAACCCCAAAAAGAGGACCGCCTCATGGCTGAACAGTTCTTCCAATTCACCAACACACTGGCGCTCGTGGCCTGGATTCCCCTGCTGTTCTTCCCGGGCAAGAGGGCGGTTTCGGGCGTGCTCTGCGGCGTGGTCGTGCCCGGCCTTCTGGCCCTGGCGTATGCAAGCGTGATCGGCTGGAAGCTTGCCACGGACGGCCCACCGCCCGGGGATGTCATGACGCTCGCCGGCCTGCGGGAAGTCTTCCGCGACGATTGGGTGTTTGCGGCGGCTTGGACGCACTACCTCGCCTTCGACATGGTCGTCGGCGCCTGGATCGCCCGTGACAGCGTGAAGCGCGGCATGCCCTGGATGCTCAGGTCGGTGGCGCTCGTGCTCACGTTTCTGGCCGGGCCCGTGGGGTTTCTCATCCACATCGTCGGCCGGGCACTCCTGCGGCGCACGGAAGGCGGAGCGTTGGGGCGCCACATGGTTGACAAATGAGACTTTTTGCGTCCGCATCCAAGGTGACTTACACTTTTCCGTATGAAATTCCTGATCACGCTCACGCAGGACGAAGACCGCATGTGGATCGCGGAATGCCCGAGTATTCCCGGCTGCGTGTCGCAAGGCCAGTCCCGCAACGAAGCGATCGAGAACGTCCGCCAGGCGATCACGGCCTGTCTCGAGGTGCGGGCCGAGCGGGGAATGCCTCTGACGGTCGAGACTCAGCAGGTCGAGGTCACGATCTGATGGGTGGGCTCCCTGTACTCAGCGGAGCCGATGCGGTGAGGATCTTCGCGAAGGCTGGTTGGACGGTCGACCGTCGGCGTGGCAGCAATGTCATCCTCGTGAAGGATGGCCACATCGCGACTCTCTCCGTTCCCGATCACAAGGAACTCGCCAAGGGAACGCTCCGCAGCCTCATTCGTGCCGCCGGGATGACGAGTGACGATTTCGAGGCACTCGCAAAAAGCTGAGGTGGGTCAGATCTTTTGGGCGATTTCAAGGGCAAACCTGCGAGCGCGCTCGAGGTCGCGCTCGTCTGGGTGCTCTCTGTTCAAGCCGCCGACGAGCCCGAGCGGGCCCCACGTGTCAAAGCCCCGGCAGGCAAACTCGCCGACAACTTCAAATCCCTTCCGGGTCAAAAGCCGCCGCAACGGGGCGGCCCAGAAGCGTGCCAGAAACGGTAGGCCTGAGGTGGTGAAGATGCATGCCGGGATCGTTGCCGTTTCGGCATCGGGCAGACTGCGGAGCCAATCGACGAGCGCCGGGTGCATCCCGCCGTAGTACACGCCAGAGCCAAAGCAGACGAGATCGCAGTGTGCTAGGCTCGCATGCGAAACATCCTCGGGCGCGGCAACACGCGCATCAAGGACTCCGCGCATGGCCTCAGCGACCCTGGCCGTGCTGCCGTGATGCACCGACTTACACAGGATCAGACACTCGCGGCGTGGCATGCGAGATTCTACGTGCCGCCCCGAGAGCCGGCACCGAAACACGCCACACCGGGGCAGGTTCGTCACCCTGCGGGCACGACAAGAAAAGAGGACAATTCCTGACCACATTCCGGACCACTTTGGGTGGTCCCCGATCTCGGAGAAGTGGTTCGACTCCTCGCAGATCTCCCGGCATGGGACCCATTCAGGCGGCGACGAGCGGCCGCAATTCGTCACGGTCGACAGCGGTTTGCCCCAGCGATTCGAGCAGGGCGAAGAACCTGTCGGGGTCGAACAGCGCAGGATCGGTGATTTCGACACCGATCGGTCGCCCATCGGCGGCACGGTCAACGAGCAGCACGTCGTCGATTCTGTCGGTTCGTACGGCTGAGTCGCCGGGCTGCCGCGGCAGGTGCAAATAAGCGGTGATCGGCCGTCCGTGCCGGTACGTCACTTTCAAAAAGACCCGCTTCATTGCGTCACCCGAAAGGAAGTAATTACGACAATCACCCGATCGTGTTCATCCGGCTCCACGATGACTTCCCAAGTATCCCCATCGTGGGCTGTCTCCAAGATCCATCGGCCTTTGGCAACGCCGCGACGGATGGCAGCAGTCATTTCGATCATCAGTCGAAGGTCAACCTCGGAGAAACCGCGGACAATCATCCGCTCCTCGACGTGCGGACTCAACTCCAGCTTGAAATTCCATCAGTCAGGATGAGTTTCGAGCGGCATTTTCGCAATCCTTCCCGATGACCAACCCTCGAACTGACCCGACCATATCGTTTCTGCGCCGCTCGCCGGTCTCGAAAACCTCGTTTCGCCCGATAATGGACCAGCGATACCGTCGGAACCAGTGACCGACGACCACTTCGCCAAAGCGACCGGCCACAAAGCGGCACAGAATCCGGCACAGTCAGTGCACGCAGAGAGCCGCACCGACTCGCACGAGAAAAAAGAAACGGCCGCGCCACTCGCATGTGCGAATGACGCGGCCGTTCATGTACCCCCACGGGGAGTCGAACCCCGGTTTTCGGACTGAGAACCCGACGTCCTGGGCCACTAGACGATGGGGGCGGGCTGTCTCTGAAACTGTAAGAGTGTCGGACGGGGTGTCAAGCAAACTTGAACACCCCGCTCCAAACCGCCGCAAACCGTCCTTTGCCCGCAAAAACGGTTACCGCGGCGGCCGTATGCGGGCCGGGCCACGCGGCCGTGCGCGGCCCGCCAGAAACCCTGCGATCGTCGCGGCGATCGCCGCCGCAGCCGTCGCCATCCAGATCCTGCGCGACGAATCCCGCTCGACCTGCTCCCGCTCCATCGCCGCCTGCAGCCGCACCGTCGCGTCGCGCATCTCCTGCGTGCGCACCGGCTGCCGCGCGAAGCCGATCGCGCCGCGCGGCGGCAGCACGGGCATGCTCCATTCCGATTCCTCAGGCCAGGCCAACGGCGAGCCATGATGCCGCCCGCCCGCCTGGACCATCGCCTCGGATCGTTCGACCGCCCGCACAAGATCCCCCGGCGACTGAAACCGCGCCGCAGGATCCTTCGCGAGCAGCCGGTCGACGATCGCGGCCAGATCGGCTGGCAGATCGGGCCGCAGCGCGGCGATCGGCGTGAGCGGGTCCTTGATATGGGCCATCGCCACGGCCAGGCTCGTCGCGCCGGCAAATGGCGGCCGTCCGGCAAGGAGGTGGTAGACGGTGGCCCCGAGCGAATAGAGATCGCTTCGCGCATCGACCGCCTTGCCTTCGGCCTGCTCGGGGCTCATGTAGAGCGGCGTGCCGAGCGTCATGCCATCCTGTGTGAGGCCGAGGCCGTCGGCGGCATCGAGCATTCGGGCGAGCCCGAAGTCGGCCACCTTCACTTCGCCGGCTGACGTGACGAGCAGATTGTCGGGCTTGATGTCGCGGTGCACCACCCCCTGCTCCGCCGCACGCGCAAGCGCCGAGCCGACGTGCAGAAGCACGGCGACGGCCTGCGCGGCGTCGAGCGGGCCGCGCGAATCGAGCCAGGCCTTCAGCGTCGGCCCCGCCACGTATTCCTCGGCAAGAAAATGAACGCGATCGATGCAGGCCACCTCGTGGATCTGCACGATGTGGCCATGGATGAGCCCGGCGGCGGCGCGGGCCTCCTGCGTAAACCGGCTCACAGCGGTGGCGTCCGCAGCGGCGCGCGGCGTGAGCACCTTGAGCGCAACCCGCCGGCCAAGCGACTCCTGCTCGGCCAGATAGACGTCGGCCGTCGCGCCACTTCCAAGCCGGCGTACGAGCCGGTATCCTCCCAGCCTGCGCCCGGAGAGATCACCGTCGGTGAGGGTGCCCGAATCATCTGCTCGCATGTGTGTCGAGCGTATCAGCCCCAGGAGGAGATTTCATGCCCAAGCCGTCCGCCGCCGAATTGCAACAAGCCGCCAAGGACCTCGATCTCGATGGTTTTGACTACGAGGTGACGCTCGACACGAGCGCCGGCCCGATCCGCCTTGCCCTCGACGCGAACGTGGCCCCTGGCCATGTCCGCAACATGGTGGCGCTCGCGGAAAGCGGCTTCTACGACAGCGGCTGCTTCCACCGGATCATCAAGGGCTTCATGATCCAGGGCGGCTGCCCCGAGGGCACCGGCACCGGCGGCCCGGGCTACAAGATTCCAGCTGAGTTCAACCGCACGCCGCACGAGCCGGGCGTCTTGTCGATGGCCCGCACGAACGATCCCAACTCCGCCGGCAGCCAGTTCTTCATCTGCCTCGAGCGGGTGCCCCATCTCGACAACCAATACACCGTCTTCGGCCGCACCGCCGATGCGGCGAGCCTCGACGTGGTGAAGGCGATCGGCACCGTGCGCACCGGGGCGGGCGACCGGCCCGTCGAGCCCGTGACCATCAAGAAGGCGACGGTCACGAAGAAGTCAAAGTAGGACGGGCGTCTCCGCCTGCCTGATAGTAGACCGCTTCGTCCCGAAGCGGATCCGCGAAAAGATCCGCTTCCGGAGGAAGCGGTCTACTGCGCTACTCCTTGTAGAGCCGCAGGTCGTCGGCGGTGCGGATGATGAGTTCTTCGCCGATCGCGATCGGTGATGCCATGATCCGCGCAGCGAGGTCGCTCGTGGCCACCTCGCGGTAGGCGGCCGCGGGCTCGATGACCGTGATCACCCCCTCCTCGCTCGCGAGGAAGATCTTGCCGTCGGCATAGAGCGGCGACGCGGAATAGTTGCCGCCGACGCGATGCCGCCAGCGTTCCTTTCCGGTGCGGGCGTCGAGGCAGGTGGCGACGCCGCGGTCGCTCACTACATAGATCGCATCGCCCACGATAAGCGGCGAGGGGTTCGCCGGAATCTGGCTGCGCTCTTCCCAGGCCACCGCGTCGGCGGCGAGCCGCCCCTCGCCTCCCTGCCGGATCGCGAGCAGCCGCGGCGTGTTGAAGCCCGTGCACACGAAGACGAGGCCGTGGGCCGCAATCGGCCTGGGCACCACCGAATAGCCTTCATAGTCGAGCTGCCAAAGTTCGCGGCCGGTTGCTGGATCGTAGCCATAGACATGATCGGCCGCCGGCGTGACGAGCTCGTCATGCTCGCCCACACGGAGGATCGCGGGCGTCGAAAAGCTTTTCCGCACGTCCGGATCATCGCGGAGTTTGCCAGATCGCACTGTCTTCCAGACTTCCTTGCCCGTTCGTTTGTCGAGTGCCACCGAAAACTGCACGTCGGCGCCGTCGCAGGTGAGGATCAAAAGATCGCCGTAGAGCACGGGCGAACTCCCCGGGCCCACATAGTGCTCGAGCGGATGGGAGGTGTCGCGCCAGAGGATGGCGCCCGAGGCCGTGTCGATCGCCGCCGTGCCGTTGGTGCCGAAGTGGGCATAGAGCCGCCCGGGCTCGATCACCGGCGTGGGGGAGGCATGGGAATTCTTCTTGTGGATCTCGATCGGCTTCTCGACATGGAAGACCTCGATGTCTCGCTCGATCGCGCCTGAGCGGCGGTTGACGCAGACGGCGCGGAGCGACGTGCCGTCGGGCGTGGCCGTCGTCATCCAGATCTGCTGGCCGAAAACGACGGGCGTGCTCCAGCCGACGCCAGGAGTTGGCGTCTTCCAGGCGAGGTTGGCCGGGTCGTTGAGATCGACCGGCAACTTCGCGGCGACCGCATGGCCGTCACCAGTGGGGCCGCGATAGCCGGGCCATTCGGCCGTCTGCTCGGCCGACGCCGTGACCGAGCAGGCAAGCAGAAGGAGCACGGCGACCCTGAAGTGCTGCGACGTCATTCGATGCGTTTTACATCAGCCGGCAGCGTCGCCCAACTCCCGCCGTCGGCCGCCGAAAAGCGTCCGCAGCCCGAGGATCGCCATGGCAAGGCCGCCGCCCGCCGAGAGCATCGCGTCGCGGTTGCTGCGCGGGTCGAGCAGGTCGGTCAGCGCGGGCTCACTGCCAGAGCTCTCCCATCCCTGCGGATGGCCCGGCTGCGGGCCAAACGGCGGCGCCGGCTGTGTCGCGAGCGGCGCGGCCACGTGGGTCGAACGCTGAACCACATCGGGCAGTTCGCCATCGGTCACCGACGCCAGCCGCGTGCGGTCGTGCGCGGCCGACGTGCCTATGCTGCGGGCCAGCGCCGGCTCGCGCGAGAATTCGGCGATCGGCATGCCCTGGAAGCCGCGGGAGCCGACGCTCGCGAGGAATGTCCGCAGCCGCGTGGAGCAGCTGCCGATCGTGCGGCCGTCGTTCTGCCCGAAGAGCACCCCTGCAAGCTGCCCCTGCGCGTTGATGATCGGCCCGCCGGAATCCCCCTGCCTCGCGGTGGCCGACAGCTCGACGAATTCGAGCGGATAGCCGGAGCCCGGCGCGAGGTATTGCGTGCAGGGGCCCGTCTCCGCGCGGAAGGGCCCGCGGCCGTAGCCTGCGATCGTGAGCGGCTCGCCCAGTTCGGGCGGCTTCTCGGCAAGTGTGATCGGGGTGGCATTCGGCTTCCAGATCACGATCGCGGCGAGATCCCATGGCTCGTCCCAGCGGACCACAGTGCCGGCCGACTGGAAGCCGTCGGGGAATTGCACGAGCACGGCAGAGCGACTGTCGCGAATCACGTGCCAGTTGGTAAGCACGAGCCCTTGGTTGCGATTCACGTCGACGAGCACGCCGGAGCCGAGCGACGTGCCCGAGTTTTCGGGCGCGACGATTCGTGCGACCGCCGGGTGTGGTGTCTGCCCCGTGCCGATGTAGTCGGCGAAGAGTTCAGGCGACCACTTGGCGTTCGCCGCAGGCTGCGTCGACCACCCCCAAAACGGCTGCTGGCCGCGGGCCGGCTGCGGTGTGAGCCCGAGGATCGCGAGGGAGGCCGCCAGGATGATCGTGCCGCATGTGTTTCGCATACGAGTGATCTCCTGATGTGGCTCCGGGAGTCATTGCGGCGAGCCGCGAAGGGCTTGCCGCCTCGTCTCCCTGTCGATGATCCGACGTAGGAGTTCGCGGCGCAATTGCTCGCGTTCCTGGTTCGGCCCGGATGAGGATGGGATCTGGCGGGCCGGCTCGACCAACAGGCTGCTCGAGTGAGTGACCATGAAAGAAGTCTCCTGCTGGAGCGTTCCGGCCGAACGCACCATCGAGGAGGTATCGGCACCAGCCGTAGCAGAAGAACAGCGGAAATCCCGCCCCCCGCGCAGTTTGCCCAACCGGCAAGGTAGACCGCTTGCTCCGCAAGCGGATCTGGTTCCGCTCGCGGAGCAAGCGGTCTACTTTCTACTGGACCGCAAACCCCTCGGCCTCGAGGCGGCGGGCCAGGGCCGCCACATGGTCGCGGTCGGCCGTCTCGACGGTGACCTGCACGCTCGTCGAGAAGACGTCGGGCCCGGAAAACGCCCGGTCGTGCACGATCTCCTGTACGCTCGCCCCCGCCGCCGCGATCACGGCCGTGAGCTTGGCGATGCCGCCCGGGCGATCGCTCACCTGCGTGGTAAACCGCCAGCGGCGGCCGTCGGCGGCCAGGCCGTGGTCGATCACGCGGTCGAGGATCGAGAGATCGATGTTGCCGCCGCAGAGCAGGAGCACCACCTTGCGGCCGCGCAGGTCGTCGCAGCCCTCGGCGACAAGGTGCATGACGCCCGCCAGTGATGCCGCCCCCGCCCCTTCGACCACCGTCTTCTCGAGCTCGAGGAGCCGGAGCACGGCGAGCGAGAGGCTTTCTTCACCGACCGTGACCACTCGATCAACGAGCGGCGCCGCGATCGGAAACGACGTCTCGCCAACCTTCCCGACGGCGAGGCCATCGGCAAGCGTGGGGCGGATCGCCACCTGCACTGGCTTGCCCGCCGCGAGCGACGCCGAGAAGCTCGGCGCGGCCGCCGGCTCAACAGCGATGATCTTGATGCCGGGTCGCAGCGCCTTGGCAGCGGTCGCCACGCCAGCGAGCAACCCCGCGCCGCCGCAGGGCACGACGATCGCGTCGGCATCGGGCACGTCTTCCAAGATCTCGAGGCCCATCGTTCCCTGCCCCGCGATCACCCGCAGGTCGTCGAAGCCGTGGATTCGGTTGAGCTTGTCGCGGGCGGCTATCTCCATGGCCAGCCGGCGGGCGTCGTCGAATGTCTCGCCTTCGAGGATCACGGTCGCGCCCAGCCGGCGGCAGGTCGCCACTTTCACGAGCGGTGCGAACCGCGGCATCACCACGGTCACCGGGATGCCGAGCAGCCGGCCATGGTAGGCGAGGCCGAGCGCATGGTTGCCCGCGGAGGCCGCCACCACGCCGCGGGCCTTCTGCGCGTCGTCGAGCAGCAAGAGCGCGTTGCGGGCACCACGTTCCTTGAACGATCCCGTCCGCTGCAAGAGGTCGAGCTTGCAGAAGATCTCGGAGCCCGTGAGGTCGGAGAGCGGAATGCTCGGCGGGCAGGGAGACCGGTAGATCCCGGAGCGGATCCGCTCATGTGCTGCGCGAATATCAGCGAGTGAAAATGCGTTCATGGGTGGGACAGGCTTCAGCCTGTCATGTAACCCGCTTCGGCGTGTGAAACGCCCTTACGTCGATCCACTCCATGCCGGCCGCGCGGGCCGCCGCGATGCCGAGGTCGCTGTCTTCCCACACGACGCACCGCTCCGGCCGCGCGCCCAGCCTGCGGGCCGCCTCGAGAAACGGTTCCGGGTCGGGCTTGTGCTTTTGCGTGTCTTCGCTGGCCACGATCGTGTCGAAGCAGTCGGCGATCCCCACCCGCTCGAGGATCTGCAGGCAAACGTTTCGATAGCCACCCGTCACCACGGCCATCGGCGCGCGGCCGCGCGACCGCAGCACCACGTCCACCACCGGGTCGATCGCCTCGATGCGGTCGAGCTGGGCGAGAAACGAGGTCTCCTTCATGTGAACGGCGTGGTCGAGGTCGATCTCGATGCCTCGCTCTCGGGCGAGCGTGGCGACGATATCGCGGGTGGGCCGGCCACCCATTGAATAGAAGCGGTCTTCGTCGAAGGCGATGCCGTGGGCCTCCGTCACGTGGAGCCAGGCCCGGTAGTGGGCGGGCATCGTGTCGGCGAGCGTGCCATCGCAGTCGAAGAGGAGGGCGTCGTGGTCTTGGAGCTGCCAGGCGGCGGGCTGGGGCATGGCGGGAGGGGTTGTGCGGGTTTTTCGGGGTGGAGCGGCCAATTCGGGCCACGGGCGGCCGTTCCGGAAAGTAACCTATGGTTGCCTTGGAAAACAGGCCTTTCCCCGGGACACCCTCCATGCAGTTCCCCGCCATCGGCATCCGGCTGCGGATGCTCCTGCTCGGCATCCTGCCGGCGATTCTCATCTTCGCGACGGTGCTCTGGCTCAACTACAGCCGGATGCAATCGACGCTGCTCGCCTTCAGCGAGGAGGTGCTCATGGAGCGGGTGCGGCGGATCGCCGGTGAATTCGAAGGAGAGAGCCCTGAAATGGGCATGACGGCCGACGCCGTGGCATCGCGGCTCCTGGCCGACAAGCGGGAGCAGCAGCGAGCCGGCTGGCATCCCGAGCTCTTCGTGATCGACCACGAAGGCCGCGTGATGGCGGCGACGGTGGCGACGAGCGATCTCAGCGGCAAGCCCATCGCCGACACTTCCTATGCCAAGGTGCTCGAAGACTTTCACCGCGCCGCAACGACGACGCGGATCGTGGGGGCCGACGACCCGGTGACCGGCAGCCCCCTGCTCTACGCGGCGGCAAAACTGCCCGCTCGCTCGTGGACGGTCGTCTTGCAGGCGCCGCTCGACGATGTCTTGAGCCGCGTCCGCCAGCCGCTCCTGATGAGCGGACTGGTGGCGGCCACTGGCATGGCGGGCGTGCTCGGGCTGCTTGGCTGGCTCACGACCACGCTCACCGGGCGGATCGCGAAGGCCGTGGAGGCCTCGCGCCGGGTGGCGGCCGGCGACCTCACCGGGACCATCGACATGCGCGGCACCGACGAGACGGGCCAGTTGCTCCGCGACATCGGCGGCATGACGGCGAGCCTGCGGGAGATCGTCTCCCATGTGAAGCAATCGAGCCTCGACCTGAATGCCACGGCCAAGCAGCTCTCGGCGGCCGGCCGGCAGCAGGAGCATGCGATCAGCTCGCTCGGTGCGAGCACGAGCGAGGCGGCGGTGGCCAGCCGGCAGATCGCCGTAACGGGCCAGGAGCTGCTCACCACGATGGACGAGGTGGCAGGCGTGGCGGCGGAGACGGCAAACGTGGCCGACGCGGGCCGGGAAAATCTCGCCGGGATCGGCGAGACGATGGCCCATCTCGAACAGTCCACGACCGACTTCTCGGAGCGGCTCGCGGCGATCCGCCAGCGGGCGGAAGACATCAACATGGTGATCACCACGATCACGAAGGTGGCGGATCAGACGAACCTCCTTTCGATCAACGCGGCGATCGAGGCGGAGAAGGCGGGAGAATTCGGGCAGGGCTTCATCGTGGTCGCCCGGGAGATCCGCCGGCTGGCCGACCAGACGGCGGTGGCCACGCTCGACATCGAGCGGCTCGTCGAGCAGATGCAGCAGGCGGTGAGTGCGGGGGTGATGGAGATGGACCGGTTTGCGGCGGAGGTGAAGACCGGCGTGGAGCGGGTGAATGGGATTAGTGCGCAATTCGCCGACGTGATCGACAAGGTGCATGGACTGACGGGCCGGTTCGAGCACGTGAATCAGGGCATGAAGGCCCAGGCTGCCGGGGCCGCCCAGATCACCGAGGCCCTCATGACGCTCAAGGAAGGCTCCCACGCGGCGGCCGAGGCCCTGAAGGAATTCAAGGCCGCCTCGCAGCACATGGGCCACTCGGTCGAAGGCCTCACCGACACGATCAGCCGCTTCCGCGTCGGGTAAGTAGACCGCTTGCTCAAAGTAGACCGCTTGCTCCGCAAGCGGATCCAGCCAAAGTAGACCGCTTGCTCCGCAAGCGGATCCGGAATCCGCTTCCGGAGCAAGCGGTCTACTTGATGTCAATCTGGGCAATTTCCGGCCTTCTTGCCGGAAATTCTCATGGATCCGGTCGGGGCAAGTCGATCACTCCTGACGATCATGCCGGTTTTTCCGCACGGGGACCGCCCCGTTCGACAAACCGGCGAACGCCAGGGATGCGACTCCGATGAGCAAAACAGCCGCCACCCGCAGAGGGAAGAAACGAGCCATTGCCAGGCTGCGGGCGATCAAACGCCGGGCAGCCGCATTCAAACGCGGCACGCGCAAGCTCCTCTCGATGATGCTCATCGCGGCCTTCGCCGTGGATGGGCCCATGGTGAGCCATGCCCAGGTGGGCAGCGGGATGATCGGCGGGGCGATGGGCCAGGGCGCGATGGCGCCCACTGGCGGCCTCGTCAATAGCGGCATCGCGCGGTTTCGCGAACTCGAAGCGAATGGACCCGGCTGGATGTATTGGGGCTTGAACGCTGCCGACCGCGGCCTCGGCTACCAGGGTAGCTACATGACGCTCGGCGGTTTCATCCCGTATGCCGAAGACGATCTGGGCGGCATCTGGTCCGCCGATCTGCGCAGCCACCTCTCGAACTACGGCGGCTTCTTCTCGAACGTGGGCCTCGTCCGCAAGCAGTTCTTCGGCGGGGCGATCGGCGGCATCGGCGTCTACTGGGATTACGACGGCGACCAAAACCAGTATGCCGACACGACGATCACCGACTCGAGCGGCAGCTACATCTTCGCCGGCGGCCAAAGCTACAACCAGGTGGGCGTCTCGGGTGAATTTCTCACCGACTACGGCAATCTACGAAGCAACGGCTACATCCCCGTGGGCACGACGGCCCAGACGATGGGCCCCTTCGTGGGCAACTCGCTGCTCTGCACGCCGGGCATCAACGCGGCTTTGGCCGGAGCGGATCTCGAGGTCGGTGCATATATCCCCGGTCTCTCCGACTGGGCCGGCATGGTGAGCGTGGGCGGCTATACGTTTGGCAATGCCCGCTACAACCTCGCCAACGGGCAGGATGTCGTGCCGTTCTTCGGCGGTGTCTACACCCGCCTCGACCTCACGCTCATCCGCAACTGGGATTTCTCGCTGCAATACAACAACGACAGCTACTTCGATTCAACGGGCTTCGCTCGGCTGACGTATCGCATGGGCGGCAGCCGCCGCCGCAACGTGCCCGACCAGATGGAGCAGCCGATGATGCGCAACGAGCACATCGTGCGGGCGCACCAGGCGCCGGTGCAGGCGATCAATCCGGCGACGGGCGATCCGTGGCGGGTGATCCACGTGGATAACTCGAATTCCTCCAACGGCCCAGGCACGGCCGAGTCGCCCACGACCACGCTGGCCGACGCGCAATTCCTGGCCTCCGAAGACTACGACATCGTCTTCGTGCACCAGGGTAACAGCCTCAACACGCCCTACGAGGGTGGTTTCACGTTCCAGGCCAACAACCAATTCTTGGTCGGCGAAGGCACGTCGCTCCAGGTGCCCACCAGCAACTGCGGCTTCATCCCGATCTGGGCCACAGGTGGCTCGCCGAGGTATCCGGTGATCACCGGCCGCCCGGCTGGCACGCCCGATAATCCCACCAATGCCGCCATCCAGCTCTCGAATGGCCTCGTGACAAACTCGACCGTGGACCACCTGCAGATCACGGGCGCCGCCGTCGCCATCTCCGACGGGCCCGGCCTACCGGTGGGCGGTGTTGCGACTGTCAACGACGTGCGGATCAATGGCAATGGCGCCAGCCAGACGGGCGTCGTGATCCAGGATCTCGCCGGGGCTGGCGGCGAATACAACTTCACGAACATGGCCCTCACCAACCTCACGGCCGACGGCTTCGTCATCGACGGCAGCGGTGCGGCGGCCCCGTCTAATCCGTTCGTAAACATTTCCAACACGACGATCAAAAACACCTCCGGTTCTGCGTTGGTTGTGAATGCCATCGGTGGCTCGGCGACCGGCGACGACGGCCGCGTGCGGCTGGCCAACAGCTCGATCGACGGCACGACCGGGCCGGGCGTCACCATTTCTGGCGGAAACGCGATCGTAGAAGCGACCACGATCAAGAACGTCGGCACCTACGGCGTCGCTGTCACCGGCAACTCGCTCAACTCCGGCACCACCGCGACCGGCACGTCGACCGTGCAGGTCGTGGGCTCGCGGATTACCGCCGAAATCGGCGTTCAGGCCTCGTCATCGGGCACGGACGACCTCGTGAACCTAACGGTAAACCAAAACGTCCTCGCCTCTCCGGTGGGCGGAAATGGCATCAACCTGGCCGTGAACAATGGCAAGATCAATGCCAATCTCGTGGGCAACTCGATCTCCACTCGTGCTACGACCGCCCTAACCACCGGCACGGCGGGGGGCATCACGGCCCCGGCGACCGTCGCCTCCAACATCTATCTGACGACGAGCAACACGACCTCAGGGCTCAACAACCTCACGATCAAGGCGGCGAGCCAAGACAACCTCGTGGCCTTGAACCGCGACGCCACCGTGACGACAGCCCCGCCGTTCAACCCGACGAATACGGGCACCACCTCGCCGCTCGTGCCGCCGCCTCCACCGCCCAACTATGATCCCTCGGTGATCGTGCCGCTGCCCACGCCCTGATCTTGAGGCCGCGGCCCGAGGGAAGAAGTTCTATCGGGCACGCCAGGGGAATCGCGACCGGCCGCGGGTGGCCACCACAGGCATGATGCCATGCTGATTGCCTTCCTTGTCGAGGCCGGTCCGGGCGTTCGGACTGAACTGGCCCTTGTCGCCGAGGAATTCTGAATCATTCGCGTCGCTGACCGGCCCGATATTGCCCTTTTTGTTGGCAAGCACCGTCGAGACGATCGTCGCCTGGTTGGAGCCGAGGTAATTGCCTCGGATGAATTGGAGGGCCCGATTTACCGCGTTGCTGACATACGCGATTCCCCACCGACCATTTCCATGGATCGCGTTGCTGTTGAGCGACCGGGTCTTCGACGTCCCGATCATGTGCGAGCCGCCGGAGATCTCGACGCCGTTGAAATTGCTGTCGATGACGCTCGTATTCGTCATCGTGGTCATCCCGGCGCCCAGGATCACGCCGGTGCGGTTGGCCTGAATCACGTTGCGACCGACCGACGAGAGCGAGACCGACGTCACGCCCGTCATCGTCATCGGCTGCGAGAGCGTGATCGTGGCGTTGCCGCTGTAGTTCGGGTCAGACTCGGTGATCTTCGTGATCGTCGAGCCAAATGCGATGCCCATGCCGTTCACCTGTTGGCCGAGAAAGAGCCCCAGCAGCCGGCTGCGGCCTTCGGGGCTGTCGAGCGGCACGCCCAAGCTGATCACAGAGCTATTCCGCTCGGTCCTCACGACATAGCCGATGGTGACAGACCCGTTGCTCGTCACGCGGCCCCCGGTCACACGCACCGTCGTGATCTTTGTCTTTTCGTTCGTCGTCACGCTCGTGATCGTCACCGGCACGTTCGGGTCCGACTGGACGACCCGCCTGCCGATCACGCCCTGGCCTGGCACGATGCGTCGAGCAAATTCGTAGGTACCTGCCGGGAGCGTAAACGTGGTGTTGTTCACTCGCTTTGCCATCGCCTGAATCTGCGGAGCGGCATCGATGCCCAGGGCGTTCGTACCGGCGGCGAAGTTGACGCCCACGTTGTTTTCGAGCCCCGGCTTGCCGATCGTGTTGCCCGCAACACGGACATACGAGGCCTCGCTTCCTTCCTCGTCGGCTTCCACCTTGATGCCCGCATCGGTGCTCGACAGGATGACGCTGTTGGTGATCGTCGTGGTGTCGGATTCCGCTCCGATCACGTGCACGCCGATCCCATTGGCGAGGCGGGTAACAGTGGCATTCGGCGCGAGCACGCCCCCCTCGTTTTGTCCGAGCACGACCTTGTCGATCAGCACATTAGGCGAATCCTCGACCAGGATCGCGGCGCCCTTGTTGTTGATATTGAAGCCACCGATCGTGACATTGCGGATCGTCACGCCGTCGACGTTTTGGATGGTAAAGCCGTTGACCGTATCGCCGGCGGTCACCGCCCTGCCCGACCGCAATGTCGTGATCCGTGAGCCGTCGATTATGGGATTGCTGGCAACTGAATTCACCGGAGTTCGACTGCCCTTTGGAGAGTAGCGACTCGCTGAGCCGCCGTCGATGATGACGGGCTTGATGATTGCCGGCAGTTCCTGCGCCAGTCGGATTGGCGCACGGTTGTTGGCGACGAGCGTCGAAAACCGCAACTCAGACTTTTGGTCCGTACCGCCCGCGGTCTTCGCCTCATTCCGCTGATACACGTCAACCATCTTGCCAAACGCCCCTGCCGAGGAGTTCGTGCCGCCAGCGGTCGACACCACGAACGTGACCATGTCATTCACGTCGTCGGAGCCGATGTCGGTGGTCAGACCACTTTCTTCGACGAGCATCACTGATGCTCCGATCTCCGGATTCGCCACGACAAACCGCAGGCTGGAGGCATCCACGTCGGCCGTCGCCTCACTCGACAGCGTAATGCTGTCGTCGTCGTCGATGCTGGAGATGGTGGTATCCGCCGCAATGCCCTCGCCAACCACGAGCATGCCAACGACAAGGTCGCTTGTTTTGCCCAGCCCCGTCACCTTGTCGATGCCCGCAACGAGGTCGCCCGAGCGACGCAGTCCATAGGTGACCTGCCAGACTGTATCCTCCGCATCGCCCTCGCCCACACGGACGAATGTTCCGCTCGTAAACTCGCCGATCGTGTCGGAATCGCCCGCGCGGGTGAGCGTCCACGTCGCGCCGGTCGAAGTGACCGAATACACGCCGTTCTGCTGCGATAGCGCCTGATCCTTTACGAGGATTCGGTCATTGACCCGAAGGGCCAGCGGAATCCCCTCGGCATTGAGCGGCCTCAGCGCATCCATCGCCAGTTTGCTCACCACAAGGCGGTCTGCTGTGACGCCGGGGGTGCCCTTGAAGAACTGACCATTCAGGTCCCCGTCGGTGGCAATTCTCACCAGGCGGGCGTTTCCTCCGGCCACGGGGGCGTCGAGGGCAACGATATCGCCGGCCTGAGACCGGATCGTCACGGATCCGGCCGCCAAACTATTGACGGCTGTGCCGCGTTGCAGCGCGGATGCGTTACCCAGGATCGTTTGCTTCGCCGTGTCAAGCTCGATTGACATGCTGCCATTGGGCGTGCTCACGTCGAACGAAGGCACGTCGATCACATACGCCTGTAGCGCAGGCTTTCCGGCATTCGGACCCGAGACAGGGTCGACTCCGCCAGCCTTCAGTGAGACGAGATCCCCAGCCCTGAGGCTCTTGATGTTCACGTCATCCTGCTCGCCAATAGCCACCGATGTGCCGGCCCGGACAGTCATCTCATCCACATTCGTGTTGAGATAGAAGTCGCTGGCAGTCGGCTGCTTGACAGGATTACCGACAGCCCCTTCCGCCTCGACAGTAAGCCTATCGGCCCTTACGAATGCCGATCCGCTGACCTGGTTGCCGGTCTTCGAGAAGATCAACTGAAACTTTTCCAGCGTGCCTGTGTCACGAGGAGCATTATCAACTACCTCGAGCCGCCAAATCCCGAGAGTGCTCAAGCGCGTGTCGGGATCGATATACAAAGGCTGAAGTGAATCAACGGGTCGAAAACGGCCTGTGAATGGCGGCACACCATTGGCAATGACAGTCATTGCTTCAGAATCGAAGATCGTATTCGTGAGGTTGTCCCCTCCGCTTCCAGCATTTTCCAGCAACTTGAACCTTCGACCGTCGGGGGCAACGAGAGTCGCAGTCAGATCTCCGACAAATGGATGCGTAATGCTCAGGACGACATCCAAGTCAGAAAACTGAAAATCATCCTCAACGTTGATGATGGCAATGGCCGTCTGAACAACGGCGGCCCCGCCTCCCCCACCTTCAGCAGGAGCCGGGGCGTCTGGAATTCCGATCGGCCGAAAATTCGGATCGGCATACGGAGCCAGCGGAGTGCCTCGCGATGACAACGAATTCCGCTGTGTCAGGCTGATGCCATTGACGGCCGACACGAGGCCGGAGAGCAGGATATTGCCGGAGTTGGCGGTCAGCGTGACGTCGTTGCGAAGCTCATCGACCGCGGCGTTCGTCACACCGACGGAATTGTTTACGAAGACCGAGTCGGCCTGAATGTTGATTCGGCCCCTGGTCGTCGTGATCGGTGCAGACACCGTAAAGTCAAAAGTAGCATCGGCGGCAACCTGCCTGTCGGTCGGCCGCAACGCTGTGATCGAAACGTCGCCGAATGTGTTCAGTGCGCTCGACATGCCGATGCTGCCGGTGGCAGAGAGCGAGATTGGCAGGCCCGACGAGGCCACGGCGTCGAACGTGATGTCGTCATATTCGCGGATCGTCAGGTTGTACGGAAAAGGGCCGGACGGAGACGGGTCCGGAAAGGGTACGGTTCCCTCGAGCTGTTGGGTTGCCGCCCGGACTCGCATCGAGCCCACCCGCGTAGAAAGGTCGAGCGTGTTGAAAGCGATGGACTCGTCGATCGGCGTCGGCGCGTCATTTCCCAAAGTAATCGACACGACGTTGCCTCGAATGAGACCCGTATCGACACCACTGTCGCGAGATCGCGTTGTGAATGAGTACGGCGCGAGCGATTGCCCAGCCGAATCGGATTGGAAGAAATAAGACTGCTTATCACCAAACACAGTACCGGACGCGTAAATATCGGACTGAACTGCCCGAACCAGAATCAGTGCGGTGCCAACTGGTTCGCCGCCGGCAGGTGGCTGGAGGCTGCCGAGGAGAGAACCTGAGGGCGAGATGAAGACGACGCCCCTGGAGCGAGCTGTGGCGGGGTCGTTGCCTACGTCTATCGCGAAAGAACTTGGCGCTGCCACCGGTGCATTGATCAGCATCGATTCCGCGACCGCCGAGCCAAACAAACTGGGTCCGATTCGCATGCTGTCGGTCGAGTCGATTACTGAATCGATATTGACATTCGTAGCCCGCAGGATGACGTCTTCGATGTTGGAATCGGCATCCGTCAACTGGCTTCGCGTGTCGAGCCGCGAGTCGATGTTGATGGTCGAGTCCGGCGAGAGCAGATCGACGCTCAATTGGCTGGTGAAGTCATGCCCAGCAAACAGCGTGAAAGAATTGGGGTTTGGGTCCTCAACATATGCGATATACCTGCTCGCGATAGCCACATTCGGCCCGATTGGCGCACTTGTGCAGCGAAGCGAGATCGTCACCACGTCGCCAGCGACGACATACTCACCGCTCACGCTTACGAATTGATTGATCGCGAACGACTCCTGGCCATCGAAATAGAGCGGGCGAGGAATATCCGTTACAATGAAGTCATCTTGGAACGGAACGTCAACGCCGTCGATGACTGCACTGCCAAAGAATGAACCGCGAATAATCCCTCGCAACGCACCCGAGGCATACACTGATGCCGGGATGGTAAAAGAGTGCGTTGTGTTCGCGACGCTCGGCAGAATTTGTGCGTCGGCCGAAGGCGTGGCCGTTCCGCCAGTTGCCCCTGCCGCCCCTGTCACGAAGTACGTGACGATATTGATGACCGGGGGTTCTGCTTCCGACAGATTCGCGGGGTTTGGGACAGTCGCGACTGGTATTGCCTGATTGGTTGCGGGATTGCCCCAATTGAGCACGAGCCGCCCTCGAGCTGTCGCGTTGAAAGTAACTCCGCCGCTCAACGGCGAGGCCGAAGGGGTCTGGTTACCAGTCGAACGAAGACGAGTGACCAGAGGGCCGTCAGGATCGATCTCGAAGTCCCACGTCGCCCCGTCGTAACTGACAGTACCCTTGAATGGGTTTGAAATCTGGAACGCTTCAGAGGGCAGCGGATTCGCAGGAGGATTGGGCCTCGGGATTCTTTGACCCCCAGTGACTTGGTCGGTAGACAAATCATAAGAGGGCCGAACGATATTCGCGGCACTCAGCGTAAAACCAGTCGTGGGCGACAGCTGGGCATCCGTTTGGTAATTGCCCGCCGTGTTATCGCCGGCATACATCGGCCCGGGACCACTGCCGGCAGCACCGTTCGTCACATACACAATGTCCGGGACGCCGATTGTTTCTCCGAAATTCGGATTGTCTAGGAAGCTCGAGTTGTCAGCGATGAGTAGTTTCCCACCGGCGTGCTGCTGAATGTAGACGTCGGTCGCGTCGTCAGATGCAACGATGAGATAGTTTGAGACCGGGCCAGCAAAACCAGGGCCCCCACTCGCCGTGGCGATCGCCATCATCGCCCGCTTTTCGAGCGCCTCGCCCTGCAGATCCAGCGCCTTGCGGCTGTTCTTTCGTTGCCGGGCCTTGTGGGCGGAGGAGACAAAACGGTCGAAAGGCGACTTCATCGGATGTACCTCGCGGACTGACCTTGGTGGATGTTCGCCGGAAGATATTTGGCTAAATCCGGCAAATTGCCCCATCTTTGGGGATGCTATCCCCGATGTACGCGTCTCGCAACGAATCGGTTCGGAAGGGGGGGCGATTGCGGGATTTGAGCCAGAATGCCGGTTGTTCGGATTGCGAAAATCCAGCGCCCGCCGCCCGGGCCGGCGCTACCGGCGCAACTCGAAAACCCCATCAGCAACGGCGATCCGCCCCCCTACCCCGGCCGCTCGCGTATTGATCGCCAGCCGGTAGAGATGGTTCCAGCCACTGGCATCCACATCAGCCCGAAGGGCCCGGCCACGCCGCGCCTCGAAGGCGTCGCGGAAGTGGGCCGTGACCACGCCCGACCGGCTCTCGCGGCTCGGCACCACGCACCGCTTGCAGACATTCGTCGCCAGGAACCGGGCCTCGCCGATCGAGAACTCCCGCGGCTCGGCCGGCGGAAGATCGGCGTAGGGATCGCCTGGCAGGTCGGGTGGCAACTGACCGAGCGACGGAGGCCGATCGGCTCTCGCGGGGCTCGCGAGCGAGTCTTCCCAGAAGGCGTCGCAGCCGCCGACCTCGAGATTGGCCCGAAACCGCCGCCGGCTCTCCGTGAGATCGAACCCAAACCAGCGGGCCACTTCCGCGAGAGACGCCGTCGAGATGAGCGTGGGGCCGGGGGCATCGCGGTCGTCGGGGAAGCCGCCGTCGGGGCGCTCTTCCAATAGCACGCCGATGTCGAGGGCTTCTGAGAGCCAGCCACAGGGGCCTTCTTGGCCGGGCACGAGGTGGAATGATTCGCGGCGGAGGTTTTTCAGGCGGTCGATCCCGGGGATCACGGCGGCGGCGATTGCGGCCGGATCGATTTCGAGTGTGACGAGCCGCTCGTCGAGGGCAAACTCGGCGCGGATCGCATGGACGAGGGGCGACCGCTTCGCGTTGACCACGCGGCCTTCCATGTCGACCAGCCGCCAGCGGCGGTCGTTTTCGAGGCCGCCCGAGGGGAGCACGCGGGCTTCAGCCACGGACAGCTCGTCGAGGCTTTTGACGGGGTAGAGCGTGATCAGATCGAGCGTGGGCATCGGTAGGACGGGCTTTAGCCTGTCGTGAACAGTGACAGGCTAAAGCCTGTCCTACTTTTCGTGGCAGGCTGAAGCCTACCCTACATGCGGAAGTTGAAGGTTTGCCAGATGAGGCGGAGGAGCCACTGGCCGACGGTGCGGCTGCCCACCTTGATCCGCGCGGTCCCACGCATGCCCGGCGTGAGCACGGCCTCCGTGTCGTCGAGCGACATCATCGCCTCGTAGCTCGTCGAGATCGGCTGCTCGCGGCCCTCTTCCGTCGTCTCGGTCGGCACCTGGCCGCCCGCCTTCACGCTGAGCCGCTCGGAGCTTGTCTCGATGTGGGTCTCCGCGATCTCCGCCACCGTGCCGGTGAACGTCTGCCAAGGGAAGGCGTCGAGCTTGAGATCCACCTGCTGCCCCTTCGCGATAAACTCCACCTCCGATTGATCCACCACCATCACCGCCTCGAATTTCTCCGGCTCCCCCACGAGGCAGAGCACCGTGCCCTCGCGAAAGGTCGCCCCGAGGTTCGTGTCGTCGAGGGCGTGGCCGCTCCAGGGGGGCAGCCGGCCCGAGCCGTCCTTCGGCGGCGCCACGGCCGGCGCCGGCAAGACGATTCCGTCGCGCGGGGCGGTGAGCACGAGATCGCGGCGGTCCTTCCGCTTCTTGTCGAGCTGCTCCTCGACGCTTTTGAGCGACTCCTCCACCGTGCCGATCTCGAGGCCGGCGGCGGGGTCGGTAAAGCGCTCCCGCTCGAGGCTGTTGAGCCGCGACCGCGACTGCGACGCCTTCCCCTCCAAGTCGGCGATCTCGAGATCGAGGTCGATGCTCGAAAGCCGGGCCAATTCATCCCCCTTTTTCACGACGCTGCCGGGCTTCACGGCGAGGCTCTCGAGCCGGCCCGGCACCGTCACATACACCGTCTCCTCGCCGCGCGGCCGCAGCTCGGCGGCGCACCAGACCCGCTGTGGCAGGGGAATGAGCGCGATCGCCCCGGCGAGGACCGTCGCGGCAATCGCGGTGAACACGAGGTTTTTGGACTTCACTTCGTCGCGCCTCCCAGGCACGTTCAAGAACTTGATCATCCCGTGAATCGGCTTCACCACCAAGCCCCAGAGTGCCGCCCCCGCGAGGATCTGCCCGAGCACCTCCAGGCGATAGGGTTTGAACACGCTCCAGACAAAGAGAAAGATCGACAGCGACACAAACCAGCCATAGAGGCTCGACGCCACCGCGTAGAGGGCGAAGAGGCCGCGATTCCTCTGCGGCAGGAAGGGATCCTCCGGCTGCTTGATGCCGAGGCACCAGTGGCTCGCGATCCGCCCGAGGATCGTCGTCGCCTTCTGCCGCAGGTTCGGGATCTCGAGCACGTCGGAGAGGATGTAGTAGCCATCGTAGCGCAGGAGCGGATTGGCGTTGAAGAGGATCGTCGACACGCTCGACACGAACATCACGTCGAGGCAGAGCTGGTTGAAGATGCCCGGATGTGAGTTCCACCAGAGGAAGGTGGCGATCGAGGCGATGATCACCTCCACATACATCCCCGCCGCACCGATCGCCGCCCGCTTCCACTTCGAGGGGAGCATCCAACTGTCGGAGACGTCGCAATAGAGGCAGGGGGTGAAGACGAGCAGCATCATGCCCATCTCGTGGCATTCGCCGCCGTAATGTTTGCAGGAGAGGCCGTGGCCGAATTCGTGGAGCACCTTCGTGACGCCCAGCGCGATCGCGAGATAGAGCCAGTTGCCCGCGGCGAAGAACTGGTGAAACTCCGGCAGCTTCGAGCGGAACGTGTCGAAATTCACGAGCACGAGCAGGACGGCGCTCGCCACGAACGCGAGCATGGCGACGATCGCCGGCGGCGAGAAGAGCCAGCCAAACCACGGGTCGAGCCGGGTGAGCAGCCGGTCGGGATCGATGCCGCGAAACCGCAGCGACATGATGTTTGCCAGCCACGCCATCCACTGCTTCCAGATTCGCTGCCGCCGCCGCTCGAAGAGCTGCGGCCCCTGCCCGGGGCGATCGCCGATCACGAGCCCGGAGCGATGGAGCGTGGCGACAAACCGCGAAAGCTCCTCCACCGTGATCCGCCGCGGCGGAAACTTCGCCTCGAACTGCTCCTTGAGCGTTTCGAGGCTCTTCTGGCCGTCGAGCATGTCGAGCAGCCAATACTCCTCCGGCCGGAAGCGGAAGTAGTGGAGCGAGATCGGGTCTTTCACCACCCACCAGGCCTGCCCCTGGTAGACCTGCCGGTTGGTCACGAGATCGCCCCGCCGCTTGAGGCTCACCGGCCGGGTGGTGCTCGAACGGAAGGCGTCGGCAGCGGTGGACATGGGGAGTAGGACAGGTTTTCGCTGTGGATCAGGGCCGGAGGCCCGGGTCAGAACCAGCGAACGGAGTTTGCCAAGCAAAAATGAACAGGATGTTCATGTTTTGCGAGAAGTTAGTGCGGCGGTTGCGAGGAGTGGATCGTCATGCGGGCGGTCTGGCCGGCGCGTAAGAGCCATTGGCCGGAGCCCGGTGCCTGGCGGTTTTCCACCTCGGCGAACACACGGTAATCGCCGCCGCTCTCCACCAACGGGCTCGTAAACACGATCCGTCCCGGAAACGATTCCTTGCGGTCGTCGGCGAGCGTCACCTCCACCGTCACCGGCCGGTCGCGGACGACTTCCGGGTCGAACCGGCTCGAGTCCACATAGCCCTCCACGCGAAGCTTGTCGGCGCGGACGACACGGGCCAGCGGGTCGCCCGGCTGCATCCACTCTCCTTGGTGCGGGAAGATCTGCACGACCACGCCGTCGAGCGGGCTCTTGATCAGCCGCCGATCGATCGCATTTTCGGCCGCCTCGAGCTCCACCCCCTTCGAGGCCGCGGCGAGCGAGGCCATGTGCCGTTCGAGCTGAGCCTGCTCGATCTGCAGCTCGCTCTTCCGCTCGTTGAGCATCAGCCGCGCCCGCTCCACTTCCGTGACGCTCCCGGGCACCTTGGCATGCGATTCAAGCGCCTTCTTATGCTCGGCCTCGGCGACCTGTTCGACGGCGATGGAGTACCGCACGTCGACATCGCTCTCCGCCTTGGCGACCGCCTGATCATGCTCCGCCTTCGCCTTCCGCTTCTCCATCTGCGGCTGGTCGTCGTCGATCTTCGCAATCACGTCGCCGCGGCGAACCGTGGCCCCCTCGCGGACGACAAGCTCGACGAGCACACCCGGCTCACGGGCCGGAACCTTCGCCTCCTCGACGAGCGACACAAGGCACCGCTCGAGCACCGGCTCCGCTGCCGAAGGAGCCACGGCCAAGGCCACGAGGGGGCAGGAGATCACGAGCAAAACGAGCAGCAGAAGCAGGAGTCGCGCGGGCATGGGGGCCTCACCAGAGCCGGAAGAGGATCTGCGATTGGATGAAGGACAGCACGTCGTGGAACCAGACATAGCCGAGCGGCCGCTTGCCGCAGTTGATCCGCGCCGTGACACTCGCCCCCGCGCCGAGTTCTTCCTTCTCGTGGCGGCTGGGATCGATGGTCACGCGCACGAGCACCGTATTGCCCTGCTCACCACGAACCTCGGCCTGCTCGTGAATCTCCTTCACGGTGCCCTTGTGCCGCGTGCCGGGATCGGTCGCGAGGATGTAATCCACCTCCAGCTCGCGGCCCGCCTGCTTCGCGGCCATCGCGGCGCGATTGACATGGCCGAGGCGATCGTCGGGCATGTGGACCTCGAGCTCCCAGGGGCCCGTCTTGTCGGCCACGCTCATCAGCACCTGCCCCTGTTCCACCGGCCGGAGGATGAGCCGATCGCGAACCTGCCAGGTCACGATCACGCCATCGATCGGACTGCGGACGAGCAGGTCCTTCTTCTTCAGTTCGTAGAGCTTCCGCTGCTCCTCGAGGCTCTCGATCTCCCGCTGCAATTGGGCGGCGCGACCGGCCATGCGGGTCTTCTCGTCGGCCGAGATCTTGCTGTCTTCGAGCAGGGCGCGACGGGTCGCCACGAGCTGCTCTTCGCTCGACGCCTTGCGGCCAAGCACGTCGGTGAGGGCCACCTCGAGGTCGGTGTTGCGGAGCGTGGCCAAAAGCTGCCCCTCCTTCACCTCGGCGCCGTGCTCGAGGCCGGGCTCGAGCCGCTCGACCACGCCCTGGATCTCCGCGAAGACGTCGCGGCGATGGACCGGCTCGAGCGCTCCCTTCCCCTCGAGCCGCAGGTCGGCCGGAATAAATACGAGCGCGAGGATGCCGGCGAGCGTCGCAAGCGCCGCGAGCACCGTGCGGGGCAGATTGCGGGCCGTCGTGAGCACCTTCGATTTGTCGAGCAGGTTCAAGACGCCGTAGAAGGGCAGCCCCGTGTGAGCCAGCGAGTTGGCAAGGGCCACCCGGCCGTGCTCCGCGACGAGCTCCACGCGGGCCCGCTTGCCACCGTCAAACGTGCTCGACGAAAACCATTCGGCAACGAGCGCACCGATCGGCTCGGGGCCCTGCTTGGGAGCCGCCTCGGCCTTCGCCACGGCCACCGCATCCACGCCGCCGGGCTTCACGACCGGCGTTGGCCGCGGCTTTTCCAGCGGAATGATCGCCAGCGCCGTGGCATGGGATTCGTCGATGTAGTGCTCGAGCTCCTCCTCGATCTGCGGTGGCAGCTCCTTCGCAGGATCGGGATGCCAGAGCGGGTCGCCTGCCTTCGCGACCACACGAACGAGCGCTTCGATGGCCTGCACGGCCGTGGCCCGACGCTCGATCGATTCCTGGCCGCTCACCGCCTCGAGCCGAAGCTTCCGCCGCCGCTTCACGATCACACTCACGCGATCGCAGCCGATGATCCGCCGGGCCTCGTTGGCGAGCACGAATGCCGTCGCGATCGGATCGAGCGATTCGTGGACCGCGCGGCTGAAGCGATCGACCTGCGCCAGTGCCGCCTGCTGCGAATCGAGCGTGACGAGCTGCCGCCGCTCGAGGTAGCCGCCCGCCACGGCCGAGACCTGCTCGAGAAATTTGAGATACCCCCGCTCGACGTCGGGGGCATTCGGATGGTGAAAGACCTCGATCAGCCCGGCGCGGGCCCCCGCCCGTTCGATCGGCGAAGCAATGACGAGCAGGTCGGTCGGGTTGTCGGCAGCGGCCTTGCCGTCGGGCCCGGCCAGGCCGGCCCGCGGCGGCACGAGCAGCCCCGTCGGATTCCCGATCAGGGTCTGCACGAGCCGGCCGTGGGCCTCCTGCGATTCCTTCTCGTCGGTCAGCCCGGTGCCCTGCATGCCCGCGTGGCAGACGGGCTCGACCCGACCCTGCTCACCGATGAGCCAGACCAGGCCGGCCACGGCCCCCATCGCCTCGATCACGCGATCGAGCAGGCCGCGAAAGAAATCCGCCTCCGCAAGGTTGTTGCGGGAGAGGAGATCGATCTCGTCGATGAGCGCGCGAATCTGCTGCCGCGCCTCTTCGATCGCCTGTTCGTCGGCCGTGCTCATGGGGCGATGGTTTCAGGCCGGGCTCCCGGCGCGTTCCGTCAGGCCTTGGCCTGCTGCTGGTGGACCACCCGCTTCTGGACGTCGGTCTCGAGCATGCCGAAGGCCTGTTCGTGACGCTGCACCGCCATGCCAAGGGCATAGGCGAGCCGCTTGGCGGTGAAAAAGTTGACGATGATCCGCTGCGTGAGCTGGATCGTCTCGGGCGACGTGCCGGCGACCTGCTTGTTGAGGCCGAAGTCGACGATCAGCTCCTCGGGGGTGCCGGTCACGCGGCAAAAATTGGCGTAGTGGGCGACGATGTGCGACTCATCGACCGGCACCTGCATCTGTTCGGGGGCGGCGGAACGCTGCGACTTGGATTCTTCGGCCATGGAGGGCTCCTCGAATGGGAAAGGGATTCAACTGCAAACCGTCGAAACGGCCCGCTAGTCTACCGCCCTCCTCACGCGGGGGCCACTCGCCGGTCTGCATCGAACGGCGGATTCCCGGCTCGATCGTGCAAGACAGGCCGGTCCAACCGGCAAGACCCTCAATCTCCCCAGCCGTGCCGCGCGAGCCAGCCATCGTCCACAAACCGTTGCATGAGCGCCTTGAAGGCCCGCAGCGCGTCGCGATGCCATGATTCATCTGACGGGTCGCCACCAACCTCGACGCCGCGAAACGAAAGCCGGCAGGGCCAGCCGCGCTCCGATGCGACCGAATCAAACCGCTCGGCGATCCGCAGCGCCCAGGCGGCGCCGAGTGTCTCGCGCAGCGCGAGAAACGGCGGGTCGATCGACCGGCTCACGGCGTCAGCGGCATTCGTGGCCAGAGCGCGAGACCGCACGAGCGGCAGCGCCGCGGCCAGCAACGCTCCGGCGGCAAGCAGGCTGGCGCCGAAGCAGTCGAGTGAATCCTGCGGCAGCACCCGGTCGGTGGCGACGCCGGGCAAGAAAGGCCGGATCACCGCGAGCTGGCCGGCAGCGACGAGCGTCGCAGCAGGGCCATTCCGCGTGGCGAGGAAGTTCATCCAGCCGACGGCCGCGAGCAGCGCGAGAAAGCCGCGGCTGAGAAGATGGACGTCGGGCAGGCTGCCCGGCCGCACGAGCCAGGCGGAGAGGGCGGGCATCGCGATCACGACGGCGAGCGACGCCACGATCAGCTGCCAGACGCCATGCTGCGGACGCTTGGCGCCCAGGAGCGACATCGCCGGACAGACCGCCAGCGCCGCGACCACGAGCCGCAGCCGCGCCGCGGCGGCGGCATCTCCTGGATCACGCACACGCATGCCCGCGTCGAAGGCCAACGCCAGGCAGGCCACCACTGCCCACCACGCCGCGGGCACGGCCGTCGAGCCGCGCACCCGCCAGACGGCAAACGCGGAACAGGCGGCGGCGATGATCGCGGCAATGCAGATGGCGAGGGTGAGTGGCATGAAACAAGCCTACAACGCCGCGGCGTCATCGACTTTGCCGGTCATACCGGCCGGGCTGTTTCCCCGGAAAACCTTCGCCCCGAGGCCGACGCTCGGTCGATGTCCCACGTTGAAGGTCTGCCGTGGCCGGCACGATCCTCCTGCGGAATTTTTTCATGCGGCGGAGCATTCAGGCGGTGGTGCAACGCGCCATCAGCCGGGCGACGGTGTTCTCCCTCCTCGCGGTCGCGTTCGCTGCGATTCCCGGCGACGTGCGGGCGATCGAGATGTTTACCTACTTCGGCGATGGCAGCCGGATCGGATTGCCAAGCCTCGAAGTGCCGATCGAGGCCTATCCGGGCATCCCGCTCCGGAGCGACCGGATCCGGGCGCGAAATCGCGCCATGATGATGCGCCGCGGCATGCCCGCCCAGCAGGGCATGCCTCCATCGACGCAGCCGGCGTCGGGCGTCACGATCCGCTCGATGCCCGTGCTCGAGCAAGAGCGCATCCCCGCGCAAGCCCGGTAGGGTAGGCTTCAGCCTGCCTCGCTCACCCGACCACAGTAGATCGCTTGCGGAGCAAGCGGTCCACTCTCGCTCAGCCGCCAGCGTCGCCCTTGAGCTTCGCGAGCAGATCCGCGGCATCGGGCCGCGTCGCAAACATCGGTTCGTTGGCCAAGACCTCCTCGAGGATCTTCCGCGCTCGGTCCTTTTCGCCGCGGTCGGAGAGGAGCTTCGCCACGTAGTAGGCGCCGTCTGTCGTCAGCGCGTTGTTTTGCGTGATCTGCGCGAGAATCTTCTCGGCATCCTCACGCCGGCCGAGCTTGTAATAGACCCAGGCGAGCGTCGTGAGAGCGTTGACCTGCTGCGGTGAATTCTCGCGGTGCATCGCGACATTCGCCTCGGCCATTTCCAGCGCCCGCTGCCGCGACTCCTTGTCGTCCGACTCGATCAGCACCAGGGCCAGCGAGTTGGAGGCGGGGAAGTTGCCGGGCGACTGCACGTGGGCGTCATAGAAGAATTTCTCGGCCGCCTTGTAATCTCGGGCTACCCGCGCGATCGCCCCGCGAACGACCTTCCCCTCGAGGCTCTTGGCATCGATCGAGAGTGCTTGCTCCGCGATCGTCTTCGACCGCTCGAGATCCCCCTGCCCGAGATACCACTGGGCTGCGGCCAGCAACACGGCGGGATCCTTCGGCGCCTCCTTGATGGCGGCCTCGATCAGCTTTTTGGCCGTTTCACGCTTCTTGGCGTCGTCGTAGAGCCGCGCCATCGCCAGCTCCGGCTGCACCGCCTTCATGTCGAGCTTCTTCGCCTCGCGAAACTGCTCGAGCGCTTCTTGCGGCTTGCTCAACTGGAAGAGCACGATGCCCATGCGCTGGTGAGCACTGGCATTGTCGGGATCGAGATCGATCCAGCCCTTGAGGTGACCCTGCGCCACCTCCCACTGCTTGCGGGCCTCGGCCACCGCGGCATTGCCGGCATGGCAGCGAATCTCGAAGTCTCGCTTCCGCTTGGCGTTTTCGGTGTATTCGGCAGTGAGCTGCGTCGCGTGCTGAAAGAGCATGTCGGCGTCGGTGACGCGGCGATCCTGGAAGGCGAGGTCGCCCATCATCAGGTAGGGCTCGGGATCCTTCGGAAACTTGATCACCGCCTCCTCGAGCTCGGCCCGCGCGGGCCCCAGCTGATTCACGCTCAGCCAGAGCATCGCCATCATCACCCCCGGCGGCGGCATCTTCGCATTGTTGCTCTTCACCCGCTCGAGGATCGCACGGCAGCCGTCGATGTCGCGATCGCGGAAGCGATTGATCGCCCCGGTGACCTCCTGCGTTTGCGAGTCATCGGAGACGGCCTTGCCGATCAGCGTCTGCGCGGTCACCTGGGCGTGGGCTGAAGTGCCGGCAACCGTGACCAGAAAAGCTGCCGAGAAAAGGCACGTCCGCCATGCGCCTTGCGGCGCGACCACCGAAGCCGCCGACCATCTGCTGACGTGCATCCGCATCTGAAAGGTCTCCTGATTGACGCCACACAAAACGAGCATTCAACGGGTTTGATCCCAGCCCCAACACTCCGGCCAAGACGTCCGGTATCCTAACGGCATCGATCGAATCCTGCCACCGATCCCGCCCGAGAAAGCCGCCCGCGAGCCGACCTGCCAATGCTGTTGGGAGCCGTCTTCGAACGTGAGGTCAGATTTGCACCGCGGGCGCGCGGGCTTTTCGTCGCCCGTGCCGTCTATGCCGCAGTGCTCCTGGCAATCATCGCCACCTGCTGGCTCGTGGTCACCGGCACGCAATCGGTCACCACGGCCGGTGACACCGCCCGCTTCGGGGCCACGCTCCTGCGGATCCTCGCCCCGCTACAGCTCAGTCTGGCGACGCTCGCCGCCGCGCTCACCGGGGCCGTCGCCGTCACCGCGGAAAAGGACCGCCGCACGCTCGAACTGCTGCTCGTCAGCCGGCTCTCCAACCGCGAGCTCGTGCTGGGCAAGCTCGCCGCCAGCCTTGTGCGCGTGATGCTCCTGCTGCTCGCCGCCGTGCCGGTCTTCGCGATCGCCGGGCTCTTCGGGGGTGTGACGGCTGGGCAGCTCGCGCGGCTGTTCGCCGTCACGGCTGCGACCGCGCTGGCCGCGGCGAGCATCGCCACGACCGTCGCCTTCTGGAAGGAAACCACGTTTCAGGCGATCTCGATCACCATGTTTGCGCTCGCGGCCTGGGCGGCTGGCGGGGAACTGGCAGCCGCGCGATTCAGCGCCGACGCCGGCGCGATCGTCTCGCCGGCCCGTGCCGTCTTCGCCGCGCTCAGGCCCTTCGGCCTGCCGCTGCTCTGGCCTTTCCTCGGCCTCTGCGCGGCAGTCATCATCGGCACCAATGCGATCGCCGTGACGCGGGTGCGGCGCTGGAGCCTCGCATCGGAGCCGCGGCAGCCGTCGACCAACAAACCGGCGGCTGCCCGCGCTCGCTCGCGCGAGGTCTGGAGGAATCCGATCCTCTGGCGGGAAATCTGCACGCGGGCCCATGGCCGCGCGATCCTGCTCGTGCGGCTCGCCTGGCTCGTGCTCTTCGCCGCCGCGGGGGCCGGGATCGTGGCGGAGGCCCGCGCGGCGCGGCCCGACCGGCTCGCCGTGGCCGTGGCCGTCATACCGATGGCGTTGGCGAGCCTCGTGGCGGTGGCGGCGCTCGCCGTGACGAGTGTCACGACCGAGCGCGACCGCGGCTCGCTCGACCTCCTGCTCGTGAGCGATCTCGAGCCGGAGGAATTCATCTGGGGCAAGCTGCTCGGCGTGCTCGGTGTGGCCCGCGAGATCGTGATCCTGCCGCTCGCGCTCTCTGGCGCGCTCGCTGCAACCGGCATCGCGACCATCGAAGACGCCCTCTACCTCGCGCTCGGCATGGCGATCCTGCTCTTCTTCGCGGCGGTGCTCGGGCTGCACGTGGGGCTTTCCTATCCCTCCTCGCGCCGCGCGATCGCCGTGGCGCTCGGCACCGTGGCATTTCTCTTCGTCGGCGTGGCGACGACGATGCGGATCATGGTGGCCTTCGGCTCGAGCTTCGAGCTGCAGCTCGCCCCATTCCTCGCCGCGATCGTCGGCGGCGCGGTGGGACTCTACGCCGCGCTCTCCGCCCGCAATCCGTCGCCGGCCATCGCCTGGGCCGCGGCGCTCCTGCCGAGCCTGACCTTCGTGGCGATTACGGGCTTCCTGCAGGGCAATTCGCTGCAGGTCTTGCTCGTGACGGCCACCGCCTACGGCTTCGCGACGGCGAGCCTGCTCGTGCCGGCGATCGGCGCCTTCGACCTGCTCACCGGCCGCACGACTACCGGCGAATGACCGCGGGCTCTCCCGACGGAGGGCCCGACGACAACGCCGCGAGCCGCTTCTCGATCTCGGGCGTCGCGCCGCCGCGGGCGACCGCCTGCCGGTAGGCCTCCAGCGCGTCGGCAGGGCGGCCGAGCGATTCGAGCGCCATCCCTTCGAGCGCGAGCACGTTGGGGGGAGTGCCGCTGGGACCGTAGGTTTCGCCGAGGATGCCGAGCGTGGCGAGCGCCCGCTGCGGACGATCGAGCCGGCGATAGACCTCGGCGGTGGCCAGGAGGACCTCACGATCATCCGGCACGATCGACAGCGCCCGATGGAAGTCGGCAAGCGCGTCTTCAGACCGCCCGCGGGCGAGTGCCACCTGCCCGTGCAGGTGCCAGGCATCGGCCGACCGCGGCGCGGCCCTGACCGCGGTGGCGGCGAGCCGGTCGGCGTCGTCGAGCAGGCCGAGCTCCATATACATCCTGCCGCCGTCGATGCAGAGGCCCACGTCGCCCGGCGAGAGTTCGAGCGCCGCAGCAATCTGCCTCACCGCCTCGAGACGCTCGCCGCGCTTCCAGAGCACGTCGGCATAATGCCGCCGCGCATCGACGTCGGTGGGGCAGCTCTTCACGGCGCGTTCGAGCAGCCCCTCGGCCCGCAAGAGGTCGTCGTGGTCGGCGGCGGCGAGGCCCTCATTGGAAAGTCGACGCGCCGTCGCGAGATCCTGCGGCACCGGGCCGCGCGGCATGAGCCTGCACCCCGATCCGACCGACGCGATGGCGATCACGGCGGCGGCACATGACGCGGCGATGAAAAAGCGGGCAACCACGGGCGGCGGACTGTATCCGCCAGACCGCCGGCCAACAACGGCTTCGCCGCTGATTCGGAGGCCCAGCCCCGCGAGCGGCATTGCCGGGGCTCCGCCCCCTGCCCCGTTTGCCAGGCCGGAAGTGGACGGCGGAAACGGGGTTGTGAGCCCGCCGCCGCCCCCCTACCAACCCCGCATGGGAATCCCGATTTTTCGCGTGCTCGCAGGAGCCGGCGCCGTGGCGGCATGCCTGCTTGCGATCTTCGGCTGCAACATCCGCGATGAGGCGGTGCTGCCCGTCGTGCCCGATCTACTCGTCGGCGGCGCCGAGATGGCCGCCGGGGCGGGCGTTGCGCAGGGGATCGAATATGTGAGCGGCTACGAGGCCGGCCTGAAGCGGGCGGCCGCCGAACGCAAGCCGCTCGTACTCGTCTTCAAGGCCACCTGGTGCCGGTTCTCCGCCGAGCTCACCCAGCGAACGCTCGCCGACGAGCGGGTGGTCGGGCTCTCGCGGCGGAGTGTGTGCGTGATGGTCGATGCCGATCGCGATGCCGACATGTGCCAGCAGTTCGGCGTGAAGGCCTTTCCGACGCTCGTCATCCTGCCGGTCGATGGCGAGCCGGTGCGCAAGACGGGGCGGCCCTCCGCCGCCGCAGTCGCCGCGGATCTCGAAAAGGCCCTCGATCCACCCCACATCGCCGGGTCCGCGCCAGCCGGAACGATTCTTGAGTAGCATGGCGGCCATGGCGAAGGAAACCTTTCACGCATACCCCTGGTGGAGCCCGCGGTTTTGGCACGGCATGCCCCTGGGCACCTGGCTCGGCCTCGTCGTCGAGCATGGCGGCCGCGCATCGCTTTCGCGCTGGGGGCTGATGGGCACGATCACCACGGCCGCAGCCTTCAACTCCATCGCCGAGCCGCTCTCGATGGCGCGATTTCGGCGGCAGCTGCAACACCCGCCGGCCACGGATCCGCCGCTGTTCATCATCGGCCACTGGCGTTCGGGCACCACGCTGCTCCACGAACTGCCGATGCTCGACGACCGGTTCTGTTGCCCGACCACCTATCAGTGCTTCGCCCCAGGGCACTTCCTGCTCACCGAGCAGTTGGTGACGTCGGCCTTGAGTTGGATCATGCCGTCGAAGCGGCCGATGGACGATGTCTCCGCCGGCTGGCACCGTCCACAGGAGGACGAATTCGCGCTGGCCAACATGGGCGCCCCCTCCCCCTATCGCCGCATGGCGTTTCCGATGACGTCGCCCGACCGGCCGCACGCGCTCGACCTCGCCACGCTCTCTCCCGACGAACTCGCGGCGTGGAAGCGGACGATGCGCCGGTTTCTCACGCTCTTGGCGATCCGCGATCCGCGCCGACCGGTGCTCAAGAGCCCGCCGCACACCGCGCGGATGCAGGTGCTCGCCGAGATGTTTCCGGGGGCGCGGTTTCTGCACGTCGTCCGCGACCCGTTCGTCGTTTTCCCGTCGACGATGCGGCTCTGGCGATCGCTCCATCATTCGCAGGCGATGCAGGTCGACACGGGGGAATCGCTCGAGCGGTATGTCTTTGCTGCGTTCGACGAGATGTATGCCGCCTTCGAGCGCGACCGAGCGACCCTCCCGCCTGCCAGCCTGCATGAGATCCGCTACGAAGACCTCGTCGCCGACCCGGTGGCCCGCCTCCGCGAGGCCTACGATCGCCTCGGACTCGGCGGATTCGACAGCGCGCTGCCAAACGTCGAGCGGCAGGCGGTCTCGATGAAGCGCTACCGCACCAACACCTACTCCCACGACCCGCGGATCGTTGCGGAGATTTCCGACCGCTGGCGACCGTTCATCGAGCGGTATGGCTACGCGACGCCTGCTCCCGCCTGAGGCGGACCTTCGGGTCGGCCTCCATGCTCTTCATCTCTTCCTGGAATTCCTGCGGCGTCATCCGGATCCGCTTCTCGAATCGCAGCCGGGCGAGCCCCCACTGCGCCGCTGCCACGGCCGCCGCGGATGCCACGGTGGGAAACGTGAGCGATCGCACGGCGCCGAGCCACCGATCCATGCCGGCCGTCGCGTCGGCGGTCGAGACGAGCGAGACCAAGGGTGCCGCCGCGAAGCAGGCGGCCGACACGATCGCCACCAAGCCCACGGTATTGGTGACGATCGCCGCCAGCGTCTGACCCGAAAAGATTCGCGCCAGGCCATGCAGCGGATCGATCCGCTGCCACGTGGGCGCGGCCCGTTCGAGCCGCCAGGCCGAGCCGTCGAGCACCGCCCGCAAGCTGAGCCCCACGGCCGCGGCGGCGATGACGCCGGCGGCCGTTGGCACGACGAACGACGGCGGGGGCAGAACGACTTCGGCGAGCGGGTCGGCCGGCCCGCGGATCGCGGCAGCGAGCGCGCGGCGGAAGTAGTCGATGGCCGTCGGCACGGTGAGCATGAGCCAGCCCGGCACGAGCACGAGCGCCGTCGCCGCCATGGCCACCGCCGCGAGGACGGCGGCCGTGGGCATCACTCCCTGCTTGCGCGCGGCCTCGCGGCGACGCGGGGTCGCGGGGATCACGCGATCGGAGGCGTCGGCCATCATCTCACCTCACGCCGAAGCATTCGTCGATCTGCCCCTGGGCGATCACGCCGAAGCCTTCCGACCAGGCATCCGCTCCCAGATACACCACCGCGAGCAGCACGAGCGCCGCAAGCGCCTGGAGCATCCCGCTGGCCGGCGTGAACGGCACCGTCCGCAGGCAGATCGCACAAGTCAGGTGGAAGCAGATGACGGCGACGAGCGCCGGAATCGCGAGCGTGACGGCAAGCGCGAGCGCCGCGGAAGGCAGCCGCACCGCGATGTCGACGAGCGACGAGGCGGGTAAGCCTGCCGCGGGCATGACCGTGCCGATCGGCATCGCGCGGACGCTATCCACGAGGCCCGCCGCAATCGCCCCGAGTCCGCCGGCGGCGATGAAGCCTCCGCAGCTCACCCACCAGGCCAGCCGCGCCATGCCGGCCGACTGCGCATCCCCTTCCGGCGCGAAGTCGTCGGCCCAGGAAAGTCCGGCCACGCTGCCGAGGATCCCGCCGGCCCAGGCGCCCGCCGATTGAATCGCTGCGATGGCGGTGCCGATCGCGAGCCCCGCCAAGGCCTCGCCGGCGACGACCATGAGCAGAGCACCGCCGCCTGGCGCGGCCTTCGAGAGCGGCGACGCGGCCAGGGCGGCTGGAAAGGCGAGCACCGTGAGCCCGAGGGCAACCGCGACAAGCCCGCGAAGCGTGAGCCCCGGCAGCACCCGCGCCGCCATGACGACGGCGACGAGCACGCGGGCAAAAGCCCCCGCTGCCACGAGCGACTCAGGCGAAACCGCGGCGGCGTCCATGGCTCACGGACCTCCGGCGCAACTGCGCACGAGATCGACCAGCCGCTCGAGCATCCACGGCATCATGACGAAAAGGGCCGCGGCGATCGCGACGAGCCGGGGCACGAGCCCCACCACCTGCTCGTGGATGCCGGTAGACGCCTGCACGATCCCCATCACGGCGCTCGTCGCGAACGAGACGACGAGCACGGGCGCGATGACGAGGATGCCGGAGAGCAAGGCCTGTCTCACGATCTCGACCAGGTCGGCTTCGGCCATCGCAAGCATTTCCTTTTCGAAAGTCGGCGGGGCCGCTCACGAGGCCGCCGGCAGCATGCTGTCGAGCAGCGTGCGCACCACGAGCGACCAGCCGTCGGCCATCACGAAGACGAGCAGCTTGAGCGGCAGCGAGACGAGCGTGGGAGGCAGCATGACGAGCCCCGTCGAGACGACGAGCGTGGCCACGATCAAATCGACCACGAGAAACGGCAAGAGCAGCCGAAAGCCGATGGCAAACGCCGTCTCGAGCTCACTGACGAGAAACGCCGGCAGGAGCGACTCCACCGGCACGTCGTCGTAGGTCTTGATCTCCTTCGGCGCCGCGGGATGGCGGGAGAGAAAGAGCAGCATCGTGTCACGATTTCCCGCCTGCTCGATCTGCCCGGCCATCCAGCGCCGGATCGGCAGCGTGCCGCGGGCGTAGGCCTCGGGCAGCTCGATCGCCCCACGCTGGTAGGGCTCGACGCCATCGCGGTAAGCCTGCGTCCACACCGGCCACATCACCAGCGCCGACAGAAAGATGGCCAGCGACGTGACGATCTGATTGGAGGGGAGCTGCTGCGTGCCGAGCCCCTGTCGCACGAGCGACAGCACGACCGACATCCGCACGAACGACGTCGTCATCAGGAGCACCGCGGGCGCGAGGCTCGCCACGCCAAACATCAGCGCCGCCGAGAGCGACGTATCGAGCGACCGCGTGCCGGCAAGGCGGCCCAGGATTGCGGCCCACGGCTCGGCCGCGGCGGGGGGCGTCGCTGCCGGTGCTGCCACGGCTGCTGCAGCCGCAGCGTCGGCTGCGGGCGGTTCGGCGGCGAGCGTCGGCGCGGCGAGCGCAGCAGCGATAAGCAGGGCGGACGCGACGGCGCGCGGGCCGGACGGCCGCGCCGACCGGGGCCGCAGCGGCGGCTGCACGCCACGGCAGGCGGCCGCGATGCAGGCGGTGGCCTGCGGATCGCTCAATTCGGAGAGCGTTTGGCAGCCCGACGCCGAAACGCTCACGAGCAGTGTCTTCGGGCCGAACCGCACGATCCGCACCGAATGCGGTCCGCCGAGCGACGCCGTGCCAAGCACGTCGAACACATCGGGGGGCAGCGTCGGCTCGCGGCGCTTCCCGAAGAGCCGCAGCGCCACGACGGCTGCGAAGCCCGCGGCCAGCAGGCCGAGGATCTTCCAATCGACGAGCACCGGCGCGGTCGGCCGTGCGGTCGCAGTCTCCGTGGGAACGAAGGCGACGGGCTCGATCGATCGGGCTGCGGGAGGCGCCGGGGCGATCGGAACGGAATCGTCGCCGTAGGCCGCGGACGGCATCGCGGCGCAGACCACCACCACCACCGCGGCGTACGCCCGCAGGCGGTTGTTCGCGCCGGTCGGCGGCGAGGCGGGGGCAATCATGCTGCGGTCCTGCGGTCGCGGCGCGATGCCACGACTGCGGCGGGCTCCTCGTCGCTGAAATCATCCTCGGAGCCTTCGTCCACCTGCGACCAATCGATCCGGGAATGGCTCGACCGCCGAGGCACGGCGTAGGCGATCGGCGCGTCGTGTCCGCGGGCACCGAGCCACCAGAGGAGGCCGGCCAGCAGGCCGACACACACGCTGAGTCCGGCAAGCCAGACCTCGCGCGGCAGCCTGCGGGCATCGAACCGTTTGTCGCTGCGGGTGAAGTCGGCGAAGAGTTCGGCCAGCGAGACGTTTTGGCTCGACGACTGCTGCGTCACCACCGGGACCGATGCCTGCGCGCGGGCCGCCTCGCGGCGCGGCGGCGCGGGCACGGCGGTCGGAAAGCTCGTGATCACCACGCGTCGGCCGGCAGGCTCGATGGTGGCGGGGATCATCTGCGCGACGAGCGACCGGATCCGCTCGATCTCGGCGGCCTCCACCGCGGCCCGGCTCGGCATGCCTTGGCCGGCCCGTTCACGGGCCGCGTGCGCCGCCTGGAAATAGGTATCGGGGATCGCGATCGAGACATGCACCGCACCGAGCGTGTCGCCGCGGGCAAGCCGCGCGGGCTTTGGATCATGGAGCGGGGCCGGCGCGAGTGCGGGCGCGATCACGATCTCCGCCGGCGCGTTGGCGTCGGCTGGTTTCTGGGCGGGTTCTTCGGGGGGCGATGCCGGGACGGGGGCCGGCTCCTCGATCGGCGCGGGCTCGGCGAACGCAATCGTGACATCGACGATCGCGCCCTTCACGAACGCCAACGACTGCCGCACCTTCGAGGCCAGCGTTCGCTCATAGACAAGCTTGCGGCCGAGCGCGGGATCGGCGGCCGCGGCGGCCTCCTCCTCGAGCGGCCCGACAAAAACCCGACCGCTGCGCAGGTCGGTCACGGCGACCCGTTCGGCGGAGAGCCCCGCGATCGAGGCGGCGACGAGCACGCGGATCGCCTGCACGCGGGTGGCGTCGAGTTCGGCATCGGGCTGCGTGCGAATGCTCACGCTCGCCGTCTTCACGGTGCCGCCGCCAAGGCCGGTCTGCTCCTCGACGTCGTAAAGCACCGCCGCGCGTTCGATTCCCGGCATCGAACAAAGCACGAGCGAGAGTTCGTCCTGCGTGGCCACGCGGAGCACTTCAGCCTGCACCGCCCTGCTCTGCCACGGGCTGTTGTTGGCCAGCGCCCGCCGCAGGCTGCCGCCAAACTCCCGCGGCAACGCCTCGGCATCGACGAGCGCCCGCATGTAGGCGCTCTGCCGGCTGCGGGGCACATAGACCTTCCCGCCTTCGGTGCGGTAGTCGGTGAGTTGCGCGCGGTCGAACGCCGCCTCCATGATCGCCAGCTCCGACGAGGGCAGCACGCTCCCTGCGAGCAATTCCGTCTCCTCGCGGATCGGGCGATCGCGCAGCAGCCAGGCCGCCCAGCCGACCGACGCGGCCACGAGGCCGAGCGCGATCACCTGCGCGGGTGAGACGAACGGCCGACGGCCGGAATGCGAAAGAGAATGGTGTGCGTCCATGCACGGCCCTTCTGGTGAGAAACGAAGCGGATGAACCCTTGCCCCATTCAGGCGGCGCGGCGGCGCAGACTCCGGTGCGGCAGGGAAAGAGTCAGCGCCCGGCCGCCCTCGGGGCAGGTCGCGGCGGTGAGCCGCCCTCCCACCTGCTCGAGCAAGGGCTGCACGCCCAGCGTGACATCAGCGGCGTCGGCGTGCGGCAGTTCGGGCCCCGAATCGGCGACCTCGATCTCGATCGTGTCGGCATATTCCACGCTCGTCACCACCACCTCGCGTTCCGCGGGCGTCTCACCCGATTGCGTGAGTGCGGCATTGTCGAGCGCGGCCGAGACGAGCTGGGTGAGGATCGCACGGATCGCGGCGGGATCGACCTGGAGCACGTGGCGGTCGGCGACGTCGATCGTGACGGAGCAGCCGCGCGGGCCAACGGGCAGGTCGCGCCGCGCCGCGAGAACCTCTTCGACGATCGATTCGAGCAGTCCGCGTGGGCGGACCATCGGCAGGATGCGGGGCTCTTCGTGCTCGGCAGACATGCAAGCTCCTTCCAAGGGATGCCCCGGGGGCGGAGGCCTCAGTCGTGGCCGCACGATGCGGCCACGGGTGCGGAGGTTCCGCAGACTTCGTCCATCAGCCAGCGGTTGATGTCGGCGAGCACCGCCTTCGAGAGCGGATTCACGCCGGGGTAGATCCGCATGGCGAGCATCGCGCCGGCCGCATGGAAGAGCCGGAGCGTCTGATCGGTGTGGCGGGCGGCCGCGGGCGACGCCTCGCGGTTGCAGCAGAGCAGCATCGGCAGCCGGCGCACGTCGAAGAGCCGCGAGAAGAGCCCTTCCTCGAGCGGAAATGAGCCGCCGAGCGAGACGACGCCGCCGAAGGCCTGCGGATGGCGGCAGGCGATCCGGAAGGCCTCGGTGCCCCCGGCCCCCTGACCCACGAGATAGATGCGGGAGGGATTCACGCTTGCCCGGTCGCAGACGCGGTCGATCGAACGCCAGACGGCGTCTTCGCGATCGACGGCGGTAGCGTCGGCGGCGGCGAGCACCGGCTCGACAGCGAGAAAATTCCGCAGGCTCACCCGCTTCATCGCGCGGCCGAGGTCGAACCGCTCGTTCGCCGGGTCAGGGAGCCAGACGAGCAGCGGATAGTCGTAGCCGGGCTCGTAGCCGAGCGGCGTGAAGAGCCGATCGTCGCCGAGCCAGGCATTGGCGTCGCCGGAGCGCCGTGGAGACTCGAGGCGGCGTGGCATTCGACTTCTCATCAGGCACCTGTCGCGAGAAAAGCGCGCGGCGGGGCGCGACGGCGAACGTCGCAAAACCCCTGCACGTCAGGGGTTTGTAATGGAACACCCCGGTGCCTTCAACGGCAGGATTACGCGGGAAAACACAGCCCCGGAAGGCGGGGCAAGACAGGCAAGCCCGCCGGTCACCTCCGTAGACCGCTTGCTCCGCAAGCGGATCTCCTTCACCGCTTCGGGACGAAGCGGTCTCCTTTGCCGGTCAGGCCGTGAGCCGACCCATTACCGCCACGAGGTCTTTCACCGCGGCGATGCTCTTGTCGAGGCCGGCACGTTCCTCGGGAAGCAGCGAGAGTTCGACGATCTTCTCCACGCCGCCGCTGCCGAGGATCACGGGCACGCCGACGAAATAGCCCCCCACACCATACTCCTTGTCGCAGTAGGCGGCGCAGGGCACGAGCCGCTTCTTGTCGCGGACGACGGCCTCGACCATCTGGGCGGTGGCCGCAGCCGGGGCGTAATAGGCGCTGCCGGTCTTCAGAAGGCTCACGATCTCGGCGCCGCCATTCCGCGTGCGGTTGACGATCGCCTCGAGCTTGTCGGGGGCGATGAGCTGCGTCACGGGGATGCCGCCGACGCTCGTGCAGCTCGGGATCGGCACCATCGTGTCGCCGTGGCCGCCGAGCAGCATCGCCTGGATGTCTTCGACGCTCACGCCGAGCTCCGTCGCCAGGAAGGCGCGGTAGCGGGCCGTGTCGAGCACGCCCGCCTGGCCGATCACGCGGCTGGGCGGAAAGCCGGTCACCTGAAATGTCCGCTGCACCATCGCGTCGAGCGGGTTCGAGACGACGATCACGACCGCCTGCGGGCTCGTGTCGCGGATCTTGGCGGCCACGTCGCCGACGATCTTGGCATTGGTCGAGAGCAGGTCGTCGCGACTCATGCCCGGCTTGCGAGCGATGCCGGCGGTGACGACGACGACATCGCTGCCGGCCGTGTCGGACCAGTTGGTCGTGCCGACGAGCCGCGAATCGAAGCCCATGATGGGGGCGGCCTGGAAGAGATCAAGCGCCTTGCCGGCGGGCATGCCTTCGGTGGCCGGGATGTCGAGCAGCACCACGTCGCCGAGTTCAGCCGCGGCGCACCAGTGGGCGGTGGTGGCGCCGACGTTGCCGGCACCGATGATCGAAATCTTCGCTCGTCGCATGGAATCAATCCTCCTCGGAAGAGGCTCCTGAGATGAGCGAGCAGTGTCTCTTCCGCGCTCTCGGCGGACAAGCCCCGGCCGCCAGCCGCGGGCGCGGCTGCAGACTCCTACACAGGCGGCTAAGGCAGCTCGATGCGCTTCGGCAGCGCATCCCGCTCGCGGCGTTCGCGGCGCCGGGTGTCGCGGCTCGAACGCCAGGCACCAAACGCGAGCAAAAGCCCGATCAGCCCCGCGAGACCGGCGAAGATCCAGCCGAGCAGGCTCGCGGCGCCGGCCGTCGATGGCTCGGGCACCCACACCGCCCGCCGCCCGACGACGAGCGGTGTCTCCTGACGACGATCCGGCTGCGCCTTCTCCCCCTGCACCTTCGGGAGCGGATAGGCATATCGCTTCAGAGCAAACCCGCTCACGCGGACGCGCTCGTTGATGTTTTGCCCAGTGGGCATGCCGTTGGGCAGCGACCGCACGCAGCAGACGATCGGATACGACTCTTGCAGCCGCTCGCCGATCTTGATCAGCGAGGTCGGCACGAAGATGAAGAGCTCCCAATAGTGGTCGGCGCCCACCGCCCGCCGCCGCACGGGATCGTCGATCGCGATCCGCGTGGCACGCCGGGCCACGCCGTCGACCGTGATCGCGTCACCACGATGGTCGGCAAACCACCGCTGCTTCGGATCGATGAGCGGCATCATGTCGGCCGGCGGACCAGCAGCCGCTTCGATCGATTCCTCGCTCCCTCGCCCGACGGCCGCGAGCAGGCCGTAGAAGGCTTCGGTGTCGCCGCCGACCAGCTTCTGCCCATCGGCCACGGTGTCGAAGAGGCCGTAGTCCATGCCCATTCCGCCGAGCGGCGTGGGGGGATACCAGGCCACGCGCCTGGCCACGACCACGACCGCAGCCGGCTCGGCGGGCCAGGAGGTGCCGTCGGCAGGCGGCGGCGCGGGCACGGGCCCCGGCGCGGTCGATACGGCGAGCCCGATCACTCCCGCCGCCTCGTCGATCGGCCGCCAGCGCGGCCAGGCCTTCGGCGCGGCATTGGCAAGCACGTCGACAAGCATGCCGTCGGCGGCCTTCAATCGCACGACGTCGATCTCCTTGCGCCCCACGATCTCCGCGATCTGCGTCGGCAAAACGACCGGCGCGATGAAGGTCGCCCGCCCCTCGATCTTCACCATCCGGTCGCCGAGCGCGGCGGCCGGATCGGAACCAATTGCCCCAGCCTCGCTGGCCCAGCCGGCATAGACCCCGGGAGGGGCGACTTCCAGTCGGCCGATCAGCCGCAAGGCGAGCTGCAGCTTGGCGTCGCTCCAAGGAGTTGCCTTCTCGAGCGCCGCCCGCGAGGCCCGGTCGATCTTCCAGTTGCCGAGGTAGCCCGGCAGCGTTTCGGTGGCACCATCGGCCGCCAGCGCCGGCGGGCCCGGGAACGAAATGGCGAGGATCGCCAGCACGATGGCGAGCGGCTTCATGAGGCTGGCTCCTGCGGGATTGATGCCTGAGTTGGCAGGGCGGCGGCGGTTTTTTCGTCGGCTGCCAGCTTGCGCAGCGCTTCATCGGGGGAAAAGAGCTCGACGCCCGAGAGCGCCGCTGAGAGATCGGAAGGCGGCGGCTCCTCGCGGCGGCGTCCGCCCGAGTTGGCGAGCCGCATCGCGATCAGCGTGATCGCCACGAGCGCGGCGATCGTCCATAGCGCGATGCTGCTGGCCGCCGTGCCTCCGGGGACCGGCGGCTTGTGTGGCTTCCAGATCGGCTCGATCGCCATCACGAGGGGCGCCGTGCGGATCGTGTCGGTCGCCTGATAGGCCCAGCGCTTGAAGAAGTAGCCGATCACCTCGACCGGCTCCCGCATCTTCAGCCCATGGGGCATGCCCTCGGGCAGTCGAAAGAAATAGACCACGATGGGCGACGCGGGGCCGTCATCGGGCTCGACCCATGCCTGCCAGTAGCCCTCGATGGCATAGTTGTTTGGCGGAGCATCCACCTTCTGCAGCCGGTGCACCGTGCCGCTGAAACGCACGAGCCGTCCACGGAAGCTGCGGGGCTGGCCATAGAGCTCCGCAAAACTCACCCGCCGCGCGTCGGACCGACGCATGGCCTTCATGTCGCCCGCCCGCAGGCTGCTCCAGATCTGAAACCACGCCTCCTCGTCAGCGGGCCGAAAGACAGTGTCGTCTCGCACCGTCTCGAGCGCGTGCAGCGAAGCGCCGAGTTCGTCTTCCTCAGCCGAGAGCGGCTCAGGCTCGGCCTCGATCATTACGGCATCGTCGATCGTGCGTTCGACGGCGGCCGACTTGAGCACCGTATCGACCTGAGGGGGGGGCGGCGGCCCCGCCGGTCGGAAGTAGGCCCGCTCGATCCAACTGAGCGCGAGGAAGATCACGACCGCCGGGGGCATGAACCTCCAAAACAGCCTGCGGTTGTCGCCGCGCGAGAAGTAGTTGCGAGGCCGACGCTGCGGTTCCTTCGCGGCCGCATCGGCCGCGGGCTCGGAGACCGGCAGGTCGTCTGGCAGGGCGTTCAAGAGAGCGACTGATCGGAAAGGGGCGGCATCGACGAGCCCTCCCGCTTCTGCCGCCGCATCTCGCGCCACACGTAGGCGCCGAACGAGCCGACGAGCGTGAAGGGCATCGCGAGCATGATGAGGATGCTGTAGAAGTAGCCGCGGGCGAGGTTCATGCCCTCGGGATCGTTGCCGGCGACGGCGTCTTTGCAGTTGGGGCAGCCAAACGCATCGGCTGCCACGACCACCAAGCCCACCGCGATCACGAAAATAACGCCGCGAAACTTCATGACCCAAGTATAGCCCGGGCAAGCAAGCCGGGGACGGCCCCCGTAGACCGCTGCAAAGTAGACCGCTTCGTCCCGAAGCGGATTTGGATCCGCTTGTGGAACAAGCGGTCTACGTTGCCCCCTTCGATTGCCCCGGCACGGTGGGGGCCGTTACGATCTTCGGGATCAATTTCGACACTTTCCCTTCAGTGAGGCAGTCATGATCCAGGCCCTTGCGCGAACGTCGCTCATCCCGACCATTGTTCTGGTCACTTTTGTGGTCGTCGCGGCGGTCGCGCCGGCAGTTGCCCGCCAGCCGGGCGCCGTGGCTGAGCAGGAAGCGGCCGGGCCGCCGAAGGTGCCGCCGCTGCCGCAAGGGAGCCCCGAGGAACTGATGCAGTTCATCGACGGACTCAAGGAGAGCGATTACCGACCCAAGTCGCGGCAGGAGATGATGGCCTACCTGAAGGACCTGGCGGGTGGCTCCGTGCAGGCCGCCGACAAAATCCTTGCGCAGGTGAAGCCGACCGACAAACTGCACGACCGGGCCGCCAAGATGAAGCTCGAGAGCCTGATGATGCTCGGCCGACTCGGCGACGAGAAGGCCGCCGCCGACATGGCCGCCTACGCGCAGTCGCTCGTCGACAGCCCGTCGGCAGAACTCGCCGCGGAGGCGAAGCGGCTCGTGATCGTGTCGGAGGCCCAGCAGATGTTTCAGAGCGGGAAGCTCGACGGCGGCCCGGGAATCATCAAGAAGACCAGCGAGATGCTCGCCTCCGACCCCGACGACCAGCAGACGGCCGGCCTGGCGATGCAGCTGGCCAGCGCGTTTGAAAACCTGCCGGGGGGCGAGCAGGTCGCCGCCGAGGCCTACAAGACGTTCGGCCCGCTCTTCGCCAAGAGCGGCAACGAGCAGATCCGCTCGATGGGAGAGAGTTTTGCCGGCACCATGCGGCGGCTCTCGCTCCCGGGGCACCCGATGGAGATCAAGGGCACGCTCTTGAACGGCAAGCCGTTCGACCAGAAGACGCTCGCCGGCAAGGTGGTGCTCGTCGATTTCTGGGCCACCTGGTGCGGCCCCTGCGTCGCCGAGATCCCGAACGTGCTCGAGCAGTATGAGAAGTATCACGACAAGGGCTTCGAGGTCGTGGGCGTCAGTCTCGACGAAGACCGCGAGGCGCTCGAAAAGTTCGTCGCCGAGCAGAAGATTCCGTGGCCGATCCTCTACGAAAAGCCCGAAGGCGAAGGCTGGCGGCATCCGCTCTCGACCTATTACGGCATCAGCGGCATCCCGACGGTGATCCTCATCGGCCGCGACGGCAACGTGATCACGCTCAACGCCCGCGGAGAAAAACTCGGCGAGCAGCTCAAAAAAATATTCGACAAGGCCGGCTGATTGACGTAGGCGAAGGGATCGGCGGAAGCTCGACGAGCGGGTGGCCCGCCGCGGCCGCAGCGAGTCGACTTCTGCCGTCCCGCAGCCGGCACTACAGAGCAACAGAGGCGAAGGGATCGGCGGAAGCTCG
>Ga0172376_10000208_pt1 | contig 75546 bp, 81 predicted proteins | sample Lak35m_FD_121114 | JGI IMG/M metagenome (GOLD analysis project Ga0172376, IMG submission 121114) | Freshwater microbial communities from Kabuno Bay, South-Kivu, Congo - kab_092012_35m | ecosystem: Environmental > Aquatic > Freshwater > Lake | place: Democratic Republic of the Congo: South-Kivu... | reverse complement strand
CATACAAATTCTTAAAGAAGAATTATATAGAGCACGGCTTATTCTTCGCGAATATAACGAAGCTGAAATTTGGAAACGTTTAACCATACAACAACGCGAAGAATTATTATCTACTGTAGATGATGATATGGGTCCGGATTTTGCAGATGAATATGCAGAAACAGATTGGATGCAGATACCAGATGCAATTACTAATCGCATTGATATAAGTAGATATACAGCCGATTATGCACGGTCAGTTGATAAAAGTGCTTTAATGTATGCGCGCGGTATTTTTGATATTATATTTGATGAGGTTCGTTTTAAAAATACTAAACAACTTCAAGACTTTATTGTTAAAAAAATAGGTGCATCATCTTCAGAACCAGAAGCATTAAAAATGGCACTTATGCAGTATGCACGAGATAATGCCGCAAATATGATGAAATTAAACGTTGAAACGCAACGAATGGCCATTTCTACAACACCATATGTAGGTGGAATTGGTGGCGAAACAAAACCAAGCAGAAATCCAGGATATATGGGTGGTGCAGAATGGACTGGTGACTAATGCAACAACGTACGGAGTTCATAGCTATAACGGTAATAGAGGTACATCGCAAACAAGATAACATTGAACCTAGGTTACGATTTATTAATCGCAATCACATCATGCAAATTTGGCAAGATGGTGATGATATAATGATATTGTTATCAGACTATGAAAAATTAAAAGTACAAAACGAAAATATACATACATTAATGGATCGTTTTGTTTGAAATGATATTTATAATAAAATAAAAAAGGTTAACATGACATCACAAGAAATTTTTGATCAGATTGAGCAACACTGGATTGCATTCAAAGAAAATCATGAGCGTTTTTCTGACAAAGGAGTAAAAGCAGCAGGAGTTAGAGCACGTAAAGCAATTAACGAAGTTAAAAAGCTTGCAAGTAAATATCGATCAACTCAATTATCCGAATCTAAAGGTGAATAATATATTACAATGAGTGAAATTCTTCAACATATTGCAATACAATTTTTATCGAATATTATTCAAGAACAAGCTTCTCCTAAAGCAGTACCTTTAGAAACAGATAATGCAAAAACAGACGCGGGAGATTCCCCATTTACCCCAGCAGAAAAAAAATTCTTAGGTAAATTTGATGCATATGGTTCTAAAACTATGGGTATTATTTATTCAATTTCAGATATTGGAATTCGAGAATTTATTATGCGCAGTGGGAAAGATTTGAATTTAACGACGCAAATATTACTTCGATTATTACGAGATGAATTTATTAAAATTGTTCCTTATACCGGTTGGGGCCGTGATAATTCATATACAATCGAATTGCAATTATCATTAGAAGATATTAAAGGATTTGGTGCAGAAGATAAAAAAACTGTGGAAAAAGGCTCGGAAGCGTCTGGAACTCCTGCAGCAGGAGGGGCTACACCGCCAGCACCGGAAGTTGCTTGGGTTGTACGTTATGGCGATTTATTAAAAGAATCTGCAACAATTACAAAACGTTTGTTAACAACACAAACTATTGCAGAATCTAAACGCAAAACTACAAAATCTTCCGTACATGTAAAAGATTCTAGGATGCTTAAACACTTACCTAAGCAATATGTTGCACATTTAGAACAATTAATTGATGCGATATCAAAAAAACAACAAACTTCAAGCGAAAAACAACGTTTGATTGCAGATATTTTAGATAATTTGCATGTAAATTTCAAACTAACTGACAAACAAATTGCTAAATCTTTTGAAATGCACAAAAAACAAAAACGTTTTCAAAAATTTTTAGATAAACAATAAATTTGGATAATTAAATCTATTTTATTATATTATTAATAAGTTATAAACCATTAAAAACAAAAAAATGTCGTATTACACAGCAAAAGTTCAATTGATTGACACAGTTGACACCCCAAAAGGACCAAAAGAAAAGCGAAGCACCGAAACGTATCTAATAGAAGCACTTTCAGTAACAGAAGCAGAAGCTAAAGTTGTTGACGATTTTAAAGGATATACATTTGACTTTGAAGTTAAATCAGTTTCAGCAAGTAAAATCATTAAAATTATCGACTAATGGCAACATATAAAGCAGGAGACACTGTAGTTGTTACTCAAGATGGGGTAAATCGAGTAGGAGTAGTTTTAGATCGATATGTAGTTAATAAGGCCGTTGTATTTGACGTGTTATTAGAAACTAGATCAGCAATGTGTATGATTACCACAAACTCAAAACATGATACATATCTCAATAAACATTTAACTGCAATGCTTTGTGATACTGGAATGATTAAAACTACCATTCCATATAAACAATTGCTAGCAGATGAAGCATTACCAATCACTAAATCATAATGAATGAATTTAGAAAGTTTAAAAAAACGAGTTCAAAAACGATATCCTGGTAGTGTTGCTATGATGGATAATGATGGTGAATATTATATTGTTCATGATGATATTAGTTTAAATGAAACGTTTATGGTACCAGGCTGTGATACGGAAATTGCAGCCTGGCATATGATATCGCAATTTGTGCAAGTAGAACAAAGCATTAACCGAACTCATCCATTAAAACAAATGATTTCAGATCAAAAGAAACAACAAAATCAAGAACGAATTGCAAACAGAATACATGGACGCTAAACAATTAAATGAAACTATTCTGAACAACTTAACTGGCACTGATTCAGATATGTTGCGATGGGATGCATTACAACCAACGGATGCAGATTACATGATGTATAGTCCAATACCAGTAGGATATAATACAACTGCAGAACAACGATTTTTAATGCAAAATTTGTTAGTAGGATTTGCAGGCGGTTCTTTGCTAGACATAGGTTGTGGCCGATGTGATTTATATGGCATAGCCCGCGATTTGGCTGCGTTAAACAATGACGTGGTATTGTATAGTGCCATAGACCATAATCCCATAATGACGCAGTTAGGCGAACAAAAATGGGGCTTAGACACAGTTAATGTGGGTGCATTTGAAACTGCTAAATTAAATAAACACGAATGGGTGGTTGCATCTGGGGTATTTACGCAACGTCGTTGTGAAACTGAAGATGATGATTTGCGTAAATTGTTTGATGACATTGATACATTATATAATTTATCAACACAGGTAGTTTCATTCAATTTAATGAATCCAATCAATACACATCATCATGATGGTTTTTTTTACGTACATCCCGGATTGGTGATGGACATGTTGATTGAACGCTATCAATTTGTTAACGTGAGATGCAATTATTCTCGAGACGTATATACAGTACTAATTTTTAAATTACAATAAAACATATGACAAACAGTATTAATCAGCCATGGGCTATTTCCGACAAATTTATTGCCCGTTATGGCGAAACGTGGGCTAACATAGATTTTGAAATTGAATCAAAAATATCCGAAAAAAACTTTAAATCAGAACCAATGGAATGTTTGATTGGGCATTTAATTGTTTGCAATCAAAAAATTGCAATGCGTTATAAAGATCTAATTGCATATTCAAAAGCTGTTAACACAACATCAGATACAGTTTATGCTAATAAAGTTAACAAACATGATGCATTTACTATTGATATTAAAGGCAGATCATTTAATTTGCGTAAACATGAAATTGGAAAATTAAATCAAACTCTTGCTGATGCATTGCATTGTGCAATGCGTGGATATGAATTAGGTTTATATTTATAAGTGTAGATGAAAACTTATGTATATTATTTTAAATCAGATTCAAAGCAAGAACCAATTGGTATTGTAACAGCACATACCGTAGCAGAAGCTCGTGATAAAATATGCATAATCAAACAACTACCGATTCGCGAAATTGAGCATTTATTTACCGTCAAACAAAAAAAAGGAACATGATGCAAACAATATTTGATAGAATTTTCATAGGCAAAGCTGAGTATCTAGCTGTCATGACAATGCACGTATCAGAACGCGTAAAAAACATGTTTGATATGTTTGATTCAACATCTAAGCAAACTAGAAGCATGGACTTGTCTGCATTTTTTTTCGATGTTCAACAAACTCTGGAACAATATCAAGAAACTATACATGTTAACACGCCTGAGATTGTATCACCAATGCCGGCATCTGAAAATTCAGAGTTTGTTGACGTAATGATTGATGATCGCAACATCATGATTGAATCAAATAGTTTGCGCGCCGTTCGACACGTAACTTATAAATTTGTAGAATCAGGTTACATATTGCAACGAGATTTGGCAACAGAAAAAATATTTCGCAAAGACAAAACAACACGTTATATTCGCATTTTTCGCATTATCAGTTACGTAAATTCAATGTGTCTTAATTAATGGCAAAAAAACAACAAGCACCAGATGCTATCATCAAACAGTTTTCACGACCACAATTCAAATCTGCAGATGCAGTATTTTTTACTTGGTTAGGTGCAAAAAAATATGGTTATGTTAAAACAACTAAAGAAACCAATTGGGGCATTCAGTACATGGTTGAATCGCATAATACGCGCTATCCGTGCGGCGTTTCGATCAGAGGGCATAAAACAGCGTATACAACGGGATGCATTGATGTCGACGAAACAAGGTCCATTGGACAAGATGAAATCAAGAGACGCATTCAAACCGGACATACAAGCACATATACAGAGCTTTTTACAGACACCCGAAGGACAGAAATTGAAAGCGGAAGCAAGCTTGCAACTAGCAAACGAATATCTTCTGCAGATTCTAAATCAACTAAAACAACCCGAGTTAACAATGCGACAAAGCATGTTGCTAAATCTAGCGCTAATGGAAATATTACGAGAGATGCAAAAAAACGAAACTGTTCTGAACTCGATACGGCAATTCAACGGCAACGAAATTTCTTAAACGGATTTATTAAAAAATAAATAAATCAACGTCTTGCTGCTTTATATAGTTCTGCGTATGCAATTTGTCGTTTTCTTAAATCGGCATTAATATATCTATTTTTAAGCTGCATATTTTTCATGTCTGTTGACCATTCTCCCATACTAGGTACTGTGCCAGTAGTATAACTTTTCGGTAATGTGATACCGTTTTTAGCATCTTGTATGTTTTTTATAATAGTATTTATTTCTCTAGGTGTATATGCCTCTCCAGCAAGAGTAGTCATTCTTTCACTTGATAAAAACGTTCTTATGGCAGCCTTTCCTACACTATAAGTACCACCTTCAATATTCAGATGAAATTTAACTGCCAGTTGATTGTTGATTGTAAGTTCCGTCGTTGTCAATGTTGATGCATTTCGAATGGTTGGCGAAACTGTTACTGCTGGCATTTCAACACCTCTAGAGACTAATTTCCCATCGGGTGCAAGTATTTTACCTTCTCCGGGTATTTTACTTAAAGCGTTGTCAGTTAATGGTATTAAATCTCCATTGTTTATTGCTGATCGCAGTACGTTACTCCGCTGCACCTTGGATTTCAAGCTTTCCTTCGGGCCCGAAGGTAATTCATATTTAGTTCCATGCATTTCTTGAAATGCTGGCCAGTCTACATTAAATTCCTGTAACTCTCGATATGTTTGCGAATATCCCATGGCTTTTTTTGCTAATTCGCCACGTGGATTTCGCATGACTCGCATTCCGCCTGGTCTATACATTGATAAAACTTCATTATCATATGCTTTTAAAGCATTCGTAAAAACGGGATTACGTTTATATGCTTTTGGTAGCTCTGCTATTAAGTCTTTCATCGTCATCTTGCCGGATTTTACTTTATTGAGATTTGCATTAAATGTTTCAGAAGCACCTATAAAATCTTCGGCATTTCGTAACTCCCGTAAAAGCATTTCTGCTTCTGCTACTGTTATGTTGCCGCGTTCTCGTTCTATCACTATAAATTCTCTTAATTCTTCAATGTTTCGTCGGCTTTGTCCAACAAACCATCGAGCCCACCCGGGCCAAAACGGTTTTCCGAAGCTTCTATTCCACCGTTCTCCAGATCTTAGGTAGTTTGGATCTATTCTTGATTTATATCTTACATATCCTTTACGAAGTAACAATGCAGCACCACCGGCTAATGCTATATACACCATGGTACCATTCCATGCATCGTCATGTTCCGGATCGTTGGCATCATAATATTTTTTAACTTTTTCTGCAAAAGCTTTTTCTGCAACCGTTGAATCTTTGGTTGGCGGCGTCCATTCCGTTGATGAAGATTTTGTTTTTGATGAATCAACAGGTTCTTTTTTTGGTTGTTTAACTTTTAATTTTTTTGGTTTGTTAGTTTTACCAGTATTTGTTTCCGTGCTAGGCGTAAATGTAAAACCTCCATATGAAGTAGGATCTTGTTCGCTAATTATAAATTTTTTATTAGGATTTAGCTTTAATAATGCCTGTTCAATTAGCAAATCTAATTTTTTTTGAGAATTCATTTATATTTCCTTTTTTTAATTTTGTTAATGGGTTTTTATTAAATTGATGCATTTCTGATCTTAAGACGTATACGTCTGCTATTTCGATTGCATCTTTATCCAGTGGCATCCTAACTTTTACATATGTTCCCCATTGGCCTTTATCATCTTGGGCTTGTATTGTATCATATAGCACCATTTCCATTGGTATCATCATGCCATTAATATCTGACATTTGTGCTTCATAATTATTCCAAAAACCGAATTCTTTTAATTCTCCAACGTTGGCATCATATGTCCATGATTGTAAACTATCAACATTTGGAATTCCAACAACATGTTCTGATAATAATTTGGTATGAGCTGACAAATAAGCTTCCTGTTGAGCTTCGGTGTGTTTTTCAAAATCATATTCAGCTTTCCATTCAGCATAATGCTCTAATGTCCAAGCTAAGCCTGCTGCAACAGGTAAAGTTTTAACCCCAGCTTTAGCACCTTTTGTTGCTAATGATTCAGAAGAAAATCCTAATTTTGACATGATAAATTCAACAGCCTGACCGGGAAATCGCAATACCATTTTTATTACGTTGCTCAATGTTTCTAAAAATGGTTTAATCATAGCTACCCAATATAATTCAATAGTTGCAAGTGCTTTGTCTATGTATGCGGCCGCAGATTTTAGGAACGGAATATCTTTTATTGTGTCTTTAATTAACCGCAATGCTGATTTAAACGTTTGGACAATTTTTGATAATAATTTACCGCCTCCTAGCTTTTCTAAAGCTTGAATTACAGGTTTTGCTGCACGTTGCATAAATTGCACTAAATACTTAACACCGGCAGCTGTCATTTTAAATCCACGGCCAACGATGCCAATAAGTCCACTCAATAAAGGTTTTAGATATTTACGTAAGCCCGCAATTATTGGTGCATGAAATAAACCTAATACATCAAATATTAAATTCATTACGGTTTCTTCGTCATTGGTACCCGAATAAAATTTCCACAAATCATCTGCTAATAATAATCCAAAAACTATCTTAGGTATCCAGACCGTTGCTGGAAATACTTCTAACACAACGGTGGCAGTTATACCTGCAGGAGAATATGCAAGTTCTCTAAAATATTGTATTGTCTCGTCCCACGTCCAATACGTTGATGCCCCAACTACAGCTCCCGCTTGCGACATAAAATCTCGAAAATCATATGATTCGAAATCGTCTTTAAATTCATTTAGATACAAAGCTGGATCATGCAAATACAACCAAACCATTTTGGCAGCTTCTGGCGTCCATCTTTTTAAGCTTTGATTTATACGTGTTGTGTATATATCTGGTTTTAAGTTTACTGCACCCGTTGGAAATCCCGGACCGCCAATGCCGCCGCCAATGTTGCCAACACCACTTCCTCCAGGCCAAGTTAAATTCATTATCTTTTTTTCGGTTTCGGTTGATAGATTTGATATATCAATATTTTTAAAATCTTTTATGTAGTCATCTCCCCGGCCATGTTGATCGCTAACCGAATTTGGATAATTGTTATATACCCAAAATGCAACTTTTTTTATTTCACCATATGTAACCAATTTTTTTAATACGGTAGGGTGATCTGATTTTTGTAAACTATGAAATAAATGCCATGCAAGTCTACATCGATCGGCTATTGACATATATGATCTAAAATATTCAACTAACGTACGGGACTTTGGATCAACTTTATCCATGAATGCTTTGTTAATTCTCCAATATTCTTGACTATTTGCAACGTTAGACATCCATGCAATTGCTGCTTGTTCATCATCCCAAATGCGACCTTTGGATCTGTAAATAGCTTTGGCTGCTTTCAATGGATCCATTCGTGTTACCGTCACCTCCGGTGCGTTGAATGTTGCTACAAATGTTTCTTCGCCGGTTTTGGGATCAATATATGTACCTGAAGGTGCTTTTGATTTTTGTACAATTTCTTCATCTTCCATGCCTATAAATGAATCTACATGTTTTGCTTGACGATTTAATTTTTTTATTAGGCGTTTGTCGTCAACTTGTTTGACAATTTGCGTCCACGTAGTATACGCCTCCCCTGGGTTTTTAATTCGTTCGTAATATATATAGTACCAATTATTGTTTGTAAATGCATAATTTGTACGCGGTGGCTGATCTGGTAAAACGTATTTTCCGGGACGTATTGGTTTTTTAGAATTTTTCTTTTGTTCGATAATTTTTTCTAAAACAGCTTCTCGTAATACTTCGTTATATGTTATCGTTTGTATCATATAAATAAATATGTCGTAAATGTAAATAATATGGTTGGAAATATAATATATATTTTATATTATTGTAATATAATTAACCAATTAAAAAATTAAAGTTATGAAACGTTTATTAATCATTGCTATTTTATTTGTTACAAATATTCAGTCACAAATAATAAAAATTCAAGTCAATAAAGTTCAATCATTTTACGGATATAGTACACAAACCGTTTCTGAAGTTTTTAAGGATCCTTTGCTAAGCGAAATATCTCCTCAAAAAGTTAATACTTTGTATGTTTTAGATTTAAACAACAATCATTTAACAAAATTTGAAGACAATGAAGTCGCGTATAAAACACCCATTTCAGTTTCGAAAAACAACAACACGTTGCAGGTTAAATTCTTAGATGCATGGGATAATGGTTTATTGATTGAAATGACAGGGCATCAATCAGTTACTTGGTATTGGTTTATTGATGATTTAGCGGAATACCAAAAATGGATTGATTTTGATATAATTAAAACATATTGAAATTAATTGAACACAAAAAAAGCTCCGAGTTGGAGCTTTTTCTGCGTATATTCTAAAACTTAAAAAAAATTAAGGTTTTTTTCCTGCTTTACTTGGTGGTGGCACCGTTTCATAAGTTTTTACCCAAGCAGTAATAACAGGCAAACCAACCGATGGAGTAATTTTTGGGTGTTTTAAACCAAAATTCTTTAAAAATTCGGTTAATTTCTGCCCTACCCTTTGTGGACCCGTCACCCCGCCCATGTAGTTACTCATTAATGTACTTAAATATGTTATCGACTCGTCTAGTGGAGATTTTGAACCTTGAGGCCCTAATATAAGATAATATTCTGCATCAGTTATGCCTTGCATATTAGGGTCCGCAGGTTTTCCGATACCTTTTTTGCCCCAAGCCCATACTTTGAAACTTTTTCTATCTACGCTTAGATATTTAGTATCTTTTGGGTCTGCTGTTTGATGTGTCTTTAGCGGTTTATTAAGTGCATTTACGAGACCTTGATATAACGAATCCATACTACCTTCGTATGTTGATTGTGCTTCCGTTAATCGACTGCGAATTTCGTTGTGTAAACCATGCTCATTGATAGTTTCTATGATTGATTTGAGAACTAATTCTCTTTGTGCAGCTTCGGATAAATTTTTGGTTCCAAACCGCAGCATGTTTTCTGAAAGTAAATTTTTCATTTGGGTATATTCCTTTATGGTTGTATTAAATTTATAAATTAATTTTTTGTTGGTGCACCTGATGGGTTTTGCTTTTCCAAAAATGCTTTATAAGTCAAAAATGCTTGGTTCATATCTATAATCTTGTTTTGATCAAATGATTTTAATGCTATTCCTTGCGCCGTTTCGGGTGCGTAAGCGGTTTTCGTAAGATTAGCAATAGCCGTACGTAATTTTGGGTTGTTATCGCTAACGCCATTTAATACAACATTATCGTGCACAGTCTGTAGCTGTTTCAATAATTTTAATTTATCGTTAGGCAATGTTACTGCTCCATTTGTATAAACATATATGTATTCTTGAGGGTTATTTCCGGGAAACGGTATGTATCCGTTGTTATCGGTTTTTCCCGGTACATCTTGAAACGTATTCGGAAAAGCTGCTATAACGGCCTTACGGTAGTTTTCAACGTACGTTGTTACATCCCCAGGAACAGTCTGTTCCATCAGCCTTCGTCTAACGGCGCCATGCAATCCATGATGATCAATGGTTTCCATGATTGATTTGACAACCAATTCTTGTTGTGCAGCTTCGGATAAATTCTTGGTTCCGAAACGCAACATGTTTTCTGATAAAATATTTTTCATTTGTTTTTGTTTCTTTTATGGATTTCTAATAAATATGTTCTTGTTAACAATAATAAATATCATACAAAAAAAAAATAATGAAATTTGGATTTTTTATTTTTTTTACATAATATAAAATAAAACATATATGATACGTTATGGTTATGCCTGTATCAACATGGAATTATCCGCCCAAGGTATTCGTACCGGTCGTGCCATGATTGATCGCAAATTTAAATTGGGTGGTTTGCAGTTAGCATCCGACATTGCACTTGCCAATGCCCGCGATTTGTTAACTATTCTGCAATGGAATGAGACGCGCGGCATTCGTTTGTTTCGTTTAGGCTCTGAGCTCTTTCCTCGTTGGAATCATTACGAGCTTGCCGATTTGCCCAATATCGATCTTATTGCACAGCATCTTCGTGCCGCAGGTGACTTTGCTCGTGCGCATGGCCATCGCATTACAACGCATCCTGGTCCGTTTCATATCCTAGGTAGTCCCGATGCCGTAGTTGTAGATAATAGCATCATTGGTCTTGAACGACATTCTGAGCTCTTTGATATGATGGGCTTTGCTCCTAGCTTTGAGAACAAGATCAATATTCATGTTGGTGCTACTTACAACGACAAGCCCGGCACCATTGCACGGTGGTTGCATAACTATGATCGTCTTTCAGATTCTTGCAAGGCACGTTTAGTTATTGAGAATGATGACAAGGCCTCCATGTATTCCGTGCGCGAATTGTATTCCATGTTGCATGCAGAAATTGCTATACCTATTACGTTTGATTATTGGCATCACACATTCAATACTGGTGACATATCCGAACAAGAAGCATTCTTCATGGCTCGCGAAACATGGCAACGTCATGGTGTTACTCAATGTACTCATTACAGTGAGTCTCGCAGACGCGAAGCACAGATTCTTATTGAGCGTATGTTTGCACATCACAACATTGACATTGCCGACTTGCCCAAATGGCCTACATTTCACAAACAATACAAGGAGTTTACCAAGATCAAGGAGCAGGCTCATGCTGACTACATTACACGGCTTCCGGATACATATGGTGTAGCTGATCTCGATGTTATGGTTGAGGCTAAGGCTAAAGAACAATCATTGATTGCGTTGAATGTAGAATGTTGTCAAAACACTCAATTAATTTTAGAATAAGATATTTATATATAATATTATTAATTTATTATAAAGGTTATTATGAAAGCAGATTATCGCTACAAAGTTAAAATTACTGATGATATTGCTGATGCACATGACATTATCCGTGCAGTAGGCAAAGCATTAACCGAAGGCAAAACTGACAAAGCTTCTGCACTTGACAATTTGGCTCGTGCATTAAAAAAATTAGAATCAGCAAAATACTATATTGACCGAGGGTAATGGCAAAACGATTTCCGTACATTGTATTAGCAGCTGCATTTAGTTTAGCTGCAAGTGCTGCATATTACAGCGTATTCGGATTGAGTAAATTATTTGCATCACAAGCAACGGCCGTAATTATTTTAGCATCGACTTTAGAAATTTCAAAACTTATAACAGCATCATACTTGCATCGTTATTGGAATACAATTTCCGGATTAATGAAAATTTATTTAACTACAGCAGTTGTTATATTGATGGCAATTACGTCATTGGGCATCTATGGATTTTTAGCATCATCATATCAAGATACATCATATCGTTTACAAAATTCTGAATTGATAATTGATAATGTTAAAACTAAGCGCGATCGATTTCAAATTCAATTGGATCAAATAACCAAAGAAAAACAAACGGTTAATGCAAACATAGAAAATCTAACAACTGCATTATCTAATAATCGTATTCAATATACAGATCGAAATGGCAATCAAATTATAAAAACAGATGCTGGTAACAGAAAGGCTTATGAAAAACAACTGGATGTAGCCGTTCAACGAAATCAACAACTAATGCAACGAGAATTAGCAATGACCGATTCGGTATCAGCAATGGATCTTAAAATTACTAATTTGCAAACAACATCTACCGTTGCAGCAGAAGTAGGTCCATTAAAATACATTGCAAAGATTACTAACAAGAGCATGGATACCGTAGTTAATTGGCTGATTTTAATGCTTATAATGGTATTTGATCCTTTAGCAATCATATTGCTCATTTCAGCAAATAAAATTTTACATAATAAAAAAATCATCCAACTACAAGATGAATCATCTCTGCAGGCGGAGCAGTCGGAAGCAACTGAGGAGAGTCAAGCCGAGAGGGTTAAAGCCCCAACTCAAGCTTCTGACAATGAAATTGTATTGCCACTCAAAAGTAGCAATACCAAAATAACGAGTCCTAATCCAGAAATATTGTCATACCGAAATAAATTTAAAATTGAACGTGAAAAAAAATACAAAAAGTAGTCCTACTTCAAGAGGATTTAAAAAGTTACAATGCAAATATTGCGATGATATTTGCGAACGAGTCGATGTAAATGCAACAGCAATTACATGTTATAAGTGTGTATCAAAACTTGTCAATGGACAACAATTGGAAATACGAAAATAAATCAATATAATAAGTTATGTTACAAGCAGAAAAAATCAAATCAAACTGGGAACGGTATCGCGAATTAGTGAATACTTATTTTCCTACCCGTAAAGATCAATTAAATAAAATGTATGATGAATTTGAAGATCGCATGGCAATGATGCCAGCATCATCAATAGCGCATTTTCATAATGCATTTGCCGGAGGATATGTAGATCATGTACTTCGAGTTATTGCTTGTGCTGAGAAACTTTATGAATCTTGGCGTGAGATGGGTGCGGATATGTCTGGTTATACTATTGAAGAACTTCGCTTTGCTGCAATGCATCATGATTTGGGCAAAGTAGGATTTCCGGGCGAAGGTAATGAAGTATATCAAATAGAAACTTCAGATTGGCATCGAAAAAATCAAAACAAAATGTATCGTCACAATGAAAACATTCCGTTTACCATGGTGCCGGATCTTTCAATTTGGTTGCTACAAGAATATGATGTTAAAATGTCTTGGACGGAATATCAAGCAATTAAGATTCACGATGGAATGTATGATGAGGCAAATAAACCATATTTTGTTGCTCGCTCAGCACAAGCCAAATTGAAAACAAATCTTCCTATCATTTTGCATCATGCAGATCATATGGCAGCACAAATTGAATTTGAACGTTGGAGAAATAAAGACAAAGAATCTCCTAAACCAGTTGCAGAAAAAAGTCGTGTTCAAAAATCAATGGGCTTAAAAAATCTAGCTGAGAATAATCCGGATGTTGAACAGTCATTAACGGATATATTCAAAGCATTTAACGAGGAATAACATGTTATTTTTAATCATAACAAACATAATGCTACTAGGGGTAGCAGCATATTTAGCATATCGGGTATGGTATCTAGCCGGAGCAGTTGCAGATATACAGGAACAAGATGATGATGTAACCAAGTATATTGAATCATTAGAAGTAACCAATCAATTCATGTACACAAAAGTTGTTAATGCATATGAAAACATGAAACGTGTTGATTTGCGTGGAGCATTTGCTGCAGAAGATGAAGTGGGAACTACATTTGATATGTTAAAAGAAATAGTTGAAACACTTAAGGACGAATTCAATGCCGAGAGCCAAGAAAACAAGTAAAACATATTTTACTAAAATAACAGACCTAGCAATTGCAGGATATAATAAAAGTCCAGATGGTGCTGTTCGTGAAAAAATATATCGCAGATTTATATATCCTGCATTCATGAAACTTACCGAAAATATTATCAATAAAGTCAAACCTGATTATATTGATTCTTCATTTCAAGATTTGCAAACCGATTTGGTTACATATTTAACTGCCCGATTAGACAAATTTAATCCAGCAGCGGGCAAAGCATATTCATATTATACGCGCACGTCATTTAATTATTTGATTGCAGAAAATCAAAAAGCTTATACAAAATTAAAATCCGATGCACTTGAACTCGATGTTGATGAACAACGCAACGTAATTATAGAAATTTCTAATGCAGATATGCTAGAGACTCTGCAAGAATTTATGGATGCATATGTTACATATTGTTATGATAATTTAAATTATATTTTTTCAACTTCTGCAGATATTCATGTGGCAGATTCAGTATTACATATATTTGAAACACGAGAAAATATTGAAAATTTCAATAAAAAAGCATTGTACATCTACATACGAGAACGAACCGGTTTAGAAACAACTAATATTACGCGGGTAGTTAAAACGCTTAAACAAATATATGATGAAAAATTTAAAGAATATGAACAAACAGATTTTATAAAATTGCCTTTTTAATATTTATTTTAAAAGGTTTTACGTATGGACAAGAATGATGAACTATTTAAAGGAACTACTTTTGCTGATTTAATGTCCGACGTATATCACAATTCTAAAAAAAAAGATCGTCAAATTAATCAGCTTATTGCACAACTTCAGCCGCTAATAAAAAATGCATCTGATGCTACTATTATTGTTCCTTTAATTAAAGAATATCTAGATGTTGCAGTTAAAAATGATGATCATCTTGTAAAATTAACTGCAATAGTTCAACGATATATTTCAACCAAACAAACGATATCTGGTGCTGATGGTTTACTTAGTGACGAAGAAAAACAACAATTATTACGCGTTGCTGAACAAACGTTATCATCCGAATTATCTGATGAATTGGATAACATTGAACAAGAAACTGCTGCGTTAAAACAAACTATTGATGCAACAAAAAATAAAATTCAAGGTGGTACCATATAATGTCTGAAGAACGTAAATTAGAATGGGATGTAGGTGAAGTAATTGATTATGAATATACTTATAACTACAAAGCTCCGGATACAACATCCGTAGGAAATACAAACTCATTGTTTGCTATTAAAATTAGAACGTGCGGCGATTATTTTAATTCCCGCATAATAACAGCAAAACCAGCTAATATTACTAACAAACAAATTCCATTAATTGGCGAATTTGTATTAATATATAAAACATTCAATGAATTAACTACTAATACACAATGGCGAGAAACTTGGTATTATCTAACTACATTATCGGTTCATTCATCTATCAATGAAAACATGTTGCCAGGAATATCATCAAACAGTTCTCAACAAGAAATTCAAAATATTAAACCCGGGAAGACGTTTGAACAACGTGTAATATCTCCATTACAACCATATGAGGGTGATACGTTGCTAGAAGGTCGTTGGAGTAATAGTATTCGATTGGGTAGTAGCATTGCATCATCGCCTGCCGGACATTATCATAAACAAGCGCCATGGTCAAGCAATAACTCAGGCGATCCAATTATTGTTTTATCTAATGGGAGTGAAAACTTATCGAAAAAAGAATTTGTTGTAGAAGACGCAGAACGAGATGCATCATCATTGTATTTAACTAGCACACAAAACTTAAGTACATTAAAATTATCTCGAGATTTGACAGTACATAATTCATTTGCAGGTTCGCAATTTGTAGGCATTGCAGATCGAATCATACTTCGAGCTAAACGCGATGTTGCCGTTATTGATTCTGAAATGGGTATCATATTAAATACGCCAGGAGAAATACATATTGGTGGAGAAAAGGCAAGTCAACCATTGGTTCATGGAGATGTATTGTTAGATGTATTAGGAAAAATATTAGATCATTTACAATTTGTTTCTATACAATGCGGTGAATTAACTGGAGGATTTATATCACAAACTCAGTTAAGCTCTGCCCGTAAAAAATTAGATGATTTAGTAAGTTCAAAATACCGAATGGAATTTAATCCTAGAAAAATAACAGTGTAGTTTAATCCTAGAAAATAAAAGTAAAATATGGCAATAGTACCACCATTAGATGAAATACCTAAATTAGCTGGTAAATTAACTAATCAACTAGTTGAATTAGGTTTAAAGGAGGCGGATAAGTTGATTGATCAATCCTTAAAAGTAGTACAAGATTCGATTCAGATCCCAATAAAATGTAAGTGTGATGATCCTAAAATCAAAAAACTTAAACGAGATTTAGAAGCAATTCAACAACAAATTCAACAAGTACAGCAAACTATACCTAAAGTTCAACAAGTAGTTAATACGGTAAAAACTGTGGTTAACGTTGCGCAAGGTATAAAGACTGCAATTACAGCTGCACAATTGTCAAATCCAGTTACGGCTCCATTGTTTATTGCACAACAATTACAAGAAATTCAAAATGCAACTATTTCGAATGCATTAACATGTATTAATCAATTAGCAGAATATCCTCCAACATTAATTAATAAATTGCCGCCGGTAGTAATGCCGCCAATTCAAGAAGCATTGAAAAAATTAAGCAGTGCATGTAATGGGGATGTACCTGATATTACAATGCCTACAATTGATACCTCAGCCCCAGTCGACATAAATACATACAACGATTTATTTCCATCAGATTTTTATCGAGACATTAATGTGTCGGAACAAGATTTACTTGATAGAGCTAATACAATTCAAACTTTAATTACTAGACAATTAAATGTATTAAGTAATTTACAAGAAGCTCCGAGTACAGTATTTCAACAAACCGGAAGACCAACAGCAGATATTGGTAAATTGGGTGATTATTATATTGATACAGAAAATTTAATATTTTACGGACCGAAATTATCTGATACAGAATGGCCGTTAGGCATAAATTACTAAACCTAATATTTATATAAAAGAAGTCATATGGATTCAAAAACATTAGTAAAAGCACTTAAAACTGCCGTACGAGAAGTTATAAAAGAAGAATTAACTGAAATTCTTCGTGAGGGTTTACAATCTACAATTACGGAGATGAAACAACCAGCAAAAACAACTAATATGCCTAGTCATAAAAATCTACCACCATCGCCGAAACGTAAAACAGTTCAGTTTAATGATAATAAATGGGCTAACGTACTTAATGAAACTGATGCATTAACGGAAGATCAACCATTAGCATTAAATAGTTTTCGAGATATAATGAATGAAGGAATGGAAGAAATTCGAATGACATCACGCGATGCAGTTAATTTTGGTGCAATGCGACAAAACATGAAAGAGGCAATAGGTGTTGCCCCTGCTGCACCTAAAGTAATGGAAGATCCTGAAACGGGTAAGGTATTTGAAGTACCGCAAGAAGTTCAACAAGCAATGACTCGAGATTATTCGGCTTTAATGAAAGCCATTAACAATAAAAAAGGAAAATAACGTGCCATATTTAGTAGTTAATCCTGCAACTATTACTAAAAATACACCGTATGGTTTAGGCATTTCTACACAAAATATATTTACTTCTACAAATAAAACTTTAGATCAAACAATCAACGATTTAAAATTTTTATTGTTAACAATGCCGGGTGAAATTGTTGGTAATCCTAGTTTCGGTACCAATTTGTTACGTATATTGTTTGAACCAAATAATTCGTTCATTAAACAAGATATTGATGAAGAAATACGTAGTGCAGTAAGTACGTATTTTGTAGTTGGATTAATAGAAATTACATCAATTGATGTCACTACACCTGAAGATAATCCGCAATTAACATATGATGTTGTAGTAAAAATTCAATTCAATGTTAATGTTGTAGAAGTTGCTGCAGAACTAGTTATATCAGCAACTAATACTGGTACTGTAATTATTCAAAATAATCAAATAGTTGGTGGCAACTAACGTATATTAAGTAGGACAATAAATGGAAAATAATAAAGATGTTTCATATTTAGGAAAAGATTTTGGACAATTTCGGCAAAATTTAATTGATTTTGCTAAACAATACTTTCCTACTACATATACTAACTTCAATGAATCGTCGCCAGGAACATTGTTTATTAATATGGCATCATATGTAGGCGATGTTCTTTCATATTATACTGATAACAATTTAAAAGAATCGATGTTGCAATATGCGACAGAACGAGGTAATATATATGATATTGCAAAAACATTGGGGTATCAACCAAAAAATTCAATTCCTGCACATGTAGTATTAGATGTATATCAATTGGTTCCTGCAATAGGAACAGGTACTTCCGTACGACCCGATTTTAATTATGCATTATCAATTAAACCAGGAATGCGAGTTAAACATACAACATCAAATTCAGTATTTAGAACCTTAGAATCAGTAGAATTTGGATTTTCATCATCATATGATCCAACTGAAATAACCATATATGAAAGTAATAATGCTACAAAATTACCAACGTATTATTTGTTAAAAAAACAAGTACCTGCTGTTTCGGGTGAAATTAAAACAGCTACTTTTACATTTGGCGCTCCTATACCTTATGACAAGGTAGTATTGTCAGATTTAAATGTTATTGAAATAGTTTCGGTTACTGAATCAGACGGAGATAATTGGTATGAAGTTTCATATTTAGCACAAGATACGATATTTGAAGAAGTACCAAATTTACTAGAAAATGATCCAGACTTTGCATCATATCGTTCATCTGCTCCTAGTTTATTAAAATTACGTAAAACTGCAAAACGATTTGTTAGTAGATTACGTGCAGATAATAAATTAGAAATTCAATTTGGTGCAGGTGTTTCTGATAATAACGATGAAGAAATTGTTCCAAATCCGTCTAACGTAGGAAATGGATTATCTACGCTTCGAAGAAATGTTAATATAGATATTGATCCATCTAATTTTTTATATACTCGAACATACGGACAAGCGCCATCTAACACAACGCTAACAATTACATATACAGTTGGTAATGGAATTGAAGATAATGTAGATGCAAATACATTGACTAATATTATCGGAATAGAGTATGTTGAGGATATTAATTCTACAAACAACATAAACATTGTAAATCTTATAAAATCATCATTAGCTGTAACAAACGTGAATCCAGCTGTTGGTGCAAAAACGGCAGACACGTTAGATGATATTAAGAATAACGCATTGGCTAATTTTGCTACACAAAATCGTTTAGTAACCCGAGACGATTATATAATTCGAACATATTCAATGCCGGCAAAGTTTGGAAGCGTTGCTAAGGCATATATAGTTCCCGATGATCAAATTTCTCAACAGGATTTAGAAAAAAACAGAATTTTAAATCCGTATGCAATGAATATGTATATTTTGGGCTATAATAAAAATAAACAACTTACTGCAGTTAATGATGCAATCAAGCAAAATTTAAAAACATATTTAAATTATTATCGAATTTTAACAGATGCGGTAAATATTAAAGATGCATTTATTATTAACGTTGGTATTGATTTTGAAATATCAGTATTAACAAATTATAATAGCAATGAAGTATTGTTGAAATGTATTAGTGATCTTAGAGCGTATTTTAACGTTGATCGTTGGCAAATAAATCAACCTATTATAAAATCAGATGTTGCAAATTTAATAGCAAACGTAAAAGGAGTTCAGTCAGTAGTTAATGTTTCATTTAAAAATTTATATGATTCTGATTTAAATTATTCTGGCAATGCATATGATTTAGCATCGGCTACAAAAAATGGAATAATTTATCCGTCATTGGATCCTAGTATGTTTGAAGTTAAGTTTCCTAATCAAGATATACGTGGCCGAGTAGTTAATTATTAAGGATTAAAATGTTTAGAATATTTTATGCATCAAAAGACACAACGTTGTATGAACGGTACCCTGATTATAATACAGGACTAGATGAAATACTAGAAGTAGGAAAACGTTTAGATGCACAAGGTGATACGTTATTAAAATCTAGAAGTATTGTCAAATTTGATATGACTGAAATTTCAGCATCATTATCAAAATATTCTAAAACGGTTAATGATTGTAAATTCATATTAAATTTATATACATCTCATGCAAAAAATTTGCCGTCTGATTATATCATTAACGCAAAGATGTTGGGTCAAGATTGGGTTAATGGTACAGGATATTTAGCTGCATTAAATATTGATGGTGCAACGTGGTCTGGATCGGCATCTGGATCTACATGGATATCGGGTAGTCAATACGTCAATATTAATTCTAGTAGTTTGTATATTTCTGGGTCAGGGGCAGGAGGAAATTATTTGTATTATTCTGGTTCAGGAAATACATTATCATTAATTGCATCTGAATCATTTTCTTATCGTACAAGTGATTTAAATCTCGATGTAACTGATGCAGTTAAAATTTGGTTAAGTGGCAGCAACGGAATATCAATTCCGAATTACGGATTTTTGCTTCAATTTTCGGATGCAGATGAAACAAATAATAATGTTGCTGGCTATGTAAGATTTTTTAGTAGAGAAACTCATACAATTTATGTGCCTAAACTAACAATGTATTTTAATAATACTACGTTTACAACCGGATCATTAACATCCGTTAATTTAGATTCGTATGAGGTATATACAAAGATTAAACCAACTTATAAAGACACAGAAATTTCAAAAATACGAATTTACGCACGAGATAAATATCCGCAAAAATCTGCAACAAATTTATTTCCAATTCAAACCGTAAAATTTCTGCCAACATCATCATATTATTCAGTTTCTGATGCAGCTACAGATGAAGTCATAATTCCTTACGATAATATTTATACTAAAGTAAGTTGTGATAGTACTAGTAATTTTATTTACATGGATATGAACGGTTTAATGCCAGAGCGTTATTATCGAATAAATTTAAAATTAGTAGATGGATTTACAGAACAATATATAGATGATCAAATATATTTCAAAGTAACTAGATAATGAATATACAATTAAATACATCTGCGTTATCAAAATTAGACGATTTTGCGGCTAAACGTCAAACGGAATATCAACGTGATGGTTTAACTAAACTTTCTAATAATAATTCTGTTGTAATTCGAGATGAAAATGGTAATATAAATTTACAGGAGGGTATAGAAAAAAACCAATTATTGATTATAGAACCAACTACACAAAGAATTACTAATGCATCTATACTTAAAGTAATAGATACTCAGTTTACTTACTATAGTTTCCCTGTTAGTATTAAATTTGATAATGCGTCACTTGATTTAGATTTAAATGTAGATCTAGCATTACCAGATCCGGTGTTTGCAAGATATCGTCCAAGTGAAAACAGACTAATTTTAGAAGGTACAGATTATTCTGGTATTTTAATGGATGATGTACAAGATGGATTATCGCAACAATATACAAACAGATATACAATTTCAAAAGAAATTAAAAATTTAGACGTCGATCTTCGATTTAGAATCAAATTGCAACATCGATATGATGCACCGTCTGGCCATGGTACTGCGTATTTTTCTATAATTAAAGCAAGCGAACAAGGCTTAGATAGGGAATATCGTACATTTGAAAATACTTCAACATTTGTACCTAATACGCCAGGATCTATAAATCAATATGAAGTTCAAGATTTAGAAGTTGACATCGTTATTCCTAATTCAGAATTTGAAATTGGAGATAGCTTTAGCATCGGAGCGAAAGCCGGACAAAATAATGATACGCAATTTCACACAATAAATGCATTACAGTCATATTGGGTTATTACAGATGCAAATAAAAATGTAGATCTTTGGAATCAGGAGTTAAATGTTAACCCAGTATAAAAATATAGAACAAATTAAATCGGCAATACAATCCGTTTCTGGTGAACGTATTGTTCGAACTAAATCTGAATTTGCAGCATATGATCTTGTAGAGCCAGTATATCTAAATACGGATATTATTAATGTGTCCGATGATAATCGAATTGAATTTCATGTATATTCTAATGATACTTGGTTAACAGGAAATCATAAAATTCAATTTCAAACAAAAATACCTGAATTTAAAGACAAAGCTACTAATGCAATAATACCAATTAATACTGCAATTGGTATTGATTTATATTCTGAGTTTGAAAAATTAAAATTAACGGCAGGCAATTTCCGTATTGCATTTAATTTCTTTAAAAATTTAATTGGTAGTTATGAGCGACAGCATCTACGAATAGATGAAATATCTCCAGATCGTACCGAGATACGGCTTCGTGCAATTGATGATACCGACCTAGAATTTTTACAGCAGATTACCAATTATATTCAAACTGTAAATCAAACAACACAACAGTATTATAAACCATATCTATTAAATTTTAGTAGAAATAACTGCGCATTATTTGTTAATAGTGTAGTAATTGGGGAATATCTATACGTTAAACTTCATGACCCATTATCGCAAGATATTGCAGTAGATTTTAAGTGTTGGGTTGTAGAAGAACAAAAACCTACATATATTGACCGAGTTGCAATTCAACCTAAGGTTAATAAAAAACAATTTAATTCTTTAGCTGGACCAAATTGGCAAGCATTTTCTCCACAACAAACTTCAGCAGGAACTGATTATAGAACTTGGACAGATATATTAGGTTCATCGGTTCAAACATCGCAACAAATTGTAGATGCATATTTTTCAGGAAGTTTATCTGGAGTTAAATTAAATATTGATTATTCGGACTTCAATAACTTTGTTTTTTATAGTTCTGCAACAGAACGTTTAGAAAACTTTAAATATAAATTACAACTATTAGAACAATATACTAGTCAAAGTTCAGCAGTAGCATCATTATCTGGCAGTGTTGCTACTACTAATTCACAAGACTTTTTTAATTTAAAAACTTCATTAATTAGTGGATTTGATGATTTTGAAAAATTTCTATACTATGAATCATCATCAAAATTAACTACGTATACATTGCCATTAGAATTAGCTAATGTTAGTAGATTAACTGGTAGCTATGTTAGTCCAGTACCAAAATTAAATGCAACAAAACCATACGCATTAGTTTCAACTACTAGTAGTATATTCAATAATTGGTATAACGGACTATACGATTCAGCTTCATTTTATGATGTTGAAAATATAAATTCTTTATACTATGTTATACCAGAATTTATACGAAATGATTCGGCAAATGTTGATTTGATTACATTTACTCATATGTTAGGTCAACATTTTGATATATTGCATACATATATCCGTAATATATCATTAGTTAATAAACGAGAAGAGAATCCTAAATTGGGTATGCCTAATGAATTATTATATTCAGTTGCAAAACAATTCGGATGGAATTTAACTAATGGAAATCAATCGCAAGAATTATGGCAGTATGTACTGGGAACATCAGAAGCTGGAGTTCCGTTAACTGGATCAAATACCGTTGGAGATCCGTCAGTTTCTGGACAAAATATAACATATGCTATATGGCGTAGGATTGTTAATAACTTGCCATTATTATTAAAATCAAAAGGAACTAAACGCAGCGTACAAGCACTACTTGCATGTTACGGAATTCCACAATCATTTATAAGTATCAACGAATATGGTGGACCAAGATTAGATCGAGCTCCTGTATATGAAAAATACAATTTTGATTATGCATTAGATTTAAGTGGCAATGCAGCAGGAACGGTTACTGTAAATTATTCGCAGTCAATTAACGCGGTTGAACTTCGTTTTAGACCAGATAATATTGCAACTAATCCTTTGATACCAACTACTATGAACCTGTTTAACATAGGTGCTAATGCGGTTACAATGGAGTTTAATAGTGGTAACAAGGGTGTCATGAAAATTAATGGCACATCTTCGGGATTAATTGAATTATACAATGACGAATGGGTTTCTACCGTATTGCGAACAAATGGTACTAATTTAGATTTAATTACAAAAAAATCTAAATATGGCAAAGTTGTAGCTGCAGTATCAGCTTCAGCTACTGCATCATTTGCTGGATCGAGTACACTTACATTAGGCGGAACTTCTGCAGGTGCTAGTAGATTTGTTGGTCAATTACAAGAATTAAGATTTTGGTCATCATCATTAAATGATAATGCATTTAATAATCACGTTAAAGCTCCGGGAGCATATAATGCAAATATAGATGCATATGATGAATTGGTATTTAGATTGCCATTAACACAAAAAATCAATCATGCATTAACGGGTAGCTTAACTGGAGTGCAACCTAAGTCATCTACAATATCTGCATCATTTGCGGGTTGGTCTATAAACACCCCATATGATTCATATGAAGAAACGTATTATTATGATGCGCCATCGATAGGAGTTGGTACACTTGATGATAATAAAATTAGAATTGAATCAAATCGATTAGTTGGCTCATTAGATATAAAAACTAGAGCAGAACGTAGTCAGTTTGATACTGCACCGTTAGATAGCAAAAAATTAGGTGTTTATTTTTCTCCGCAGACCATGATTGATGAAGATATAATTGCACAACTAGGATTTGCAGAATTAGATCAATACATTGGTGATCCGGGCGAAACTGATTCAAAATCATATCCTAAATTAATTCAAGCAGCACAATCATATTGGAAAAAATATCAAAATAAAAATGATATCAATGCATATATTTCCATGTTTACAATGTTTGATTTATCATTTTTCCGGCAATTAGAACAATTGTTACCGGCGCGAACTGATAAATTAACAGGCATCATGATTCAGCCAAACATTTTTGAACGTAGCAAAGATTCAATTCTTCCAAAAATAGAACGATATGATAGTTCATTTACAACTACAATTGTAGACACAGCGCCAACAACATCGGGAGATTATTTACAATATTTAGGTGCAATTGATGGAGCAATATTATCACTTACAGCCGAAGATGATGATCAATGGCAAATATATTTGACTGCATCAACTGCTGATAAATATGATGGTGTTACGTATTCGCATCAATATTTAGTACGGTCTGGTAGTACTTATATTACAGCATCAACACCATATTGGCTCAGCGAAGGAACGGCTCCAATTTATATTACAAGCACATATTCAGAATTTAAATTGATTGATGCAACTGCAATAACATCTTCGGGCGTAATTGGGTTTTACGGTACTGGTACATATGGCTCTAGTTCATATGCTTTAACATTAAGTAAAAAGTTTACCGGAAGTTTTGCCGAGTTTCAAGATTATTTACCACAAGGTATTGAAAATCAACGGTATGCTGGTGCAAAACTTACTTCGCCTGATTTTAATATCAATTCAACTCAAACCGTAGATGGCGGACCTGTTGTAGAGTGGAGAACGGCAAATCCAAATCAATTAATTTATCAAAACAATGGTGAACAAGGTAGTTTTGTTTTAGTATAGAAATTTATAGATTGTATATTTATATTAAATAAGGTAAAAACATATGGGATATTTAGATAATTCAAGCGTTACGGTCGACGCAATTTTAACGTTGAAAGGCCGAGAACTTTTAGCTCGAGGTGGTAATGCATTTAGTATTACACAATTTGCAGTAGGAGATGATGAAATTGATTATTCATTATGGAATCCAGATCATCCGCTTGGAACTGCTTATTACGGAACTATTATTGAAAATATGCCAATCGTAGAAGCAGTTGCTGACGAAACTCAAGCGCTTAAATACAAACTAATTACATTGCCAAAACAAACAACTAATATACCAGTTGTTACAGTAGGAAATACCGCAATTACATTAGCAGCGCCAGGCGATTCTACAATTATTGCTCCTAATACAAGCAACTTTAGAGGAGGCAATGCAACTTTAGGTTATACGGCAATTTTATCAGATTCAAGTGTAGCTAATATTCAAGTAACTAGAGCATTGCAAAATTCAGTACTTCCAACTACTCCTCGTTTTATTGGAGATAATGAAGATGCACAAAGCATTGCAGTTGCAGGATTTGAATTCCGAGTTGTTGCTAAAACACAATTAATTGAAACTAAAACTGCAACTATAACAGTGATTGCAAATGAAACTGGTGGTAGTGTAACTATTAATTTAACTGTTAACCGAGCAACTACTGCAACAATATAAATGGAAAATATTATGAAAATGAATGAATTCATTACACGATTAAAACAACAACCTAGAATAGGCGGAGTACCTATTATATCAAGGGAGCAACAATCGTTTTCGCCGGCGCAAGAATCGATGACAGCTAATGCAACTACTGCTGGTACGGATTCTATAATTAATGATCAAGTACGACAATTAGCACAACAGTTGGCAAATCAAATTGTAGCAGAACGCGATCAAGCACAAATTTTAGCTCGTAATGGTAGAACCTATACAAAGTTTGATCCGATAAATGATGTTGTTGCAAATCAAATTGAAACGGTTACTGCAGGTTTATGGAGTGATAATTTAGCTAATTTAACTACATATTTTACTGCATCGGGTCAAACTACAACGCAACGACGGTATTATGCTGATGTATATCAATCAACTCCTAGTGCAGACGGTGCTGCTGTACAGTTTGCTTTAGCATTTGGCCATGCATTAGGTAGTGGATCTGATTCTCAAGGACAACTTAACGATTCTCCAAGTAAAGCAGTTTACTCACAATATCGACAACTTTTACTTGCTCCAACTGATACACGTTTTACAACGGCCGGATCCGGAAGTACAGACTATATATATGTTGTTAACTTTAAACGTAATCGAATGAAAGAACGTTTAGATCCAGGAAATTGGGAAATTCCATTACAGTCAGTTGCAACACGAGCAACAAATGCAACCGGTTCTGTAACTATGCATGCAACATCGAGTGTAATTCAACTTATTGATGATTCTTCGATTGCATCTGCTGCTATTGGTCAATCGGGTAAAGTTTATAACATTGTTTCTGGTTCAATTAATTCGGGAGTTTATAATTCAACCGCTCCGGTATATTACGGGTTAGCATATCCAGATTATGGTACTTTGATTTTAGATGGTAAAATGCTTGATCAAAAATTAGGTTTTGCAACTAATACTGGTTCTAGTTCGGAAGGAAATAATCATTTCGTATTATATCATTCCATTTCCGGGTCTGCGGTATTTACAGATCCTGCAACAGCCGATCCATATGGATTTATTGCACGTAATTCTGAAAAAGTAACAAGTACGCATTATTTTGTAAGAATTAAAAATGCAGAATATAATTTTTCAAATAATCCGTCATATGTATCTGGCAGTGTTGGTCAAATTGCACAATCAACTTTTATAGGCGATCCTAAAACATATATTACAACGGTTGGATTATATAATGATAGTCAAGAATTATTAGCGGTAGCAAAACTGTCTAAACCACTATTGAAATCATTTCAGCGAGAAGCTCTTATACGAGTTAAACTAGATTTCTAAAATCGACACTGATTTAAGCCCTGTTATATTTATATTAAATGTAGCAGGGTTTTTACTATAATGGCACAATTAAAAACAAGTCAAACAGAAGATTCATACGTAGGCGTATATCCATCAGTTTTTAAAAAAATTGATAGCTCCGATGTTACAATCAATGCATTTCAATCATATAAATCTTGGACGTTTTATTCGGGTAGTGTAACTTCAAGTGCATTGCCTTTGCAAGGAATATATTCTGATGTTAATGTTTTACCTGCATTAGGAAGTGAATTAACATACAATGATGCTGCAAACATTGACGGCAGTTTGCAAAGCGTTACGTATTTTTCTGTAAATCATTTATATTATAAAAATAAATCAGAACCTGCAAAAACATATGGTCCTACTGATTTAACTCGAACTAAAAAAGCATTATATCAAACTGCATCAATACTGTCTATTCCTCAAGTGCGAATAGGCGAAGGCATAAAACCTACATCATTTTCATTTACATCTTCTGTATCTGGTTCATTTTCTAGTGATCGGTATGGCAATATTATAGATTCGGCATTTAATACTGCATCAATCGTAACAAATGTAATGTGGTATGAAGGATTTAATGAATATTTTGATACATCTAGAATTACATATACATCTGCAGGCGTAACGTATGTACCTGGTATTACAACAACAACCGGGCAACAACGTGCTTTAGGGTTAGCAGCATATTTTTCTGGTTCTGGTTATATTGAATCTACATTAACAGGTTTATATGACCGAGATCATGATTATGCAGTTTCGTTTTTTATTAGTGGTACAAATTCAACATCTGCCAATCAATTGATTGCAACAAAAGCATCTCGAAGCACTACACCTACATATCCGTTTCGAATAGAATTAAGTGGTAGCAATCAATTGATTTTTACAACTGCAGGTAGTGATAGGTTTAAAGCTTTTATTACATCGTCAACCGTTGTAACATCGAGTTGGACCCATGTAGTTTGTCAAAAATCAGGTAGCAGTATGCAAATGTATGTAAATGGTACTTTGCAATCATCTACTACTACTCCATTATTTACGATTCCTACATCCCCATTATCTGCATCTGCTAGAATTGATAATCGAGATACGTTAAAAATCGGCGGATTTAGCCCCAATAGTTTGAATCTACAAGGTTATTTAGATGAAATAAGAATCTTTAACAAGTCACTTACCGCTTCGCAGATAAGTGCGTTATCTAACCGTACGGAAGGTGGAACTGCATTACAAACTCCGTATGTAGGTAATGTATTTTCTAAACATGGAATTATTGTTTTTTCTTCTGCAGATTATCGCATTAACAATATAATTAATACACCATATACTGCATCATATCGTAGCACCGTAACAATTCATGAATTGGGTGTTATAACTAGATTAGATGCTGACGATTTTAATATGTCAACCAATGTTACATTAACAGCTGATGATGATGCAACATACCAATCATTTGTTTCAACGGAAACGTTTGCACCATATATAACAACTATAGGTTTATATAATGGCTCTGGCGAATTGTTAGCTATTGGTAAATTAGCTCAGCCAGTACGTAAACGTAGTGATGTTGATATGAATTTTTTAATTCGTTTAGATTTAGATAAAAACATAACGGTTAAAGGATAATAATGATACGACTTAAAAAATTATTAAATGAAATTGTTGATGTTGATTTAAAACGAATTTTACAAAAAATACAAAACAAACAATTTAAATTATTTGGAAGTGGAGATAATGGACGTGTTTATGAAATCGATGACGAAGATAAATTGTTTAAAATAACAACTGAATCTGAAGAATATCGTGTTGCAGAAATAATTGTTGATCGTTATTCACAATATACAACTTTTATACCGGTATATTATGTGGATGGTCGTAACATGTATATCATGGCAAAAGCTGACAATTTATCAAATGATCAAAAACAATCGATCGATCAATTTATTTCATCTTACAAAATATACGCACGTAAGCAAGGCGGAGAAGTTTCTATTTTTGATTATTTAGATGCAGATGGCGGACGTGATTTTGATATTAAATTGATAAATTTTTTACGGGCGTTACAAAAAGATATACAATCAATTGGTATTGAAGATTTAGATTTGGATTTAGATTTTAAACCTGACAACGTTATGATTTGGAACAACAAATTTGTAATGATTGATTGGTAACATATATTTATTAAAGAAAAGTATTATGAATCGAGTAGAACAATATATACGGTCAGTTTTAATTCAAAAACGATTGTTAGAACAGCACTTAATCGAAGATGATGATTCGAAAAAAAAGAAAAAAGATCTAGAGTTTGATCCAACAACTGGATATGTGTATAAAATACCAAAAACAACATATGGTGACAGCAATTTACAAAAACTTCGTGTTCATTTTATTGATAACGCTGCTAAAGAAAATGGTGCTACTCGAGGATTTTTAGTTGTTGCAATTCGAAAAGATAAATCTAAAAATCCAACATATGAGCAAATGATTTCTGCAATTGTTGATAGAATGAGAATGGATAAAACATTAAATGAATATTATAGTTATAGTTATCGAATTGTTGTTAGTGTACCTAAAGGAACTGATCGTAGAAAGGTTTTTGCAGTTTGGATTGTAGATACATCGACTGAAACTCCGTTGGGTCGATTATTAGAATTAATAAAACGATATTTAAATAAAACAGTTAGCCGTGAACTAAGCTTGTATATGAAAAATATATTATCTTTTACTAGTTCAGATGATGAATATAGTACTTTAGTTATAACACAGCCACAAGCTATTAAATGGACAGCTGCATTAAAAGATACAATGAAAACTATAGAAAAAGATGCACCGAATTGGTGGGAGCAAAATTTTCCAGCAACTAAACAATCAACGTCAATGCTAAATTCCGTGCCGGATTTTAGATTCATGAATCGAATTAATGTATCTACATTTCAAACTAAACAACCAAATCAAGTCACTTTAGGATCACAACACGTAACTCCGGGGTCAGCGGCGGATAATTTTAATATTGACACTTCTTTTACTGGAATAGCTGACATTGGTATTGATCCAATTACTGGGTATTATTCACTAACTCCACTGAAGGGTAAAGGAAGATTTAGGATTCCTAAAGATTGTGAACAAAATTGTAAGTATGGTACATTTGAAGGAGAATTTCAACGTGGTGCATATTATGATGGTACATTTACGTTTGATATAGATAAAAATTTTAACAAATATGATAAATCAAAATTTATAGGCACGACTATCATATATATACAATCAGCGTATAATAAAACCAACGGCCGTGTAGAAACAGAATTCGAATTCGAATTCGACAAAGGCTCTATGTATTATTATCGAGATCAATCAGACTTATATGCGTTTAAATACACTGGTACATTTATGGGACATGATACACCTAAAAACGGAGTTTATTATGAACGTAACGATGCAAGTAGCGAGTATACTGCAACAGGAGAACTAAAAAATGGAAAGTTTATTGCATATGAAAAACCCGTTACATATCCATATACAGACCCTACAACCAACAAAATAGTTTACACACAATCGGCAGACGATACGCGTGTATATACATATTCAATTGAAGAAAATAAATGGTATGTTGCTGACAAAGCAGATCATGCAAAACTTGTAAACAAAACTATGTCATCTCAGGAATTTATATCTAAAATGACAACAGTTGATGCTCCAGGCGATGTGGACAAATTAATTAAACTATTTAATATTGATGTAAGTAAAAAATACGGTACAGTTAGATCTGATATTAAATCGTTTGCTGTTTATCAATATGAAAAAGACAAAGGTAAATTTGTATTTAAAAATAAAGGTACCATGACTGTTAATGATGAAACAACTAAACAATTAGAAAAATTTGAGGTTAAAGATAAATATACAAAAGTTAAAATATTAGGTAAACGAGGCGAAGAAGACATAGAATTAATATGTTGGGTTGAATCATCTATTTTAGAATAAGTTATGAGACGAAATCATTTTCATAGTTCGGGTAATTCAAAACGAGCTAATGCACTTAAACATGGTTATAAATCTGGACTAGAACTTACAGTTTCTGATCAAATCAAACAAACAGACTACGAACTTCGATATGAAACAGAAACATTGCATTACGTAGTACCAGAACGCAAAGCAAAATATACTCCAGATTTTGTATTTACAAAACGCAATGGCGGTACCATGTACATTGAAACTAAAGGACGTTGGACTACTGCAGATCGTACTAAAATGAAACATGTTTTACAGTCTAATCCAGGCATCGACATTCGCATAGTATTTCAAAATCCTAATCAAAAATTGTCAAAAACATCGCCAACTACATATGAAGCATTTGCTCGCAAGCTAGGTATTCAACATATTGCAAAAAAAGATATTCCAGCAGAATGGTTTACAGAATGCGTAAAAACAGGCGAAGTATCAGCAGACCCAAAACGTTTTTTTAGTTAAGGTTTGTTTTGTGAATTATTTTTAATATATTCATGAAAGTTAATGAAATTTATTTTATTAATAGATTGAAGAATTTATTGATTCAATCGTTAAGCTAGTAATGAAATGTATGTGCTTAACATATATTATATATTAATTATATTTAATTGGATTCCTTACAGTTTTTCATTATAATATAATTGTGAAGAATCTTAAACTGCTACAATTATTAGAATCAGTTTTAGGTAAAGGCAAATCTACTTCCGGCAATAACATTGCATTCTTTTCGCCATTTACTTCACATTACAAACCGAAATTAGAAATTGACGTTAATACTAATCATGCAGGAGAAAATCCATGGCATTGTTGGATATCAGATAAGAAAGGTCGAACTATTAACAGCTTGTTTAAGCAAATGGGCTTGTCAAAAGAATGGTTTGAACAACTTTCAAAAATAATTGAATCTGCTAGATATCGAAATACTGCAGAAACAAAATCAACGGTAACATTGGCTTTGCCGGAACATTATGTTCCATTATGGAATAAAAAAAATACACCTGATTATCGCAATGCAATTCATTATTTGCAACAACGAGATGTTGGAATGTTGGATATTTTAAAGTATCGAATTGGATATTGCGAACAAGGTGAATATTCTGGGAAAATAATCATTCCTAGTTATGATGAAGCGGGACAACTAAATTATTTTGTATCTCGAGCATTTTATCGAGCAGACAAACAAAAACATAAAAATCCTAAAATATCAAAAGATATCATTGGATTCGATTTAACTATAAATTGGTCACAACCTATCGTTCTTTGTGAAGGGGCGTTTGATGCAATTGCAATTAAACGCAATGCAATACCGTTATTTGGTAAAATCATTCAACCGGCATTGCAAAAGAAAATTATTGAAAAACGAGTTCGAGATATCTATATTTGCTTGGATGCTGATGCACTTCGCAATGCAGTGCAAATTGCAGAACGATTCATGGCAGAAGGTTTAAATGTTTATTTTGTACGATTGCAAGATGCAGATGCATCAGAATTAGGTTTTGAACAAATTACACGAATTATTAACGATACTGATATATTAACATTTGAAGGCATAATGGCACTCAAAATGGACATGTTATGGACATAAAAAAAATTGAAACTGGAATTGAACGGATTGACAAAATCTTTCATATATCCGATGTACATATTCGTACATTGAAACGACATACTGAATATCGTCAAGTGTTTAAAAATTTATTTGATTATATCAAAACAAATTGTACTGCAAACAGCATTGCGGTTGTGACCGGAGATATTGTGCATAGTAAATTGGATATGTCACCGGAATTAGTTCAAATGCTTGTTGATTTCTTCAATGAATTCACAATTCCTACAATTGTTATTTTAGGCAATCATGATATGAATTTGAACAATATGCATCGCGTAGATGCAGTTAGTCCAGTTCTCGATGTGATTAAAAATCCTAATATTCATTTCATTAAAGAAAATGGATTGTTTGAATTAGGTGGAGTAACTTGGAATCATATGGCTGTTGATAAAACACCTGCAGAATACATTCGTGCAAAAGATTTTTCGGCATCATATAAAATTGCGTTACACCATGGTGCAGTAAATACAGCTCGTACTGATATTGGTTATCAAATATCAAATGAACATGTAGGCGTTGATTTGTTTGAAGGACATGACATTACGTTGCTAGGAGATATTCATAAACCAGCACAGTTTTTAGATGATGCACGCACCGTTGCATATCCAGGTTCACTTATTCAACAAAATCATGGTGAAGCATTAGATCATGGCATTTTGGTTTGGGATATGGAACGACGTACTGCAGACTTTGTGCAAATTGAAAATGACTATGGTTATGTAACTATAGAAACTCAAGGCTCTGCAATTATATCTTCGCCGCATCGTATGCCAAAACGTCCACGCATTCGCATCAAGTTTAATGAAACAAGCGCGGCAGATATGAAACGGTTGATTGCAACGATTCGAAAAAAATATCAAGTAGAAGACATTACAATTCAACGAACTATAGGAGCTGCAGCAACCAATGCATCTTCTAGCTTGGCAATTGGAAATGTGCGCGATGTTGAATATCAAAACACCTTGTTAACGGAATATATTGACGCAAATTATCCACAAGCTACTCCGCAAGAAGTTGATGCTATCAGACACATTAATCGCACAATAAATTCAAAATTGCCAGCAGTAGAATCAATACGACATACTACATGGCATCCTATATCATTTGAATTTGATAACATGTTTTCATATGGAGAAGGCAACACATTAAACTTTGACAAACTTTCTGATGTGTGCGGACTTTTTGCTGCAAATGCATCCGGCAAATCAAGTTTACTTGATGCAATTACATATACTATATTTGATAAATGCAGCAAAACAAGCAAAGCAAATGAAGTATTAAACAATAAAAAAACATGGTTTCGTGGTGTATTTCGTTTTGAAATGAATGGCATAACATATACTATTGAACGACGTGGCACTCAAAACAAAAAGAAAGATACGCACGTCAAAGTTGATGTAGATTTTTACACTGATTCAGAAAATCTAAATGGTGAAGAACGCAGTGAAACAAATAAAAACATTCGTCGCTATTTAGGCACATATGATGATTTTATTTTAACGGCATTTTCTCTGCAAGCAGACAACAACAATTTTATTGAAAAGTCGCAAAAAGAACGCAAAGATTTATTGTCGCAGTTTTTAGATATTACGGTGTTTGAACAACTTTATCAACTTGCAGCAGATGAAATCAAAGAAACTGCAGGCCGATTAAAAGATTATAAAAAAACTGACTTTGCCGAGATAATCGTGCATGCTGATGCAGTAATAATAGAAAATCAAGATACTATTATTTCGTTAGAACAACTTGAAGATCAACAACAAGATCAACGAAATGGATTACAAGAACAAATTGTACAGTTAATTGAAACTAAATTGCCAACAACATACGATGGTCCAAACATCAAAGAATTGCAATCACAAGAACGCGTACTAATTAGTAAGATTGAATCAATTCAAACGGAAATAGAAACAGCAGAACAAGAATTAGAAACATTATCAGAAAACATTGATTCATTACAATCTGAATTAGTTAATATTGATGCAGATTTAATAAACGCACAAATTGAACAATATCAAAAATTAGAATCTAACATAAACAAACAAACTCAAAAATTTAGACAACAACAGGAACAAGTAAATGCAAAACAAGAAAAAATTAAACATCTCGAATCTCATGAATATGATCCAAACTGCAAATACTGTACATCTAACGTTTTCGTGCAAAATGCAATCGAAGCTCAAAATACAATTGATTCGGATAGAGCGATATTAGAGGAATTGCAACAACATATTGAAGCTGCAACCGTAGAATTAAATGAATTACAACCTGTATTTGAAATAGCAGACCAATACAACAAATTAAAATCCGATATTGCAACTAAAAAAATTACATTGGAACGCAACGAATTGCAACTTCAAATCCTAGAAAGTGATTTGCAAACACGAGAATCAGAATTAGAAACCGCAATTGAACGTCAAGAATCATTCCGTAAAAATGAAACCGCAATTACACACAATCAACTAGTTGACGCTGAAATTGAAGAATGTAAAACTAAAATTGCAACTTGTTCTCAACAAATCAAACTAATTCAAGATCAAATTAAATCATTGTTTGGTGCTATTGAAGTTGCACGTACAAATAAAGGCACTGCAATGGAACAATTGGAACGTTATCGACAACTTGAAACGGAATACAAAGCATATGAATATTATTTAGAATCAGTTAAACGTAACGGCATTCCATATGAATTAGTTGCAAAAGCTATTCCGAAAATTGAAGCTGAAATCAATAACGTACTCAATCAAATTGTTGAATTTAACATGGTATTAAACACTGATGGCAAAAACATCAACGGATATATTATTTACGATGAAGATAATTTTTGGCCATTGGAATTAACATCCGGTATGGAACGTTTTATTTCGTCATTAGCAATTCGCATTGCACTTATCAATGTTTCAGCATTACCACGTCCCAATTTCATTGCAATTGATGAAGGGTGGGGTTCATTAGATGCAGAACATATTTCGTCAGTAGTAAATTTATTTGAATATTTTCGTACTAAATTTGATTTTTCAATCATCATATCACACGTTGATTCTATGCGAGACATGGTTGATAATTTAATTGAAGTTAACAAACAAAACGGATTTAGCAATATTAATTGTATGTAATATTTATATTAAAGATATTTTGCACAATGAAACGCAAAGAAGCTGTATATAAAGGACTACAATTTACGCCAGTTTATTTTGAAGATGCTTCACTTACATCTCCTGACTATTTTCAAATATCTGAATTTCCAACGCGCCTAACTGCAGGTAAAAATCTATTTAAACTTCGCGGTAATCCATTTAATCTCAAAGTAGGTGGTTCGTTAGGCATTGAAATATTAGATTATAACGGCGATCCAATTTATCATGAAGTTGTGGATTATATTGATGAAGATAAATCGCGCGTTATTGCAATTTACATTTATGAAGAAACATCTCCGGGAGATTGCACCGTAACACTTTTAGCAGAAGCTAGTATTGTTAATCAACGGGCTGTACCTACAGAATGGCAAGGAAAACCTAACGTACGATGGTCAAGAACTGTGCCAGTTAATCCAAATGTATCAAACGTATCAGAAATAATTTTTGAAACTGTTCCTGAGATAACAGTTGAAGAAATAATAGGAGTACAACTAAATAGAATATATTCAGGTAGTACGCAGTTTCCTGTGTACACAACGGGTCAAGTACGATATTATTCATATAACAATCAACCAGCGATTGAAATCACCGGAGGACAATTTACTGCGGATATGCAAACCGGAACTATAACAGTTTCTACTCCAACGACGCCTAGTCCTACCCCGGCGTATGCTGTTGCAACTACGCCATATGTATCAACAATTAAAAAGATACTATCTCCAACAACGGCATTGTTAGATACAGAATATACAGTTTATAGCAGTCAAAGTATATCTGCACATACATATTCAGCATTTGCAAATTCTACATTTTCATTAACATATGAAGCAACACCTACCTATGTTGCAACTGAAAATTCTCAATCATTTGCTTACATACAAATTAAAGGATTAGACCCAGCAACCGGTGATGTTTCTAGAATCAAAGTATTTACAAACAATAACGGTACCGTTGGTACATGGGATTTGGTTAATGATGTAGAATTAGAAGAAACAGAAATTTTTGTTGCAAACACTGCATCATTGTTTCCTGATTTAGCAGTCGGGTCATTTACATCGCAAAACACGATCGATACATATTGGTCAGCATCAGCTTATTTGCAAGGTGTTCAAACCACAGCTCCTGCATTAGTGTATACAACGGCTTCATTGAACAATGCAATGAAAATTTCTAGTTCAATTGATTTGTCTGCAAAAAATTCTGTACTTGTTGCAAAAACAACAACTAATGGCGTATTCATTGAAAACTCTGCATATAAAGTTACGATTGATGCATTAGCAACACGCATAACAGAGGATCCAGTATTATCAGTATACGTATCTGGTAGTTCATTTTATGCAGACCCCACTGATTATTTCAATCAAGAATTTTCTGTAAAATTTGGTAAACGCATTGGCGAGTTACGTGCTACGGGCGATAATCAGCGATTTGATGATGTTGTTTTAAACTTTGAATCAGAGTATCGCGGAACAGGCACGTTGCTCTTAGTAGCAGAGTCAGGCGTCTGGCAAGTTGCAGACATTCGAGTAACTACAGACAATGATGCAGGATATACTCCTAATTACGCTCGCATAAAAACGCCTATACAAACTACGCATAAAATTGACAACCAAATTTCATTTAAAGCAGAATTTTACAATGTAACGGGAGAGCGAAGCAAACAAATATCATATGTTTACAATAAAGATTGGGAAGGCGGTAACCGATACATTGATGGCGATTATTCAATGCTTACTGGATCTTTGTATGTAGCCGATTCATTAAATAGTGGCGTAGCAATCAGTGGATATCCAAATTCGGGTTTCGTTAGATCGCTAGGATATGAAGGATTTGCAGCAGGATTTCCTGGTTTCTTGCTTTGGTCTGGTTCAGCATTACCAGGCAGTGCTGGAACCAAGGGGGGTGGAGCATATAGTGGCGTTGGATTAGAACTTTATGCAAATACATCAAGCTACTTTAGATATTCAACTACAGATTCAGAAATTGATGTTCGGACGGATAAATTCTTTTTTGGAAATCCTGCAACAACGTTTATTAGTGGGGCTAACGGTAATATTGAAATATCTGCAAGCGGATTTCATTTAACCGCACAAGGTAACGTAACAGCATCAGCTTTTATTGCAATACAAGGAGGACAAGTATTATTTGATTCAAATAATGAATTTGTCGATGGTTTGAATGTAGGTCGCATTGTTTATTTTGATCAATCTGAATATACATATGATATGTCTACATTGCCTACTACTGCGTCTGGAATTACAGGCTCTCATGTAGCAGGCCCATCATTTCAAACATTTATATTACCTGGCGAAACTAATATGCAATTATCATATACATATTACGCAGATCGTACTGATGCAGTCGGTGGTAATAAAACATTTCAAATATCATCATTCATTGCGAGTGCGATAACTGGTTCTAATACTGGATTAGGATCATACGGAACATTTAATAATCAAGCTCAATTATTACAACAAGCTTCTATCGTTACCGTACCCACATCAAGTCAAAGATCTGGAGCAGATACTATTGAAATTAAAGGTAGTGCTAATGGCATAACAAACCGACAAGGACATTACGTATTAATTCATACTCAAATTGAAGTGTCAAATGCAACAAGCTTGACAGGTACATTAAAATTAAAGAATTTTGTTTTTAGAACTAGTAGAACCGTCGGCGGTAGCGTTCTTGCACCGACGAATCCAGTGTCATAATATTTATATAAAACGGAACATAATGGATAAAATAACAGTTTTATTTCCAGGTGGATTTAAACCATTAACAGGAGCACATTTAGCATTAGCACAACGATATGCCGAATCGCCACAAGTAGGCCAAGTAATATTATTGATTGGACCTCAACCTAGAGAAGGAATTACGCGAGAACAAAGCATTGAAATGTTTAATCTGCTCAATGATAATCCGGACATACGAATTCAACCTACCGAATTCAATTCACCGATAATGGCAGCGTACGAATATTTGTTTGCATTATCATCAGATGCAAAAGGACGATATGCCATGGCTGCATCTACAAAAGGCGATGATTATGTTAGAGCAAAAGCATTTATTCCTAATGTAGACAAATATGCAACCATTGGTGATAAAAAAGGACGCAAAATACCTATGGGCGTTGATGCAACCGAATTAAGTATCGATGTAGATCCAGAAACATATGCTGATGGAACACCTATATCAGCAACCGTCGTACGCAAAGCTATTACGGATCGAGATTATGAAACATTTCGTGCATCATATCCGCAATTCAAAGATGCTCTAGTAAAAAATGCGTGGCAAGTTGTAACCGGTTTGCAAGAAGCATTATTTACGTCGACTTGGTGGACTAAACAATTGCAAGAAGATGTAGATGAAGTAATTGAAGCAGTAATGAATACTTCAGAACGTAATCTACATAACAAAAAAATAAACAAACTAAGATCATACTTAGATTCACATCAAGAACGTTCTTTTGTATATGATTTTAATAAATTTCCAAAAACAGTATACGGAGCAATTTTAACCGAAGGTGGTGCTGCAGGTCATATGGCACATCCATGGGATGATCATGGTTTAACGTTTAGCGATGTCAAAGAAATTATATCTCGTGCATTAGAAGGCCGGTTAGATATTGAACAAGCAGTAACAGAAAAAACCGACGGGCAAAACATTCAAGTAACTTGGAAAAACGGACAAATTGGATTTGCACGAAATAAAGGTACTGTTATTAATCCAATGACGGTACAAGAAATACAAGATAAATTTGGAGGTCGTGGCCCAATATCAGATGCATTTGGAAATGCGGCAGAAGATTTAGCTGAAGCATTTAGTCGCGTACCGCAAGATAAACTCAATCAAATTTTTAAGAATGGTCGAGTATTTGCAAACATGGAAATTATTTATCCGGCTACAAAAAATGTTATTTCATATGAAGTTGCAGTGTTACAATTTCACAATTTAATAGAATATGATGAACAAGGTAATCAAGTAGAAACAGATCTATCAGGCGGCGGCACTTTGCAAGGTATTATTCAAGATGCCAATGCACATCTTCAAAAAACATTTTCATTTATTCCTCCGCAGCGAATCAAGATAGGTAAAATTTCTGATTTTGAAGATCAACAAGCAGCATTTTTTAATGAAGTTGCACAATTACAAAATCGTTACGGTCTTAAAGATACTGATCGATTAACTGAGTATCATCGAGCTTGGTGGTCAGATGTTATTAAAACACAAGCAAATAAAATGGGATATGATATTCCGGAAACTGTATTAAATGCATTGATATATCGTTGGGCATTTTTCGATAAATCAGAAAGCATGACCACACTTAAAAAACAAATAGATAATGCAGAATTTTTAAATTGGGTGCAAGAATTTGATAAAAATGAATTTAAACGTTACTACAAACAAAACATGGAACCATTTGAAACATTGTTTTTACGTTTAGGTGCAGTGGCATTAAAAAATGCAGAAAATTTCTTAGCAGCTAATCCGTCAAAAACGGTACAAGAAATTAAACAAGAGCTGGCACAACTTATTCAAGAACTTCAAAATAATCCAAATCCGCAGACAGTTGCAAAATTAGAATTAGAACTTAAACGCATTGAACGATTGGGAGGATTTGATGCAATTGTTCCATCTGAAGGAGTAGTTTTTACGTATGGCGGTAATACATACAAATTAACCGGAGCATTCGCACCTGTTAATCAGATACTAGGAGTATTGAAATATGCACGTTGATATATTTATATTAAAATTGGAATTTAATCATGGCTGAACGACACAAAAGCAAATATAAAAAACCAGAAAATGCAAAACCAACTCGTCGCAAAGATATTAAAGATTATACGCACGATGATAAGGCTGGAGCATTGAATCCGTATTCTACAGGAAAACGTCAAGAAAAAGTTGCTAGAAAAACAGATAAACCAATTCAAGATGATGGAAAAATGTTTCCTAAATATACCGAAAAAGATCGACTATATAAAAAAATTGAAGATGGTGATTACGATCCAAAACATGCAATGAATGTTTTACGTAAACGTCAAGAAACAGATACCGATGAATATTTTGATACTCGCGAAAAAATCGACCATGGTGTAACAACATCGGAATTAGATGAACGAATTAAACGATTATCGCCAAAACAACGAGAACAATTGGTTAGAGAATACTTACGTAAAAAAATTGCTAAAGTATTGCGAGAGCAACAAGACCCAACGGCACCACCACCGGAAGAAGACCCAACAGCTACAACAACAGCACCTACACCAGATGCAACAACGGCACCAACGCCGGATGCAACAACAGCACCAACACCAGATGCAACAACAGCTACAACAACAGCACCTACACCAGATGCAACAACGGCACCAACACCAGATGCAACAACGGCACCAACACCAGATGCTGAAAAAACGCCTGAACAAAAAGAAGCAGAAAAAATTATTATTGTAAAAAAATGGTTAGAATTTTTAAAAACTAAACAAGAAAAAGGCCCGTCTACATTAACACAAACAGCAGTTGCTCCATTATCTGCAATGATTAAAAAGTTAAGTCCAGAAGATGCAGCACGTGCTAAAAAATTAGCAATTCGTCAAATTAAAAACATAACAATAGAAACTCCATCAGAGGATGAAGAATCTTAAAATTAATAAAGTTATATGTCAAAAAAGTTACAAAACATCAAAGCTGTTCAACAAATGTTGGATGGCACTCACAAGTTTCAAACCAAAAAAATAGTTGGATTTTCTGATGCAGAATCCAAAGGAAAACAATCTGAACATCGCGAAATCGGAGACGTGTGGGAAGAAACTGATGCTCACGGAAACGCGTACATTGTAGAACAACGAGATGGTTTTCGAATTCGAAAAACAAAAAATTCTGAAATATTTCAGTCCGTGCGAGACGAATTACATTCATTTCCAAATTGTAGAAAAAATGTATGTACTTGTATCGGCACTCATCATTTAGATCAAAAAATGAGAAAAATTCATGGAATGTGTTTTGACTGCGTAATCGAAATGGAACACGAAATGAAAAAGGCAGGCACGTACGAAGAATATGAACAACATAAAATTCGAGAAAATGCATTAGCTTGGTTACGAGATGCCGAACGCGATGTTGAATTACTAAAACAAACATATACACAAACACAACAATTCGTATCAAATTCAGATGGTCATGTAGAACATTGGTCGGCAAAAATGACTGTAGAAGAATTTGAAAATACCATACAACAACAATTTGAACAATTTAAAATAAAATTTTTAGCTAATTTAGACAGAAAAGAAAAACAAGATGAAAACAATTAAAAAATATTGGGCTGTTATTGTAGGAGCAATTTTAGCAGTTGTTGCTATTTTATTTGCAAAAGATAAAATAGACAAAAAGAAAGTATCAAAAATTGATAAAAAAATTGATGCTAACAATCAACAAATAGATGTACTTCAAGGCAAAACTGAAGTAATTGACGATCAACGCAATGCAGTTAAACAAGACATTCAAGAAACTCAACAAGACATTGCAACATTACAAAATGCGAAAGAAAATATTCAACCTGCAGAATTACCGGTTGATCAAGCAAAACAAAACATTTTAAATAAAACACGTCGTGGACGAAAAACAAAAAAATAACATGAAACGATTATTAGTAGCATTATTATTTCCGGTATTTGCTGTTGCACAAACTACACCAGATACATGTTTTACTCAACAAGAAATTGTTGATATTTCGTATACATTAGATTCATTGTATGCGGCAGATTCAATTAACAATGCAATGATTGAAACATTTAAAACATTAACAACGCAACAATCTGCATTGATTAAACTAGATTCTATACAGCTTGTATATAAAAATCAACAAATCAAATTGCTTCAAGAAAACGTAGATCTATACATACGCAGAGAACGATATCTTAAACCAAAATGGTATGATTCAAAAGGATTATGGTTTGCTGCGGGTATATTCACAACATTGGGTTCTGGAATATTAATTAACGAAATATTAAAATAATATGTCACAAAACATAAAACAGATCATTCAACAACAGTACACAATGTGTGCTAAAGATCCTGTTTTTTTTATGCGGCAATATTGTTATATTCAACATCCAAAACGCGGCAAGATCAAATTCAATCTTTACAATTTTCAGGAACATACATTAACCGAATTGCGAGATAATCGATACAATGTAATTTTGAAATCACGTCAGTTAGGTATATCAACATTAGCAGCCGGATTTGCTTTATGGAGCATGTTATTTAAAGAAGATTTCAATGTTCTTGTTATTGCAACAACTCAAGAAGTAGCAAAAAATTTGGTAACTAAAGTGCGCGTAATGCATGACAATTTACCAAGTTGGTTGAAGGGAACTATTGAAGCAGACAACAAACTTTCGTTGAAGTTTAAAAATGGCTCGCAAATTAAAGCAGTTTCATCTGCAACCACCGGTGCACGTTCAGAAGCATTGTCGTTGTTAATTATTGATGAGGCTGCATTTATTCGAAACATTGAAGAAATATGGGTAGCATCGCAAGCAACATTATCAACAGGTGGCGGTGCGGTTGTATTATCTACACCCAATGGGGTAGGTAATTGGTTTCATCAAACTTGGGCAGATGCTGAATCAAACATCAACGGATTTCACACAATTAAATTGCATTGGACCGTACATCCGGATCGAGATCAACAATGGCGCGATGAACAAACTCAATTGCTAGGAGAACGAAGTGCAGCACAAGAATGTGACTGTGACTTTATTTCATCCGGGCACACTGTCATAGATGGTTCTATTCTTTTAGATTATGAAAATAAATGCAGTGAGCCAATTGAACGTAGAGGATTTGATAATGCATATTGGATTTGGGAATATCCTAACTATGAAAAAAATTACATAGTAGTAGCAGACGTTGCTCGTGGTGACGGTGCTGACTGGTCTACTTTTCATGTTATTGATGTTGAAACAGTTGCGCAAGTTGCAGAATATAAAGGTAAATTGCCTCCTAAAGATTTTGGTAATATGCTTGTATCAGTTGCAACGGAATGGAACAATGCATTGCTAGCAATAGAAAATGCCAATATTGGTTGGGCAGCAATTCAACCCGCATTAGACCGAAGCTATGAAAATTTATTTTATACATATAAAGATGATGGATATATTGATGTAGATGTGCAACTTAAAAAAGGTTATGATATGAAGGATAAATCACAGATGGTTCCTGGAGTATCAACAACCTCGCGTACGCGGCCATTAATGATATCAGCACTTGAAATGTATATGCGAGAACGAACACCTGTAATTCGTTCAAAAAGATTGATACAAGAATTGTTTGTGTTTATTTGGTTAAATGGCAAAGCACAATCACAAAGTGGTTATAATGATGACCTTGTTATGTCATTCTGTATTGGATTATGGTTACGAGATACATCGCTTAAATTGCGACAACAAGGAATAGAACTTCATAAGCGCACACTTTCGCAGTTTCAAAAATCTGAAACAAAAATATATACAGGTCGGCCGTCTAACGACACAGATGGATGGACATGGAACAATGGCCGAAATGATGAAGATTTGACATGGTTGATACGTTAACGGTGTAGTTCTAAATCAAGTTATATTTATATTAAAATAGTTAAAAATATGCCTACATTAAGAAAACGCTTACAAAACCTTTTTGCTACTAACGTCGTTGTGCGATCATATGGTAAAGATCGACTTAAAGTTGTAGATACAAATCAATTGCAAGCCCGCGGAAATTTAAATCAAACCAAAGTTGCTGACCGTTATACGCGATTACATGGTGCTAATAAGCATCGAGTTGGTGGTATGGGGGGATATGATTCAAATTACTATATGCATCAAAATCGTATGCAACTTTATGCAGATTACGAAATGATGGACCGCGATCCGATAATTAGTGCTGCATTAGATATTTATTCGGATGAATCTACACTTGCAGATCAATTCGGAGATGTTTTAACTATTAAAACTAACAATACTAGAATTCAAAAAATACTTTATAATTTATTTTATGATATTTTAAACATAGAATTTAATTTGTGGACATGGATTCGTAACATGACCAAATATGGCGATTTCTTTTTAAAATTAGATATTGCAAATGAAATTGGCGTTATTAACGTAAGACCATTTTCTAGTTATGAAATTGAACGTTGGGAAGAATATGACGAAGCCACGGGTGAGTATAAAATTCAATTTAAACATGTAGGAAATCAACATTTAACATACGATGTTTTCGAAATTGCACATTTTCGAATGTTATCAGATTCTAACTTTTTGCCGTATGGTAGATCCATGTTAGAAGGAGCACGTAAAGAATTTCAAAAATTAATGATGATGGAAGATGCAATGTTAATACATCGTATCATGCGTGCACCAGAAAAACGTATTTTTAAGATCGATATTGGTAATATTCCGCCAAATGAAGTTGATTCATTCATGGAACAAATTATCAATAAAATGAAAAAAATTCCACACGTTGATCCGCACACGGGTAATTACAATTTAAAATTTAATCTTAACAACATGTTGGAAGATTATTATTTACCAGTTCGCGGTGGCAATTCTACTACATCGATTGATACATTACCAGGAATGACATTTACTGGTATGGATGATATTAACTATATTAAAGACAAAATGGTCGGAGCTTTAAAAATTCCTAAAGCATTTTTAGGATATGCAGAAGCAGTAGAAGGTAAAACTAATTTAGCAGCAATGGATATGCGTTTTGCAAGAACCATCGAACGTATTCAAAAAATACTTGTTTCAGAATTATACAAAATTGCAATTGTACATTTATATACACAAGGATTTGAAGGAGAAGATTTAGTCGGATTTGAGTTAGAATTAACAGCTCCATCAATTATCTATGATCAACAAAAAGTTGCGTTAATGACTGAAAAAATGACGTTAGCAACAGCAATGAAAGATTCAAAATTAGTATCAGATAAATTTATTTATGAATACATATTTAATATGTCGGAAGACCAATGGTTGCAACAACGTACCGATGTCGTTGAAGATCTCAAATTGCGATTCCGTCAAAATCAAATTGAACAAGAAGGAAATGATCCAGCTGTAACAGGCGTATCATTTGGCACTCCACACGATTTAGCATCGATGCATATGTCATCAGATGAAGTTGAGAAAAAAGATGTAGGAGGTCGTCCAAAAGAAGGAATTAAATTTGGTCAACATAAAAATGAATTTGGATGGGATCCGATTGGCAACAAAACAATCAATCAACAATTTCGCCCAGAAAATCAAAAAACAACATTTCAACCCGATCCGCGAGCTGCAGATACAATTAAACCATATCAACGAGAATCGCATGAAATTTTAAAACATATAAAACAACGTACACATAAAACGGCTAATATAATAACTGAATCATTAGCTAATCCAACGGATATAGCAAATTTAGATACAGGTACAATGTTAGATGAAAACAATATTTTATAAATTCAAACATATTTATTTAAAATCGAGATACTGTACAAGGAAGCGATGAAAAAATTAAAACATTCAAAATATAAAAACACTGGAATTCTTTTTGAAATTTTAGTTAGAAAGCTAACATCTGAAACATTATCTTCGAATAAAACAGTAACTGTAGATATTATTAAAAAATATTTTGGACGAAATACTGAATTATCTAAAGAATTACAACTTTATAATTCGTTGTTAAAAGAACAACAATTTAAAAGCGAAGCTCGTGCGTTAGATTATATTCGAACAATTAAAGATTCTTATAACAAATTAAATCAACAAACGTTAAAGCGACAAAAGTATAGTCTTGTAAAAGAAATTTCAGAAAAATTTGTTTTTGAAGATATGGCAAAAATCCATATTCCAAATTACAAAACATTAGCATCAATATACATGTTATTTGAATATGCAGAAACTGATAATCCAAATCAAATAATGGAATGTAAATCGGCGATATTAAACAACGTTTTAGTCTCTACAATAAAAAAAGAAACTAGAGATATAGTATATGAAACATATCAAAATCAACCAAAAGAAGTACGACTTTTAGCATATAAAATACTTGTAGATAAATTTAATGAAAAATATTCTGTTTTAAATGAATCGCAAAAACAATTGTTAAATAAATACATAACAAATGTAAATGATACGACTGCACTAAAAGAATATATAGAGCAAATTATACCAAGTATTAAAAAACAACTTGCCGGACAAGCAAAGTTAATCACAGATCGAGCTACAAAAATAAAAGTTCAAAAACTTTCAGAAATGTTATGCACTGTAGAAAATATGAAAACAATTAAAGAATCAAACATTCTTTCTTTGTTACGTTACTTTGATTTGCTTACGGAATTACAAGGAGTGCATCGATGAAATCGTTATTAAAAGAAATAGAAAGCAAGTTCATTGAATTAGAAGAATCATTGGATGCAGTTGATCATGAAGATGATGATATTGATAATGAAAGAAAAGTAAAAAAGCATGCTATTCTTCAAGATGATAAAGAATTAGAAGAACAAAATGTTACAGCTGCAGTGGCTCCAATATCAACACCTAATTGGGTTGGAAAAGCAAAGCAATCAACAATAACAGCTGGCGAAATGACGGTTGCTGAAGCAATGGATTCAAAATATGAAAAACTTATTGAATCATATCGAACATATGCAACAGGTGATTCAAAAACGACTCCTGAACAAAAAATAAAACATACAATTAAAGAAGTAGCAAAACAACTTCAATTAATTGAACAAACAGTAAATTATGCAACTCGATTAAAAACAGAATCGGGTGTTGCACGTAATGGTTATGGTAATGCAGTAGATTCAGCATTAACAAAAATATCAGAACGATTAATTAAAATATCAGAACGCGTAAGAGCATTAGGAGAATAAAATGTCAAAACATCTAATAGTAGAATATATGCCATTCAAGCCAATTGGTTCATTAACTGAATCAAATGGTGCTGCATATGGTTTACCTGGTGGTTTTGTTGTGCAAGGTGTTTTGCAACGAGCAGGCGCTAAAAATCAAAACGGCCGTGTTTATCCAAAACATATTTTACAACGAGAATGTCAACGTTATCAAAAAGAATATATAAATCAACATAGAGCATTAGGAGAATTAGATCACCCAGAATCATCAGTAGTTAACTTAAATAACGTTTCTCACAATGTTTTAAAAATATGGTGGAATGGCGATGATTTGAACGGCGCCGTACAAATTTTAGATACTCCATCTGGTAAGATTCTTAAAGAACTGTTTAGAGCAGGTATTACATTAGGTATTTCATCACGGGGTTTGGGATCAGTAAAAGAATTACGAAATGAAGGCGTAGTAGAAGTACAAGAAGATTTTGAATTGATATGTTGGGACTTCGTATCAAATCCATCAACGCACGGGGCTTTTATGCGTCCTACGCACATGCATGAATCAGTTAATAAAAATAATATAAAAACAAATAGATACGCAAAAACAAACGAAATAATCACTTCGATTTTATGTGAAGATGGTAAATGTAGGATAATATAATGAGAACACCAAATTTAAAGTTTATTTTAGAAACTATGATGCAAGATCAACCTAAGCCATTAACTCGCGAAGAAAAGCAACAATTCGTACAAGAAATTGCAAATTTTTCTGCAATGGGAGATTCGGTTTATGGAAAAGGTGATTTAGAAGAAATTGCACAACGCGTTAAAAATATAGTTGAACGTGCAGATAGAATTATGACTGAAAGTGATGATTGGATGGCCAATGTTGCTCATAAAAAAGGTAATAAAAGAATGCATGAAGATTATCGTGATTTCGAACAAGCTGCGCGAGATCTTAAAGAAGCACAAGACCGAATGGCTCTAGCATATGAAAATATTGGACAACATTTAAATAGATATTTTTCTGTTGGATAAATTGGATATTGAAAAAAAATTATTTATAATAAAGGTGCATGATGAGTAAATTTAAAAAATTATATCGAGAATTTTTTGGATTAACCGAACGGTCTGATCTTCCGAATCCCGATATGGTTTCTAAAGTAAAAGGTGCGTTTGATGAATTAGCTCCATCGATTGATGCAGTAAGCGATTCCATGGAAAAAGTTCAAAAACAACTAGGAGAATCAGATTTAGAAGAAGCACAATTAGTTAACAACTTAACCGATTATCGAGGTGGGATAGAATACGTACTTCGAGACCCGGCAACGGCTGAAGCAGTAGCACAAGAAATTCAAGATTGGTCCGAAAGGAAAGGATTTACCGTAATTAAAAAAACATTATCGTCATCTGGTAAGATTGGATATTTTTATTTTAGATTGGGACAAGATCCTGCATTAGAATCACAAAAACTTCAAGGGTATTTAGCTCAAAAACCAGAATTAAAACATTTTAGATTTAATGTACGGCAAGCAAAACCACAAGGAAAAATTTAATAGTTATATATGAATAAAAAACAAAAACAACACCAAAGCATTGTACCAGGAAATGCACAAGCAGTTAGCGTAGTAAATCAAGATTTAGGATTTGCACTAAGAACTTGGAAACAACGAGTAAAAACTTCAGGAGTATTGGAATATGTTAAAGAAAATCGTACATTTGTTAAACCAAGTGTTAAACGCAGAGATGATATTTCTAAAGCACAATACCGACAAAAAATGCAAGATTTGCATAACAAAATGTAAATTAATTTAAAATTATTTTAAGTCCTAGCAGAAATGTTAGGACTTTTTTACTGTTTTGTAATTCATGCTTATATTTATTGTAAGAATACGCTATTTGTTCTTTATATAGCGTCATATTAATTATTTATATTCTATTAAGATTTCAAATAATCTTATTTCCAAAAAACAAAATTTAAGGAGAAAAATGGCAAAATCAGACTTGCTTAAACAAGCAATTGCTGATGCAAAAGCTGTTAAAGAAACTGCTTTAGCAAACGCAAAGATTGCTTTACAAGAAGCATTTTCGCCAAGAATCAAAGAAATGTTAGCTACTAAACTAACAACTGAGATTGAAGGCGAAGATGAAGAAATGGCCGATGCAGCTGTAGATACAGGTGTAGAGGCAGGAACAGAAGAGATGGGTGGTGATGATTTTACTTGGACAGATGATTCATTGTCAGCATCAGTTGGCGGCAATGATTATTCTTTTCAAGTAGGAATGGCAGGTGAAGAAGGCGAAGAAATGGTATCTGATGAAGAACCAGCATCTGAAGAAGAAATGTCTGCCGAGTACAACGAAGGTATGGGTATGGAAGATGCACCTGAAGATCTAAATCTAGAATCAATCATCCGAGAATTAGAAGATGATATGATGGGAGAAGAAGATGAATTAGATGTTGATATGCCAAACGAAGGGATGTATTATGAAGATGAGGATGAGGATATGACTAACGAAATGTATGAAGATGATGAAGATGATGTTAATGAAATTATCGAGTCAATTCTTCGCGAAATGGATGCCGAACAAGATCCAGATGCATTCGGACCAGAAGACGATGTAGTGCAAGAAATGGAAGACAAAATTGAAAAACAAGAAAAAGAACTTCAAGAAGCATATCGTACGGTTAAACGTCTTCAATCAGTTATCAACGAAGTAAATCTTCTTAATGCAAAACTTCTTTACACTAACAAATTGTTCCGAAACTTTGAATTGACTGAAGCTCAAAAAATGAAAGTAATTGAAAATTTTGATAGAGCAAGCAATACAAGGGAAACAAAATTAGTATTTACTACATTAGCTGAAAGTTTTAAACGACCAACAACTAAGAAGCGAATAGTTAAAGAATCATATTCTGCAGCTTCTAAACCAGTTACAACTACAGCACCAAGTGTAGCAACAACGCAAGTTTTGTCTGAAGGCTTTGAATTAGCTAACAGATGGAAAAAATTAGCAGGATTATTGTAAAACAAAAAAAAAACAAAAAACAAAGGAAAACATGAGTATTTCAAACTTACTTCAAACAAATGACTTTGTTCAACGAAACAATGCAAAAGCTTTAGCTGCAAAGTGGGAAAGAACAGGTCTATTAGAAGGTCTTCGTGGTGAGACCGAACGTGCTGGTATGTCTCAGTTACTTGAGAACCAAGCTCGTCAATTAGTAAAAGAAGCTTCACAAACAGGTACCGCACAAGGATCTGAAGAGTGGGCAGGTGTAGCACTTCCATTGGTACGACGTATCTTTGCTGAATTTGCTGCAAAAGAATTCGTTTCAGTTCAGCCAATGAACTTGCCATCAGGTCTTATATTTTATCTAGACTTTAAATATGGTACAGCTCAGCCAGGATTCGATGACGACAACAACAACAGAACAGGTGATCCATTTGGTTCTCCTAATGCAGATGACTCAATGTTTGGTGTTACTACTACAACTGGTGATCCAAGCGGAGGTCTTTATGGTGCAGGACGTTTTGGTTATTCAATTAACGAAACATCTTCACTTGTAACTGCAGCTACTGGTTCAACACCAACCACTGCTCAAGTAAATGGAGATTCAACTTATTCTGGTTCAGCTTCATACAAAATGTTGACAATCAACGTTCCTACGAATGCAGATTTATATGCAGTTCGTTCATGGACATTTCGTTCTGGATCAGCTAGTACAGAAATTGCCCCAGTACAAGCATTTTCAACAATTAACAGCAATTACACTGCATCATTTGTTGTAACAACAACTCAAGCAACTGCACTTCAATTAGCAATTAATGCGGGTAACTTTGGTTTGAATTATAGCAAACAGCCTACCGATATTACTAGAGGTGATTTTGAAGACAATAAAGGTGCTTACGGAAACGGATACAATACTGATATCGATATTCCAGAAATCAATCTTGAAATGCAGTCTAACCCAATTGTTGCTAAAACACGTAAGTTAAAGGCTGTATGGACACCTGAATTTGCTCAAGACTTGAACGCATACCACTCAATTGATGCTGAAGCTGAATTGACTTCAATGCTTTCTGAGTATGTATCAATGGAAATCGATCTTGAGATCCTTGATATGTTGATTGCCGCAGCTCCAACCACTGAATTTTGGTCAGCTCGAAACAACACCATATGGGACGGTTCAGCTTTCCAAACTCTTGCTGCTGGTACAGCTAACCAAAATTTAGGTGATGGATTCTATAGCACTCAAGGTGGTTGGTTCCAAACTTTGGGTACTAAACTGCAAAAAGTATCTAATAAAATTCATCAGAAAACATTGCGTGGTGGTGCTAACTTCTTAGTAACATCTCCTGCAGTTGCAACTATCCTTGAGTCTATCCCAGGATTTGCTGCCGACACTGATGGAACTAAAATGGAATTTGCTGCTGGCGTTCAAAAAATTGGTTCAATCAATAACCGTTATACTGTATACAAAAATCCATACATGTTAGAGAACGTAATTTTGATGGGCTTCAGAGGTTCTCAGTTCCTTGAAACAGGTGCTGTATTTGCTCCTTATATTCCATTAATTATGACTCCGCTTGTATATGATCCGGTGAACTTCACTCCGCGTAAAGGTGTCATGACACGTTACGCGAAGCAAGTAGTTCGTCCAGAATTCTACGGAAAAGTATACGTACACGGTCTTAACACGCTTTAATAGTTAACTTCGATTAGCTTTTAATTTAACGAATTAACTAATTAAAACGGAAAGGGTGGCTTCGGTCACCCTTTTTTACTGATTGTATATTTATATTAAAGGAAACATGGCAGTAGAAAGACATAAATACGAGATGTTTGCGGAAATACGATATGCTGGTCGACTTATCGATGTACTAGATCGAATTCGAGCTATACGAATGGTTTTGATGGTTCATATAGAACGAGACCTAGGCCCAGATAAAGAACTAATCAAAATAAAAGTTATGACCGCATATCCGCCAAAACAAACGTTTTTTGCTATACGAAAAATGTGTTTGGGAAAAATTGAAACATTGAAAGATATGACTCTTTTACAAACAACGCTTACAAAATTATTTTAAGGTTATTTTATGTCTACACAAAATCGAGAAAAAACTCCACCAAAAACTGATGTTAAATTTTCAATTACATTGTCAGAAGAACAAAAACAAGCAAAATCAAAAATATTGCAAACGCCTTTTAATTTTATTTTAGGTAAAGCGGGTTCTGGTAAAACTTTGTTAGCAGTACAAGTTGCATTAGATATGTTTTTTAAAAGACAAATCAACAAAATTATTATAACAAGGCCAACTGTATCAAATGAAGATAACGGATTTCTTCCCGGGTCATTAGCAGAAAAAATGGATCCATGGTTAGTTCCTTTGCGTAGCAATATGCGTAAAGTATATAATAAACCAGATATTTTAGATAAAATGGAACGAGAAGAACAAATTGAATTAGTTTCTTTAGCACACTTTCGAGGCCGTACGTTTGATCATGCAATTTGTATTGTAGATGAATTTCAAAACTTAACTAAACAACAACTTCAAATGGTTGTATCTCGTTTAGGAAAAGAAAGCATCATGATACTTACAGGCGATCGATATCAAATAGACTTAAAATTTGGAAATGATTCTGCAGTGCATGAAGTACCTAAATTAACCAAATCAAAATACGTTAATGAAATCATATTATTAGACAATCATAGACATGAATCATTAAATGAAATTTTAAAACTCCTAAACGAAACGTATTGATATTTATATAAAAAAGGAGTATAATGGATTATTCAGAAAATAGGCCCATATGGCCTGGAAGTTCTTCGTTTAATACTGGTAGTACTCCATTTGGATTTTTTGACACAGATGCTACGTTTGCGCAACATGCAGATAAATTTGCAAAAATGGCAGCACAAACATTAGGCTATCCTATATTAGATGTCGAATTGGTAGCAGTAAATTTTTATACTGCATTTGAAGCGGCAGTTGTAGAATATTCAAATCAAGTAAATCAAGTAAATATTTCTAACAATTTATTAAATACTCTCGGCGTTCAAACTGGATCTAGTTTTTTAACTAATAATAGTTTTACTGATGCATTAGTTGGAAATTCATTTGGATATATATCTAAATTATCAAAAACATATGGTACTGAAGCAGATAGCGGAGGGCATCAACCATGGACCAGAATAACATTTGATATAGAACCGGGCAAACAAACATATAGTATAAAAACTGCAGTATCTAAATCATTAGGTATTATACTAACAACTAGTTCCGTAGAAATTAAACGAGTGATACATAATGCACCTCCGGCAATCGTACGATATTTTGATCCATTTGTTGGAACTGGTTTAGGGTCTCAACAATTACTTGATTCATTTGATTTTGGAGGATTTTCTCCATCCGTATCATTTATGATGATGCCGATTCATGCAGATTTAATGAGACTACAATCAATTGAATTTAATGATCAAATACGTAAGTCGCAATATTCATTTGAAATACATGGAGATGATATAAAATTTTGGCCAGTGCCAGTACGACCAACCGGATCTTCATCAGCAACCCCATTTTTTGATAAAGTATTGGTTGATGTTATTTTTGAAGAAGCAAAAACAAATGAAGGCGTCTTATTTGGCAATACAGCACTTATGCGAGGTGTTATTACGGACGCATCAAATATACCATATAAATACCAAACATACAGCAGAATTAATGATATGGGGCGTGCGTGGATATTTAGATATGCATTGGCTTTGACAAAAGAAATGTTAGGTTATGTACGAAACAAATATAGTAGTATTCCTATTCCAAATGGCGAAGTGACAATGAATGGTGCTGATTTAACATCGCAAGGACAAACGGAAAAAGAGGCGTTGATAACACAGCTTCGAGAATTTTTAGAAAAAATGACTCGGGAACAAATGATGACGCGTCAAAATGCAGAAGCAACACAGTTATTAGAAATGCAAGCAAAGATTCCATTAAAAATATATGTTGCATAAGGAGAAATTATGGCACTATTTGGAACAATGCGAGATGCTAAATTTTTAGCATCAATTAACAGAGAAATAATCAATGCAGTTGTTGATACCGAAATTGAATTTTATAAACTGATTTTAGATACAACGGAATCTAATATATACGGAGAATCTGATTCTAAATCATATTATGATTCTATACTATTACCATGCATGATTACAAAAGATGATAAATCTGCTACGATGGATGATTATGGCCATTCATATACTCGTACATTAACATTTGGCATTTCGCGAGATTTATTAGAACGAGCAGGATTTTATCCAGAAGCTGGAGATATTGTATTTTGGGATAACGAATATTATGAATTGGATAACATTGATGCAAACAAATACTTTGTAGGAAAAAATCCAGAAACGTGGCCAAATGGTGATACCCATGGTTATAGCGTTTCCGTTATGTGTAATGCACATGCAACGCGTCAGACCCCACTGGGTATTAAAAATTTAAGACGTGGCGGAAATAATGCATTTTCATTTAAAGGATAATAATGCCTAGATTAAATAGACAGGATATTGATAGAAAAACAAACAACCCAAATCCGCAAAGAACGGAAGGAATAACTCCTGATCTATTGTTAAATAGAGCAATGCAAACTCGTCGAGATGATGATGTTGTACGAACAAAACAACGTACAATTTACGATATTGATTTTGCAATTAAATGGTATATTGAAAATGAAATTCAACCACAAGTAACTGCAAATAAAGAATTAATACCAGTCCCAGTAATATTTTCAAACGGAGAAAAATGGGATAATGTCCGCAGATTAGGCTATTTACGTGATGAAAAGGGCATGTTGCAATCTCCATTAATTATGCTAAAACGTAATTCCGTAGGAGAAAGAGATGCACAAAAAACATTGGATGTGAATAGACCTAATGCAGCAAACTACATAGTACATCGAAGTAAATATAATTCTAGAAATAGATATGAAGATGAATTGTTTCCAATTCCAAAAAATAATCCGCAACCATCAGAACAATTTTATATTATTGATATACCAAAATATGTTACTGTAGAATATGATATGATGTTGTGGTGTGATTTTACCACTCAAATGAACGAATTAGTTGATCAAATTTTACCATATGGTCGGTTTTCTTGGGGAAATGATGCAAATAAATTTCCTACAACTATTGGATCAATATCATTTGAAACGGTAAATACGATTGGAGAGGATAGATTAGTCCGTGCAACAATACCATTGTCTGTTTTAGGAACATTGTTATCAGAACAAGAAGTTCGAATGTCAACTATTAAAAAAATGTATTCTATAAAGAAAGTAACATTCGATCAAGTTGTTGATGTTGATAACAACATATTTGAAACATTAGAAATTCCAACTCAGTTGTTACAACTGCAAACTAATATAATGAGTGGCGGCACTGCAATTATATCCGGCGGAGGTGTTAATGTTAGCATCAATGCACAAGCAATGAATTACCTAACAAACATTACAGAACAAATTGCAACCTATGTTTCTGGAACTACCGTAAGCATATCAGCATTTGCTGCAATTAATCCAGTTACGACTACAGTTGCTAGCAAAAATGAATTTGATGTATTTATTAACGGTCAATATATTGATAAAATAGTATATACGTGGACACCTAGCGACGTTGCCGCACAAACAATCATATTCAATACTGCAACGTTAGGATATACATTAACTGCACAAGATGTTGTTGTAGTTAAAGGGAGGTGGGCTTAATGGCACGGCAGTTTAGACCCGGGCAATTACAAACCGGTTCGTTGTATAATATATCTTCAAGTTATGCAGTGACAGCTTCATTTGCACTTAACGGCGGCGGCGGATCGTTGTTTCCGTTTTCAGGTAGTGCTGTAATTACAGGCTCTTTAGAAATTAAAAGTGATGTTAATGATATATTTTTAATTAAAAACTTTAATAATCAACCCGTATTAACAGTATCACAAAGTGGCACTATAGTAGTAGCAACACAAAGTTTAGATCCTGCAGGAACAGCACCTAATGGTGCATTATATTTTACATCTGCATCTTTTTTTGTAGGTTTAGATTGATGCTTATATTTATATAAAATAGGAACATAAAACATGGCAACTTGGAAAAAAGTAGTAGTATCGGGAAGTAATATTTCCCAATTAAATAATGATGCTGGATATTTAACATCAGTAACTGCACAAAATTCATTTGTTACGATGTCCATTAACGGTACGAATGTATTAGCAGATAGTGCAGTAGATACATTAACATTTGCATCTGCATCTGGCGCCGGATTAGATATTTCAGGAAATGCCGGTTCAGATACAATTACATTTACATTAGGTAGCATTCCAAATGGTAGTTTAGCAAATTCATCTATAACAATTGCAGGTAATGCAACATCATTAGGTGGTAGCGTAACTCAAACACAAATATTAGCAGGTAGTACAGTAGTATCTGCATCAGTGTTATCTAGCCCAGGACAGGGTCAGGCTTTATTAACAACAAATGGCGTAGCTGGGTCGACAATCGATTTAGGATTAGAAACAACAGATTCACCGTCGTTTGTTGGATTAACATTGACAGGCGATTTGGTTGTATTAGGTACTGCATCATTTCAAAACACTGCAAACTTGCTTGTTGCAGATCGGTTTGTATTGTTTGCATCTGGATCTAATACTGCAGGAGATGGTGGTATTGTTGTACAACAAGGTACTCAAAATATTGGTGAATTGTATGGATATGATTCTGGTACTACGCGATGGGGATTTACTTCATCATTCGATGCCACGGGCAATTCATTTGTACCGTCGGTATATGCAGGAGCAGTAGAAACAAGCACAGCTGCACCATCTCCAGCACCAATATACGGTGGCTCAGGCAATGGCCATGGTACAATTCATGTTGATACATTGAGTGGAGATATTTACATTTATTCTTAAAAAAGTTATGAGCATAATTGACAAATTAAAATCAAAAGCAGAAACACAAACAGCATCACAATTAACAAAACAAGAAATTGAATTTTTGTTGATGCTGCTTAAAGATGTGTCTATTCGTGGAGAACAAGTAGAAACATTCTACAATATCATATTGAAATTGCAAGAACAATATCTAAAACAATGATATTTATTATAAATGTTGTAGGCCGCAAGGAAGTGGGCACACGCACGGCATAAGTGTCTGTAACCAACCACAACACAAAAGGAAAATGATATGCCATCATGGAAAAAGATCATAACGTCTGGCTCTGATGCCACGTTAAATTCATTGTATGCTCCAAGCATAACTGGAAGTTTATTAGGTACTGCTTCATACGCAACACAAGCATTATCTGCTTCGTATGCTCCAAGTACACCTGCATTTCCATACACCGGAAGTGCAGAGATTACAGGTTCATTAGGAGTAACTGGATCATTCAGTGTGTTAGACAGTATCGATGGTACCAATAAAATATTGATTGGATCTGGTCCTATACCAGGCAGCACGGAAGATTCTGTGAATTGGGATAGCAGAACATTGTTTGATTCCAATGGAAATTTTTCGGTGCGTTGGGACGTTTTACGAAGCATGTATGATGCAAATGCATCACAATCTGTTGATTGGAATAATCGATTGCTTAAGTTTGATAATGGTCCAGGCGATTTTACAGTCAATTGGAATGCAGGACTATTGCGAGACACTGGTTCTAGTCTTTCTGTTAATTGGCAAGACCGAATTGCGATTGATACTAGCGCTAAAACCTCAATCGATTGGCAGAATCGATGGACTGTCGATTCTACTGGAATTAGAACTTCTATAGATTGGGGTACCCGACAACTTAAAAACAGTAGTGAATACCCAGTACTTAATTGGCAATCAGGTGTAATTATAGAATCTGGGTCATTCATTGTACGAGGAGATTTAATTCCAGGTTCTCCACCATTTATTCCCGACATGGGTCCATATGATGCTATCAAAGTAGATGATATAAATTATGAACGCAAATTATATGGATCACCATTCCAGGGTGCTAGCGCTAGTATAGATTTCGGAAATAGAGGATTATTAGACATAACTGGTGTAACTGCATTGGATTGGAACGGTTTTTCGGGAACATATGAAACATTTTTGTACAATCAACAATACGTTGGGGAAGCTACACGAGTCAATTTGTTTGCAAACAACAATAATGCTGGACAAATTCTAGGGGAGTCGTATTTTGATGCAAATGTTGTTGATAATGATTTGGTTTATTTAAACACAGACGGTCAATGGTATCAAGTAGATCAGACTACAGACTCTTCAACAAAAATGCTAGGAATAGCTAAAAACATATTTTCACAAACTGGTTCTGTTATAATAGAAGGTGATGTAGTAGTTTCTGTTGGATCACCGTATCCTATAGTCGATAATGCAGATTATGGCCTTCCAATATATATCAAGTCAGGTTCTGGAACCACAATGGACACAACCGTACCTGCATCAGGATATGTTAGAATTGTAGGACACTGCTATTGGAATAATGGTGGTGGAGGAGGAGATGAATGGATAATGAAATTTAGACCATCCAATGAATGGATTGAATTATAAGGATGTAATATGGTTACAACAATAAACGGTGCAGCATTTGGATCTATAACATATATTGATGGCATATCCATCAATAATATATTGAGTTATATGGGAACAACCATTACCCCTCCATTACCAGATTATCTATACGTTTGCGGCGGTTTTACGACGTACGAACACCGCTAACTACTCGAGAAGACTTTGTAGTAAACGGAGACCTTTTGTCAGTAGACGGCATTTCTATTAATATGAGTAAAACCGAAATGCTTGGATAATTGATATAAATTCTTTATAATATCAAGAAAAGGTTATTATGACTCGAAAATTAGATAAAGAACATGTAGATGAAATTACGCAGCTTCGCGATGCATTTGCAAAAAATTCACAAACATTAGGTAATATTTATCTTGAAGAACATGCACTAAAACAACGATTTGATTTGTTAGAGGCAGAACGTGCAAAATACATACAAACGTTTAGCGACTTGCAAAAACAAGAACAAGCACTTTTAGAAAAGATGCGAGAACGTTACGGCGATGGCGAAATAAATATTGCTCAAGGAACATTTACTCCAACTGCCTAAGGTTTGGCAAATGATGTTTATATTTATAAGAAAATCATAGGAGTTTAAATGGCAGAAAGAATAGTATCACCTGGGGTATTTACAAAAGAGATTGATCAATCGTTTTTACCAGGTGCAATTGCACAAATAGGTGCCGCTGTGATAGGACCAACAGTAAAAGGCCCTGCACTAGTCCCTACGCAAATTTCATCAATGAACGACTTTACGGCAATATTTGGAAGTTTTACTCCAAATTCATATGTGCCACACGTTGTTGATGATTATTTAAGTAAAGGTGGAAATGTAATTACAGTAACACGTTTATTATATGAAGATGGATATAAGTTAACAAATGGAGCATTAGCAATTTGTGCTGAGTCTGCATCTGTAAAATATGCAACACATATATTACATCCAACACGTCCCGTTACAACCGACGGAGCAACCAATGTATTTCAAACATCAATATTAAATGCTGATACTAACGGCAGATTTGCATTAACACTATCTGGTTCATATGCATATGGTGCCGATTCGGCTATTGGATTTTCTGGAGCATTTGCAAAAACTGCAAACATTTCAGCATCGATTGTAACATCGGCAAATGATTACATTACAACCGTTTTTGGAAAATCACCAAATTCAAATCAATATCCAGTATATGTTCAGTATGAAAACAAAACAGTAACATCATTATTTGCAGATATTACTAAAGTTACAATGTCAATGCAAATCATTAGTAATCATGAATATTTGCAAGATTATAACATTGCATCAACTCCATGGATTACTTCACAAAAAGCCGGATCCGTAACCAACGATTTGTTTAGATTCCATACATTGTCTCATGGAACATCTGTAAATTATGAAATTAAGGTTGGTATTCGCGATATACGAACTTCTACAGAAACTGGTGATCCCGATGGCTATGGTTCATTTACGGTAGAATTGCGACGAGTAAATCAAACACAACTTGCTGCATTAGGTTCTCCATATTCTTCTAATGACACTGACAGTTTACGTGATGTTGTAGAAATATTTCAAAACTGTAATTTGAATCCAGCATCTCCAAATTATATTGTAAAGAAAATTGGTGATCGTTATCAAAGTATTAACAATGCAAATGAATTGGTAATAACAGGTGATTATCCTAACTTATCAAAATTTGTACGGGTAGAAGTTGATAAAGGTGTTTCAAATAAAACATATTCAAAAACATATGTACCATTCGGATTCCGTGCATTGAATTCACCAATTGCAACATTATCTGGAAGCTTCTTGTTTCCATCAGCATCATATCAAACTACGCAAACTGCATTAACAACATGTTTCGGATTTAATTTTGATTTTAGCGCAGCAAATCCAGATAATATTAATTATTTAGCACCAATTCCAACATCTGGTTCTAATACAGGTAGCAATGCAGACTTTTATTTAGGAAATGTTGCACAAGCTACGATAGCTGCTTTTCCTCCGGGACTTGCAAGTGCATATTATACCGGATCAATTGAGGCAGCATTAGTATCAGGATCAATTGCTAGCAATGTTAAATTAGATACAAGAAATTTTGTTGTACCATTCCAAGGCGGATTTGATGGAGCAAAACCAAATCAGAAAAAATATTCAGGAGAATACATTACTGCTACAAACAGTTTTGGATTTGATTGTTCAACTTCAACCAGTACTGGTACAGTTGCATACAACAAAGCATTCTCTTTGCTAAGTAATACAGACTACTATGATATGAACATGTTAGTTACACCAGGAATCATTGACAGTTTGCATTCCAATGTAACATCAGCTGCAAGAACATTGGCAAGTAATCGACAAGACACTTTTTATATTATGGATTCAAATGCAATAACAGATAATATAGCAACAGTTGTTAATCAAGTAACTGGTTTAGATAGCAATTATACTGCAACATATTGGCCATGGTTAGGCGTTTCTAAAAATTACGAAGGGGGAGATTGGTATGTACCACCTTCAGTAAGAATTGCAGGAGTATTAGCACAAAATGATAGAACTGCGGCTCCATGGTATGCACCGGCTGGTTTAACTAGGGGCGGATTAATTGGCGTAAACAATACATATAAGCAATTGACTCAAGCAGATCGCGATACATTGTATGCAGCACGAGTTAATCCGATTGCAAACTTCTCAGTGCAAGGAAAAGTGGTATTTGGTCAAAAGACATTGCAAGCTCGTCCAAGTGCATTAGATCGAATCAATGTTCGTCGTTTGCTAATCGAACTTAAAAAGTTTATTGCATCTTCAACTAGATTTTTGGTATTTGAACAAAACACCACAGCTACAAGAAGCAGATTCTTAAACATTGTGAATCCGTATATGGAAGGAGTAAAAGCTCGTCAAGGATTATATGCATTCCGAGTTATTATGGATCAAACAAATAATACCCCGGATTTAATTGATCAAAATATCCTTTACGGACAAATCTTTTTGCAACCAACTCGTACGGCTGAATTTATTGTGTTGGATTTTAATATTCAAGCAACAGGTGCAGCTTTCCCGGGAGGAGCATAATCGTTAAATAAAAATTTAGAAAGGTAGGACTTTAGTTCTACCTTTTTTTATGTTGCTGATATTTATAATAAATAAAAGGACCAAAAATGGCATTAGGAGATTATTTAAACGGACAATTAGACAATTACGAAGGTGCTGATTTATTTAACTTGGCATATAATTGGGAACCAAAACGGCAACATCAATTTATATTGGTAGTTGATGATATTCCATCGCACCTAGTTAAAGCATCTGGAAAACCGACTATTACAAACGGCGAAGTTGCATTGGACATGATTAACGTTAAACGTTACGTAAAAGGCAAATCAGAATGGAGTACCATTACAATGACATTGTATGATGCAATTGTTCCATCTGCAGCACAATCAGTAATGGAATGGGTTCGTTTGCATCATGAATCTAAAACGGGACGTAATGGTTATTCTACATTTTATAAAAAAGAAATTAAACTTCATCAACTTTCACCATTAGGTGAGATTATTGAAGAATGGGTATTAAGTGGAGCATTCATCACGGATGCAGCGTTTGGAACATTTGATTGGACATCAGATGCAGTTCAAGAAATTGAATTGACTATCCGATATGATTATGCGTTCTTGAACTTCTAATAAAAAAACAACACGGGGGCGAAAGCCCCCTTTAATTAAGTTATAAAGGAAATAATGAGTAAAGTGACAACACGTTTAGCAAATCAAGACATCGTAAATATTGCTCGTCAGCAATATGAAAATCAACAAAAAAGCAAATTACCTAGCATCGTAATCAATCTACCAAGTAAAGGATTGATTTATCCTAAATCTAGTTTGTTGCGAGAAGGCAAAGTAGAAATACGTTATATGACTGCATATGATGAGGATATTTTAACCAATTCGAGTTATTTGCAATCTGGAATCTTGTTTGATAAACTTATTGATGCAATCTTATTAACGCCTATCAAATCAAAAGATTTATCACCGCAAGATCGAGATGCATTGATTGTTTATTCTAGAATTGCATCATACGGATCAGAATATCCCGTAACAGTACAAGATCCAGAATCTAAAAAAGATTTAAGTCGCATTGTTGATTTAAATAAAATTGGTCATAAACCATTTACGTTAGAATCTGATGATGCCGGAGAATTTACATACCAAGTAAATGATACTACTAGCATAAAATTTAGATATACAACAACATTTAAAGACGAAGAATTTACAGTATCGGGTTTAATGAAAAACATGATATGTGAAGTAAATGGTTCTCGCAAAGAAACTGATATTGAAAACTTTTTGCGATACGAATTCCTTGCTCGAGATGCTAAAGAATTTCGTTTATTTTATGCAGATAATGCACCTGGTTTAAATTATGATTATGAATTTGAAGGTGAAGATGGGAGCACCTTCACTGCGCGATTTCGAGTTGGACCAGACTTTTTTTGGTTTTAAACCAGTTGATCGAATAAAACTTCATGAAAATCTATTCAATTTAATTTGGCACGGTGCTGGGCGATGGGATTGGGATACTGTATACAATATGCCAATATTTCTTCGAAGATTTTATATAAGCAAAGTCAACAAGATTATTGAAGATCAAACTAAAGCTATCGAAGAACAAAAAAGAAAAATGCGCACAAAAACTAGCAAAGTTCCGACATCTTCCAAAACCTAAAATCTAGATATTTATATTAAAAGATTATATCATGCCCGGATTCATTGATAGTTTAAGTAACATGTTAGGTACCGCTGCACATGCTGCAATAGCAACCGGGAAATATTCAGCAGCAAACGCCAAAATGGCCGCTCAAATGGCCGATGCATTTGTACAAGTAAATCAGTTAAATCGCGGATTTGATGATTATATTGGCAAACAGGAAGCTTTGATTGGCGCATACGCTAAATTAAATAATTCAACATTAGTATTAGAAAAGCGAAATAAAGATCTACAAGAAGGGTTTAGATTAACGAGTACTCAAACTGCTAAATTAGCACAGTCAATTCTTAGTTTTCAAGACGGCCTAGGTGCAACTAGCAAACAAATGGCTACGTATGCAGTTAATATTAAAAAGATGCTTCCATTGTATACGCAATATGGTAAAGAAAATGATCGTCAATATAAAGGAATGTTACGTATTCAAGATATGCTAACTACAAACATGGGATTAACTGCACAGTCCGCTGAAGCATTTACATTATATACATCCAAAATGGGAGAAAATGCAGATAAATATCTTTATTTAGGAGAGGAAATTCAAAACGTACTTAAAGCTAATGCCGATGCAGTAGCTGGCGCAAATAAAGATGCATTTGATACTGTAGATTATATGCAACAAGTTATCGAAGGTATTGCAAGTGCAGGATCGGAAGTTCAATTACAATATGGAAAATTACCAGGCAATTTAGAACTTGCTACATTAAAAGCAACTGCATTAGGATTTAGTTTAGATGATTTAGCTGGAGCTGGAGAACAACTTTTAAACATTGAATCTAGTATAGGCGATGAATTAGAATATCAATTATTATCTGGACGCAGATTGGTAGATCAACAATCAGGCGAAAGTTTGACTAACATGTATCGTCAAGCAACATTGATGGGCGATATGTCTAAACAAGCTGATACATTAAACACCATTTTAGAACAAGAAGGCGATACTTTAGAAAACAATTTGTTTGCTCGTCAACAAATGTCCAAATTATTAGGAATCGACGAAGCACAATTAAGTAAAGCTCTTCAAAAGAAAAAATTATTAGAATCTGATTCAAATCTCAAAGTTTTAATGAATTTAGATGGCACGGCCTTTTCAGATGCAGTCGAAAACATGAAAAAACAAGGAGAAATATCAGATGAACAATATAAACAATTAAAAAAATCAACTGATACTCGCGGAACAGAAGATATTTTAAAACAACAATTGGTATTACAATTTGAGCAAACTGCTGTAATGAAAGCTATGTTAACAACAGAACAAGCTGCATTAGTTGAAGCAAACAAACAAGCCATATTAGATGATAAAAATATGGAAAAGTTTCAAGCTGCATTAATTGATTTTGCTTCATTGGAAGCTGCAGCTCCTGCATTTGTCGGACGAGGTGCAGTTGCAGAAGTAGTCGCTACGGGGAAGAAAGGAGCAGAAACTTTAAGTTTAGATAGCACAAGTCTTGCAACATCTGATGATATGAAGGCTATTGATGCCGAAATAAAGCAGGACGTTATGATACCACCCGGCAGTTCGGCTCCAATTATTTCAGCTCCAGCAGGAACATTCGTTTTAGATCCACAGGATACAATATTAGCTGGTACTGATCCATCATTACAAAATCCAACTACCGTAAATGATACAAACAACAATACAGCAAACGGAGACAATTTATCTGCAGTAATGATGCAAGTAGGACGCATGATTGTTGCAGCAATCAACAGTAAAGGCTCCGGAACTACCGTAACTAATATAAACAACAATACATCAGCAGTATTTGGTGCAACAACATTAAATGGTCCATATTATGAAGGATAACGATGCCAAATAACAACATAATATTAACCAATCCTACCGTAGCAGCATTATCGCAGTTTGTTACACCATATAATATTTTAACTGAAACTGAAACTGTAATTTACAACCCAACATTAGGGCAAATCAATCCAAATCAACCATTTAATATTTTAACTGAAACTGAAACTGTAATTACTAACCCAACATTAGGACAAGTCAATTCAAATCAGCCATTTGATATTGCTACAAACCAAGAATTTAAAATAGCAATTCAATTACTAGGATTTCAAAATCCTACGGATTATGCACTAGGTCAATTTGTTACCCCATTTGATATTTTAACTGAAACTGAAACTGTAATTACTAATCCTACGATAGGTCAAATACCAACACCAAGTTTGCCGCTATCACTTTTTCCGTTTGAATTAGAAACAGATACACCAAATCCAAATCCAACATTAGGGCAAATCAATCCAAATCAGCCATTCGATATTGCAACTACGCAAGAAAATACAATATTAAATCCTACAGTAAACCAACTTAATACAACACAGCCATTTGATATTGCAACTACGCAAGAATCAAAAATAACTAATAATCCAGCATTTAATCCAACACAAGATTCAACTGGTAAAAGTTTAATCAATAAATCAGCTACATTTGATATAACAGGATCAGCAACTGAAACTAAATTAATACAAAATGCAAAATTGTTAATTGGATTAAATAACAATACAAATATAACACCTAATACTGCTACTAATCAAGCAATCGGAACTGGAATTAGTATAGGTGCATCGTTTACCGGAGTACCTCAAATAGCCCAAATTGGAAATTCATTTTTAGATCAAGCTGACGGAGTAAAGCCGGCAGCATATGTTACATTACCTTTCAATCGATTAAAAAGATTTCCTGGAGTAAAAGCAGCAGACTTTCGTAGTAGATTTTCATTTCCAGGAAATAATTTTAGTCAACAAAAATCAGCGGATGATGCAAATAAACAAGCTGCTGATGACTTAGGACAAACAGAAAATTATTTTAATACACCAAATCAAACAGTAGCCTATTTAACAAAACGTCGTTTAGATGGTACTAGTGCATTAACACATGGTTCATGGAAAGCGGGTGCCTATCTTGCAGCATCAATAAGTCCTGCGGGTGCATATAGCGTATTTAATTTAGATGGAATGGGACTTACCGGATATGGTTGGGGAGATCATGATAATCCATATGCATATCGAGCAGATTTTACGCAAACAAGTCATGTTGCAACAAAATGGAGTTCAACAGATAAAGAGTTTTTAGCAACTAGAAATCCTTTATCATTAGCAACTCCATTTCGTGGTGATAAAGTTAATGTTGTAGATTTTAAATCAAGCCCTCTTCGTTTTGCATACGATTGGAAACCAAAATTTTTTAAAGATGATTCGTGGCTTACGCAACAATTAAATAAATTAGGAGTTACACAAGATTTTATAAAATTTTATTTTACTGGTCCTTCGTTATTTAACGGAAACCCTGATTCAAAAACCGATAAAGATAATATAATTGTATTTCGCGCAGCAATTACAAATCTAGACGATTCATTTTCAGCCAATTGGACTCCAATTAATATGATTGGACGAGCCGATCCTAATTATCATTATACCGGATATAGTCGAGATTTAAGTATAAGTTTTGATGTATATGCAACAGATCGAGATGAAGTTAAACCTATATACAGAAAACTAAATGCATTGGCCGGATATACCGCTCCAACATATGATGCTAGTTCATATATAATGATAGCACCATGGATGCGATTAACGGTTGGAGATTTATTTGTACAACAACCTGCAGTATTAACATCATTGGGATATACATATGCAGTAGATGCTCCATGGGAAATTAACATAGAAGATGATCCGCACATGATGCAAGTTCCTTTAAAAATTGGAGTTACTTGTCAATTTAATCTAGTAATGGATTATTTACCTGAACAAAATGGAAGATTCTTCACATTAGCTAAAGAATTTGATAAACAAGCTCGTCCTCAACAAGGAAATAATAATTGGTTAAGTGACTTTAAAGGAAATGTTCCAGAAGTAGAAAAAATTGCAATCGGCGGAGATCCAAATACACCTGGCGGATATTCGCCTCAAAATGTAGATTCAGACCCCCCAATTGGAGAATAAACCATGAGTAGATATACAACATCTCGAATATTAATTGATGATAATGCAAAACGTTATTTGTCAACAACCATACTACCAAAAATACCAATATCAAAAAACGATGTATACATACAAATAACATCTCCCGATCGTTTAGATAGAATTGCATTATCATATTATAACGATTCTACGTTATGGTATATTATAGCAGCTGCAAACAATATTGGCAAAGGATCTTGGATGGTAGGTACTGGTGTTATTTTAAGAATTCCATCTCAAAGCGATATACAACAATTAATTAATTCTATAAATGTTACCAGATGAATATATTTTATGACAATGTTGATATAAATTTACAAACCGAATTAAACGCTCGCGGGCGATCTGGATTTGCTGACAGAACTAATAATGCATTAAATTTTATGTTAGGCAAAATTGCTAATGTAAAAATTACTGCATACGAAGGTACCGGATCTGCATCAAAACCAATATCTTCAACTCAATTCGGAGTACTTGGAGGAAACATACCTAGATCTTCACAATATTTACCCAGCGGCGATCAAGGATTTTTATCCAATAGAATTATAACCTCATCTAGAGTAGATTTCTACGGAAATCCAGGAACTGAAAACGATTTAGCAGCAGCGCGACAAGCTAATTTAAATCCGCAAATAGGAGAAGCATATGATAAAACAATTACAACAACAGATCGATCTAGAAGAATTGGTCCTTATATAACCAACGTAGATGTTCAAATTGGCGATCATTCTATGGGATTGTTAAATAAAGCTACAGTACAATTTTCAGTGCCAAACCCATCTCAAGATTTAGATGCAGTAGAAAATACATGGTTTCGTCCAGGAAGATTTATTCAAATTGAAATTGCATATCCAAATTCATCAATTGTTTCAAAAGATGCACAAGGTCGAGAATTATTATTGTCTGAAGACGTTTTGCCAAATGAAGAAAAATTAAAAGAATTATATCCAGATATTGGTCAAAAATTACAAAATTTAAAACAAAATATCCGGAGAATGAATGTATTTACATTTGAAGGTTTAATTACATCATTTGATTTTTCATATGGAGAAGATGTTTCAGTTGAAGCAAATTTATCTGTAACTGGTACTAGCAATGTATATGCTGATATATCAATGTATTTACCAGGTGCTGGCAGTAAAACCAACGAAACAAAAAATACAACTCCGGTTGATCCAAATTTTGGACAAAATGCAACAACAACTTCCGTAAAGGATCCGGCAACGGGTAAAACTATCACTACGGTAACAACCGGTAGTGATGAATTTTACAAAACATTATATGATAGAGTTGATGAATTAATAACTCAATATATAAAACAAAATAACATCCAAGCTAAACCAGAAGAAGTAAAAATTTTAACAAAATTTACAACAACAAATAACCCAAACGCAGCAGCAACAGATCAATTTATTTTAGCAGGCCCGTTATACAATACATATGAACAATATTTAACAATACCAAACCTAAAAGCACCATATACTCCTCCTGATCGGATACAATTAAAATCGCAGCCAGCATCATATGAACGATATATTACATTGGGTGCATTGCTAGAGTTTATAAATCAAACTGCCATAGACAAATATTCTACGGGAACTAATCAAACTTTTAAGGCTATTGTACATAATGATACTCAATGTTTTAGTAATTATTATCCAGAGCTTACTTCATGCGTACCTAATGAAGTTATATTATTACCATCCAATCCAACTCAAAAAAATGATATGAATTGGCACGGCAACTTAGGATATTTTCAAGATATCGTCCAAGCCACAAAAAATACAGGTGCAAAAAATGCAGAATGGCCAGGAGTTCATGGTACTTTAAATGATGCTAGTACATCAACTGACGATAAAGTTATATTTACATCTAGAATTTTTATTAATTTAAAAGAAATACAAACAATTACATCTACATTAAGCAATTCAAATAGAAAAACATATACAGTATCTAAATTTTTATCATCTATTTCTAGTTATATATCTTATGCAACAGGCGATGCAATTAATTTAAAACTTGTATCTACAAAAGCAGATCCTACAATATTAATTTTTATCGATACAAATTACTTAAAATCACAACAAATAATTGATAAAAATTCAAATTCAAAAGCACCAACAAAAGTAGAACCATATTCGATACCAATGTTTTCAAATCATAAATTTGGATCTGTAGTTCGAAATTTTAGATTTCAAGCTCAACTACCAGATAATGTAAAAAACTTATCATATGTTTTAAATTCAGGCGACAAAATTAGTACCAATCAGATTGCACCATATATTAATTATATGTATAATTCAAATGATGCTGCAGCTGTAAATGCAGGAATTAAATTATATCAAACTCGACATTATGAAATTATAGCTAATTTAATTAATGTAAAACTTGATAATGGGTCATGGCCAAATCAAAAAGAAAACATAACAAAATTGTACAAAGCTTTGGCTGATTATATTAAAATACCAACCCCATCAATATCAAAATCGCAACAAATAACAGCACCAATTTTTCCATTTACTGTAGAATTTACGATTGATGGAATTAACGGTTTTCGATATGGCGATGTTTTAACATTTGAGGCATTACCAAAAAAATATCGCATAAATACGGTATTTAGCATTATAGGAGTATCTCATACGGTATCTTCAGATGGTCAATGGACCACTAACGTTAAATGTATAATGAGACCTAGTATTCCATAATTATGAGTAGATTTAAAACATATTATCCAGCTGATGAAATATCAATCAATTTGTTTACAACTGGTTCTGAATGGATGACAGAGCAGTCAATTGAATATATTGGACAATATCATACATATACAACTGGAGAAGTATATTCTGAATCATCATATGATCCCAAACTTTCTATTAGATTAATACCATATATTTCATCAGAAGATGCCAACAGTACAAACATTATATATAGAACATTAAAACCCAATGTTCAAGTTACATATCAAACTCCGGAAATTACGGTTATATCGCCTACAACAAATGATTATAAATTAGGATTCTTTCGTAGATATTTTTTAAAAAAATACAACGAAAATCTTATTTTAGAAGTTGATTCTAAACAATTTAATTTATGGAAATCAAATGACATTGATAGAAATTTATACAATGGTGTTGAAATGTTATGGTTTATTTCTGGTCCAATTGAAGACACGTACGAAAAACAAATAAAAATTGTAGGAGTATATTCAAAAAATCAAAAGCAATTATCAGTAGCAAATCAACAAATTCCAGAACTTGCAACAAAATTAAATAATTTAATTGAGTTTTATTCAGATACTGATTATTTAGTTCCAGTAGACATCAACGGCTTGGATTCTTAAGATTTTTTTCTTATTATTCATATATGATTGTGGATACTATAGAAGATGCACGCGCCGCATTGAAGTTCGTTCAAGGTCGCAAAACTTTGCTAGTTCCTGTATTTTGTAGTCCCACAAAACATGTTGCAGTAAACGCATTATGTGCTGTATATGTTTATACTGAAGATGACATAGAACGAATAATTCCATTACGTCATTCCGAACAACTAAGGGGCTTTAACGAACTTGTCCCGGAGTTTTTGGCATTAGAGAATATCTTTGTTCATGACAAGAAGCAATGGTTACAAACGGGAGGAAATGGGTCTGTATGGGATGTTAAGACATTGTGGTGGTATACATATTCAGAAGCATACGATGAATCGCATTATCCAACGGCAGCACATCGTTTTTATTGGCGACGACACACAAATTTGCCAGCAGTTAATAGTATCATTCCATTGTAGCAACATTTAGCAATGTGTCAAAAGATTCGTCATTATGCTTGGCCAATGTGTGTTAATGCAGAATTAACGGAATCATATTTGCAGTTTAACGCAACCTATCCGCAAGTATTTGCACGTATTGAATCTGCAGGGTTAGCAGTTACCGACGATTTTCGTATGCCAGAATTGATTCACAATCAACGAGTATATTCGCAATATAATTATCATACCGTAACGGGTCGACCTAGTAATGCATTTGGTGGATTCAATTTTGCTGCAATGAACAAAGAAGATGGTACTCGAGCAGCATTTTGTAGTCGATTTGAACGAGGTGCTTTGGTTGAAATGGACTTTGATTCATATCATGTTAGATTGATTGCAACGGCTATTGGATATGAATTGCCCGCATCTTCTATACATGATTATTTAGGTAGATTTTATTTCGATACGGATACATTAACAGAAGAACAACGGGCAGAAAGCAAAGCCATAACGTTTCGTTTGTTATATGGTGGCATTGATTCTGAATTTTTATCAATACCATTTTTTCGCAAAGTAAATGATTTTGTGTATGCATTATGGGATAAATGGAAACGCAACGGATGCATTTATACGCCCATAACAAAACGTAGTATATGCAAAGATGCAGTGCAAAACATGACAGCATTTAAATTGTTTAACTACTATTTACAGGCCATTGAAACCGAAGTATCCGTACGCAAATTGCAACAAATACAAGCGTTGTTACAAGATACAGAAAGTTGCATAGTGTTATATACATATGACAGTATTTTGATAGATTTGGAATTATCAGAAATACAAATTATACCAAAATTGCAATATTTATTAGAAAAAGGTGGATTTCCTATAAAAATGAAATATGGTATTACATACCATAATATTCAAGAGATAAAAAAATGATCGGAATTTATAAAATCATATCGCCATCTAATAAAATTTATATAGGACAGTCAATTAATATTGAAAAACGATGGACTTCATATAAACGAAATAATAATTTTAAATTTCAAACAAGATTAAAAAAATCAATTGATAAATATGGTATAGATCAGCATCAATTTATTATTTTAGAAGAATGTGATATTAATCAATTAAATAATCGAGAACGATATTATCAAGATTTATATAATGTTTTAGGACCAAATGGATTAAATTGTAGATTAACTACATCAGAATCTAAATCTGGAAAAAATTCTATAGAATCTAATATTAAACGCAGTTTAACGCAAAAAGGAAAACCAAAAGGGCCTAGACCAGATGTAGCATTACGTAATAAAATTATACATTCTGGAAAAATTATATCTGAACAACATAAGGAAGTTTTAAGAAATCGAAAAGGTACATGGACTCATTCTGCAGAATCTATAGAAAAAATACGAAATAAAAATAAAAGACCTAAATCAGAACTAGAAAAATTAAATATGTCAAATGCTTGGCTATTTAAAAAACATGTTATATGTCCACATTGTAAAAAATCTAGCAAAAATACAGCAAATATGTATAGATGGCATTTTGATAATTGTAAAAAAATAAGTAAATAAAGTACATTATATTTATAATAAAAATGAAAACTATCTCATTATGACTATAGATTCAATATTAACAGAATGGAGTTATAGATTACCAAAAGGATATCCAACGCAATCTCGAGATTACAAGATGTTGTATGATATCATTTTAGAAATGACAGACCTTTCACCACTTGAAGCGCAACGTGTTGTTAATCGAGCTCAAGGATTACATGAAGACGTAATTACAGAACAAACACAGATTACTGATGCAGCTTCTTTTGAACAATATATCATACAAAATTTTGCAGTAGACAAACAACAATTCATTGGTTTAAAAGGAATGTATAATGAGATTATGAATCATCCAGAGTCAGCTCAGCTCATACAACTCATTACAAGTCCACCCCAAATGCGTTTAGCCACCGGCGCGGTTCCTATTCGTGGCATATATGGCGAATTATATAACATTATTGAAAGCACAATTAAAATTCCAAACGGAGATTTTTCAGAACTTTGGTTTGCAATTGCATACGGTGGCCAGGTAAAAGGTGCAGTTGCTGGCAATACTGGTATTGAAGCTGACATCGAAGTAGGTACCGATACAGTATCTCTTAAAAACTATGAAAAAACTACATTTGATTTTGGTTCATTACCAACCGAAGGCGTACAATTGTTGAATAGTTTTTTAGAAATGGCAAAACTATTAACTGGTCAAGATATTAGCAAATCAAAAGGTCGAGAACAAATTAATTCGGTTTTGGTTTTTTTAGATACAGAAAAAACCGAAACAGATATTCGTCGTATTATTAAATTAGGCGACGACTCAGATATTCCAATGTTACAAAACATAAGCAAAAAATTACAATCATTCTATCATTTGGATGATAATTTAGATACTATGATTCATGCATTTTGTAATATTGTAGATAAAATGGTTACACATAAAATTGAATCTGTAGGTTGGTGGGGTATGATTATCAAATCTAACAAAACTTTATTTTTGGAATCATCTGCAGAATTATTACCACTCTTGATGTGCCGAAATGATCGATTATCGCCAGCAATCGCAAATTTTCACCAAAATAAATTATTTGTATTAGGTAGCCAATTAAACACTAAAGTAACAAAAAACCGCAGGATTGATGAAGAATGAAAACACAATTACTTTGCACATTTGCACATAAGTCAGATTTAAACATAGTATCAGATTACATACAACAAAGCTATACCATACCAGAACACAGAATCTTTGTATTTGCTAACGCAGAAGCCGCAGACAATTTGTATTGCACATACAATGCAGATGCTGGAACACAACGGGGACAGAATACAATTAGCATTCACCGCAAAAAAGAAACCAATACTTTATATACGGTCAATGCACTTAATGAAGTTATTCGAGTTGTTAATAACGGCGTATTAGACAAAACATATCGATTGGATTGGACCAAATATCAAAATTCTTTTATTCTAACAGATGATGCAGGATACCGGGTAATTGATTTGATCTTTTTCAAGAAAATTACATGGAATTGATATTTATATTATATAGGACAATAAAATGATAAAATTAAAAAATATTTTAGTTGAACAGGCTTCAGCCACTACGGATCGTGATGAAAATTTGAATCAAGCAATGGCCAGGTTATTTAACTCGGTGATTCCACAAATAAACGGAAGCT